>Ga0181523_10000565_pt1 | contig 42344 bp, 32 predicted proteins | sample PEATcosm2014_Bin_43_FD_119752 | JGI IMG/M metagenome (GOLD analysis project Ga0181523, IMG submission 119752) | Peatland microbial communities from MTU Mesocosm Facility, Houghton, MI, USA - PEATcosm2014_Bin05_30_metaG | ecosystem: Environmental > Terrestrial > Soil > Wetlands > Peat | place... | reverse complement strand
GCCAACTCGGTCGACGCTTCCGTTGACGGTATCCGCTCCACCGTTTCCCAGGAAGCCGTCCAGGAATTCCAGATGATTCTCAGCAACTACAACGCGGAATACGGCAACGCCACCGGCGGCGTCGTCAACATTGTCACCAAGAGCGGCACCAATGACGTTCACGGAGACGTCTTCGGCTATCTCCGCAACACGGCTTTCCAGGCACGCAATCCTTTCTCCTTTGATGTGGATCCGACTACCGGCAACCTCGACCCCATCAAGCAGGCCTATACACGTGTGCAGACCGGCGTCACCATCGGCGGCCCGATCCGAAAAGATAAGACTTTCTATTTCTTCTCCTACGAATATACGCAACGTGAAGAAACGGGTTTTTCGAGCATTGGTGAACAAGACTTCGGCCTTGTTCCAGTTACGCTCCCCACTCCCGCAGGCCCTCTCCCCGTGCAATTGACGGCCGGACAGGCCAACGCCGTGAACAGCCTTCTTTCCTCTGGCAATGCTCAAGAGGAGCAATTGGCCGTGCAATACGGCGTGCTGATGGGCTCGGCCTCAAGCGTGGCCCTGAACCGCCTGGATTACGGTGCGGTGGCTACCGGTTTCGGCTTAAATCCTGGACCGGGGGCACAATTCCCTATTCCTGTCTCTTGTCCCGCGGGGCAAACCGTCAATCTGCTCAGCTGCTCCGCGCTTGGTGAGGGGGTTGCCCCCTTGCCCGCCTCCTTTGTCGGTCTCAATAGCATTCGCGGCAACTTCCCCGTCATGGAAAAAACCAGCTTGTGGTCCGCGCGTCTCGACCAACGCTGGAATAACCGTAATACCTCTTTCCTTCGCGTCGGCGTCTCTCCTTCCGAAGTAACCGGCCTTCAATCTACCTCGCAAAACCAGGTCTTGGGCCAGAACGCGGCGTCCCGCGTAGGGGAAAGCCATTACCGCGATTTCAACACTACGTTCGAACACGACACCGTTCTCAGCGACACCGCCTACAATGAATTCCGCTTTCAATTTGCTCGTCGCGGTCTCCATTTCGGCTACTCCCCTTCGGAAGGTGGTAGCGATATAGGCGTGAACATTCCTGGTTACGCCTATTTCGGTCGTGAGCCCTATTCCACTGTAGACCGCATTGAGCGCCGCTTCCAATTCGCCGATAATGGCACAATCACCCACGGCCGGCACACGTTCAAAGTCGGCACCGATTTCACTCTCCTGCAATTACGTTCCTCCAAGCAGCAAATCTTCGAACTCGATTTCGGCGGTGTTGTCGATTTCGGCGGCCTTCCCTCCAGCACGTTCGGCCTGCCCAACTGCGTTGGGGGAAGTGCATCTTCTTGTGCCGGGGGCATCGCCTTACCCGGCGCCACCACTCTTCAGGCCTATGGCCTCGGCATCCCCACCGACTACATTCAGGGCATCGGCTCCTCCAATGAACCCTTCAACGATATCCCCATAGGCTTCTTTGCTCAGGATTCCTGGCACATCACTAGAAAACTCACCATCAATTACGGTTTGCGCTATGATCCGGATCTCACTCCGCTCTTTGCCCCTGCCACATCCATTAACGCCGCCGCTGAACAAGCCCTCGGCGTCACCGAAGGGATTCCCCGTCAGTACAAGGACATCGCCCCGCGCTTCGGCCTCGCTTGGGATCCTTGGGGTGACGGAAAGACCGTCGTTCGCGCCGGTTTCGGCCTCTTCTACGATCACCCGCTTCTGGCCATCGCCTTTGACTCTGTCACGGCCGATGGTGGCCGCTCGGTCCAATTGCTCGCTCCCGGCGGCACACCTTCCGCTTGCGGCCTACTCCCGACCATCACCGTCTGCGGTAATGGCCTGGACACTCCTTTGAATCTGAATGGCTCTTCCATCTTCCAGGGTGTGCTGAACGCCTTGCCAAATATGTACTACGAACCCAATCAACAGCGTTTCAATCCATTTCCCTCGAGTTCTCTGTTCGCCAATCAGAATTACCTAACTGCCGGCTTCCCCCTGGCCATCCTTCCCTTTACTTTGCCCGTCGATAAGAATTTCCGAGACGGCTACGCCGAACAGGCCAATCTAACTGTCGAACGCGTTCTCGGTGGCAATTGGAAACTGAGCGCCGGTTATCAATGGACCCGCGGTGTTCATCTTTTCCGTCCCATCGACATCAACTCCACCGATCCCGTATTGCTCACAAACAATCTGGCCAACGCGGAAGCGGCTGGCCTCGATTTCACCAGCCCTCTATCCGTGGCCGTGCCTACGTCGAACATCGCTCCTACTTCGACATCCTGCGGCCTCTCCGTCAGCGCCACCAGCGCTCCGGGCATTCTCGGTGTTCTCAATGGATGCCCGCCTGCCCTGGCTTCCTACAACGGAAAATTCGTCGGCACTCCCGCTTTCTTCAATTACTTCCGAAAGTCCGGTCCGAATCCGTCTTTTGCCGGTCTCGTTCCCGGCGGTTACGGCACACAAGTCGCTCTCGCCAGCGTCGCCGGCTTTCCTACGGGCTTCGGCGTCCCTGTGCCCTTTAATAGCGTCGACACGCAAGTCTCCGACGCTTATTCAAGTTACAATGCGCTCACCATCAATCTTGAAAAGCGATTCTCCAAACATTTTCAATTGCTCTCGAGCTACACCTGGTCGCATTCGATCGATGACGGTACGGACCTACAGTCCACCCTTGAACCGCAAGACAGCCGTTTCCCCCAATATGAAAAGGGAAATTCCGTCAACGACCAGCGCCACCGTTGGGTCACCAGCGGCGTCTTCCAGACCTCCCCTCACGTCGCGGGCCAGAGCTTCCTAGAGAGCTTCCTTAGCAATTGGACTCTTGCCCCACTCGTTGAAGTCTCTTCCGGTCGCCCCTTCAACGTCATCTCCGGTGAAGACACCCGCCTTGAACTCAGCTCCTCGCAAGCTCGTCCCAATCTCGCCGGCGGCACGGCCTCTCCCTACATTCCCGGTTTTTCCTTTGGCTTCCCCACAACCTGCTTATCCAACTCCGGCCAGCCCTTCACGGTTTCCGGGCCCCAGGGAGCACCGATCGCTCCTCCTCTCGGCTGCGTCGGCACTCTCGGCCGCGACAGATTCACCATGCCTATGTTCTTCCAGTTTGATACCCGTCTTTCCAAGAGCATCAATTTCGGGGAACACTTGCGCATGGACCTGATCGCCGATGTCTTCAATCTCTTCAACCACACCAACATCATTGCTGTGAATCAGCTCTGCGATCCCCTGGCGGGCACCACCTGCAACGCGGGTCAACCCTCCGCTGCCGCCGATGCTCGTCAGTTCCAGTTTGCTCTCAAGCTCTCCTGGTAAAAGGATCCACTTCCTTCCACAAAAAAGGCCCCGCGCGAAGGGGCCTTTTTTATTTTTTTCCAGGGGCAAAGCATTCGCGAGCCACAGACTAACCGCTGAGGATAACCGAACGACCGCAGCCAAGTCGTTCTGCGACTTCACCCGCATGCAAACATTTTTCTTATCGCACCCACAACCATCCAAACGTTCCTGCCGTCAGGAGTCCATATACCAATCCATCGATCACTTCCTTAATCGTGGCACTCCACGGCTGCCCTCTCCAGATCCCGTTGCTCAAGTGCCCCAATCCATAGGCGAGAAACGCCGCCGTTCCCACCACGCGAAACACCACCCGATAGCTCGCTCCCGGCGCCACGGTGTGCCACGCCAGGTACGCCACGAAGAAGCCAATCAACAAACAATAGCCGAACCACAGCCCCAGAAACTTTGGCATCACCGGAGGTGCACTCGGCAATACCGTCATCATCCCTACCGGCCCCTGCTTGTACTTCTCGATCGCCGCTGGCGAATTCATTTCCTTATGCGTGCAATAGGGGAAAATATAAAGCCCTCGCGTTAACCCGACGCCTCGCAACGCGCCCAGCACCTTCTCCTCCTCCGGCAGTTTTCGGTAATCGCTGCGGTGATAGGGCAAAAGCATGTGCATGATCGAACTGGCGATAAACACAAAAATGGCAGAGAGAACGATCGGGAGCCAGAGTGATGCGAGAAAAGCCATGTCGAGCCTCCTGGAATGAATGGTACGAGCGTAAGGTCGAACGTCGCAGTGTTGCCGCGAGGCTACTCCCCGCCGGCCTTCTCGGTCAAGCCCCATCCCCCGCACCATCCCCCGCACACCACCACCCTCTCGGTCTTCCGTCTCCCGTCAAAACCAGTCCGGAAAAATCAGTTCCACTAATCCCGGCACCCAATAGGTGTAGAATAGCTCGTCGCAAATCTTATACTTTCCGTACTTTTTCCGCGCGTAATTCCCCCAGTGCGGCTGCGTCCCATCCACGTCCGTAAACCCGTACTCCTGCGCCAGCGCCCACGAACTGAATACCCTCCCACTTTTCTTTTCCACCTTGGGGTCCTTCGCCAGCGCTACGACCGCCCGCCCAATGTACCTTGGCGATTCCGACACTAGGAAATCTTCCGGCGCATCATTCTGATCCTTGGCGTTTACACCCCCGTCCTTCCTCTTCCGCACCTCTCTCCAATTCGCCTCACTCACTCCAAAATGTTCCAGTACCGCTTCTGATCTCAAGAATCCTGGCGTCAACGCCACCGAGACAACCCCCCGCTTCCTCAACTCGCGGGCCATTGCAAACGCCAGCCGTATCACGGAAATTTTCACCAGGTCGTAAAAAAGATTCCCCCGATAATAAAACGCGTCTCCATCCGTAATCTCGAAAATAATTCCCCGCCGCTTCAGCATCAGCGGTACGGCGAAGTGCGCCGTGATGATGTGCGAATGGATCGCCTGCTTTAGCATGCGCAGTCCACTCTCGAGGTTGACCATCCAGAACGGTTTTCCGAATTCCGTCAACGCGTCTCCTCCCCACACATCATTCACCAGAATATCCAGCCCCTTGTGTTGCCTCTTGATTCTGGCCACCAGCCTTTTCACTTCCTCGGGCTTTGTGTGGTCCACCCGCACGGCAATTCCCCGTCCGCCCGCGGCCGTAACCAATTCCGCCGTTTCTTCGATGGTCTCCGGTCGCCCCGGCGTAGCCCTCTTGCGACGCGTACTTCGCCCCGTGCAGTAAACGGTCGCGCCCGCCTCGCCGAGTGCCACCGCAATTCCCCGTCCAGCCCCGCGCGTCGCTCCGGCCACCAGCGCGATCTTCCCCTTCCCTATTTTCTTTGCCATTCCCGCATCTCCCTTCTCCCCTGCGTATGCTAGCAAAGGTCCCTTAGAGGAATCACCATCGGCAATGCGCCCTTTCCCGCGCTACCCGTCTCCCAACCAAACAAAACCGCTGCGCGCCTTCCGATTCGGGGGTAGCATTGTCGCTCATGGAAATCCGGCATGAGAAAGTAAAAAAGATCCCGCATCGGCACAGCTGCCCGCGTTGCGGCAGCAGATCTCTCTCTCGCGTGAAACGCTCAGGTTTTCTTGACTGGTTCCTGGCTGCTTTCTCCGGACTCCGTCCTTATCTATGTGACGAGTGCAGCCGGCGAAGCTACAGCCGCCCTCAGAGCTTGCATTCCAAATCTGAACTTTAGCCTCCGCTCTCCCGCCGCAACCCTGTGGCGCTCCACCACAGCCAGGAAAAGGCTCGTGCTGCCACTGCTTTCGAGATGGACTTTAGAAAAAACTTGCTACCTGGCTTCCCTCAGGGTATTGTGGCTCCAAAGTGACGGGAAGTGATATCTTCTCTTCACACAGGGGTGTGTTGCACTGTACTAAATCGGTTTAAACGATATCGGAAGTGCTTCCATGAACGTTCGACCGAAGGTCCGCTTGCCCCAAAATAGCGCGATCATTCACCCCGGGGCTGTGGCCTGCCATTCGCGGGAACTCTTGCGAACTGCGCTGACCTTCCGTGTTGGTCCCTCCATGGAAAAAGGAGATTGCCATGACTGTAGTTTCTAGCAAACTGAGCTCGAAGTTTCTGGAAAAAATTTCCCGCGGCGCTCTGTTCGCCATCCTCATGCTCCTGCCTGTTGTACTGCTCGGACAAGCCTATTTCGGAACTGTGAGCGGCGAGGTAACGGATTCGAGCGGGGCCATCGTGCAAGGGGCCAAGATTGTTCTGACGGACCAGGCAAGAGGGTTCCCTTATAATGCCACCTCCGACACCAACGGGCGGTATTTGTTCACGAACATTCCGCCGGGGGTCTATTCCGTCTCGGCCGAAATGAAGGGCTTTGAGAAGGAAGTACATACCAACCTCACCGTGGATGTGACTCAGAACGTCACCGCAAACCTGAGGCTGCACATCGCCAGCGCGACGCAGACTGTCCAAGTCGAAGCACAAGTACAGTCCTTGGCAACTGAGGATGCCGTGACCGGCCAGGTGGTCAATCGCAAATTCATCAACGATCTCCCACTCGTGGACCGCTATGTGCTTGACTTTGTCATGCTCGGGCCCGGCATCACCAATATGAGTGACCAGAACTCCGTCGGTGACACCGGAACGAACTTTGTCTCGAACGGCAGCCGCGGCGCCAGCGCCGATATCCTGATGGATGGTGCCTCGATCACTAACTTTGAGCCCAACGGCGGCATCACCTACGTCACCTATACCCCGTCGGCGGAAGCAGTGGAAGAATTCAAAGTACAGCAGACGAACTTCAGCGCGGAATATGGCTTTTCTGGCTCGTCCGTCGTCAACATGATCACCCGTTCCGGCGGGAATTCCTTCCATGGAAGCGCGTACGATTTCATTCGCAATCAGATGACCGACGCGAACAACTGGTTCAACAATGAAGCGGGCATTCCCATTCCGCCGGTCCACCGGAACAATTTCGGCGGCACCATCGGCGGGCCCATCGTCAAGAACAAGGCTTTCTTCTTCTTCGACTATGACGGCACCCGCCAATCGTACATGGGCACCTACCAGGCTGGTGTTCCCAGTGCGGCGGAGCGCACCGGCGATTTTGGGGAATTGTGCGCCAATAATGGCGGCACCTTCAATGGTCTCGGCCAGTGCAGCGTGGCCGCCGGCCAGCTTTGGGACCCGTATTCTGGCGTCTTCTGTTCGAATGGGAGCAGCCAATCCTCCATTTGCCCTCCGCCCAGCGCCAATATGCCTGCGGGTGCGTACCGGAGCGCCTTTATTCCTTTCAACAACATGGCTGCCTATACCAGCCCGGGCAACCCTAACTTGAGCGGCACGCCTTATCAATTGCCACAAGTCCCGGGGAACCTCATCGATCCGGTAGCCCTGAAGATGATGAGTCTGTTTCCCATGCCCAACTTTAACAGTGGGAGTTATTACGATAACTGGATCGCATCAGGAGCCACCGTCAATCCCAACAACCAGTTCGACGTTAAGTTTGACTATCGCTTCAGCGAAAAGAATCAGCTGAGCATAAGGTATTCACAGGACAGCAATAGCGCCACTCCCTACAACTGTTTCAAGAATTTTACCGATCCGTGCGGGAGCGGACCGAACAGCGGGTCGTCTCACCTGTTCGCAATCGATGACACGCAGACCTTCAGTCCCACATTGATTCTCACCAGCACATTTGGATTCACGCGAGGCTCCACTCTGATCGATGCCTACAACAAAAGCTTGAATTCCGATCCCCTTGGTACCCTCGGTTTTCCGTCCTATCTCGGCACCAATGGTTTTCTCGGTGTCCCCGCCATCGCCATCAACGACTACTATTCGGCTAGTTACACGAGTATCGGCCAAGACCCCTACGGCAACTACAGGCAGGGCCAGGATACGGGCCAGTTAACGGAACTGCTCACCAAAATCCATGGGACGCATGAGTTTAAGTTCGGCTTCGAAGGACGTATCCACCAGCAGAACTACATCCAGACCAACGCCCCTCTCGGTTTGTTCAGCTTCAACGCCCTGGGCACATCACAGTGCCCGGTTCCCGATGTCACCCAGTGCGGCGGTGACAGCATGGCCAGTTTCATGATGGGCCAGATCTCAAACGGCTCCCCCTATGGCAGCGTTTATGAAATCCAGTTCGAACCGGCAACAGAGAGTTTCCAGTACGCTGGATTCGTCCAAGACAATTGGAAGGTAAAGCCTAAGTTAACGTTGAATCTGGGACTTCGCTACGATGTGAATCTGCCCCGCACAGAGCGCTATAACCGCATGAACTGGTTCGATCCCAGTGTCGTCTCGCCCCTCGTTGTGCCTAGCCTCGGTACACTTCACGGCGGCGAAATCTTCGCGAGCGCCGGCGAACGGACCAACTGGGTCACCGATTGGAAAGACATCCAGCCCCGTTTCGGCTTCTCCTATCTCTTTAACAGTAAGACTGTCATCCATGGTGGCTACGGCATTTATTACGACCAGACTCGCTCCGGCGCCAACGGCCTCTTGAGTTACGGTTCGCAGGGCTTCAACCAATACACCGGCCTAGTCACCACGTATCAGAACGATGGCGCCACCCCCTACTTGCATCTCAGCAATCCCTTCCCCAATGGACTGATTCTGCCAACCGGCAGCTCCTTGGGTTTGCTCAACGACGTAGGCTACGGTGCCATCGGGCCTATCCGCAATGGCTTCTATGCAAGAACTCCCTATGAGCAAAGTTGGAGTATCGGAATCCAGCGCCAACTGGCCAACAACCTCTTCTTCACGGCAGACTATATCGGGAAGAAAGGAACGCACCTGTATTACCAGGGCTTGAACACGTTGGACATTTTGGGGCCACAGGTCGAGAACATGTCGCCGACACAGATTGGCAACCTGCTCAACTATGTTCCGAATCCCTTCGCTTCCGTGCTCACCGCTCCCTACTATTCCAACAGCGTTCTTACCAGCCCCACGGTTCAGGCGTTTCAGCTGCAGTTGCCCTATCCGCAGTTCACCGGCGTGACCACCGATGAGCCACCCGTTGCCAACTCCAGCTTCAACTCTCTGCAACTCACACTCGAAAAACACTACTCCAACGGCTTGCAACTCTCGGCCAACTATACCTGGTCAAAATCGATCGACGATTCCTCCATCTACGATGGCAACGTCGCTTGGCTCGCAAATACTACGAGCGGTATCTATGGCCCCCAGGACCCCAATAAGCCATGGCTTGATCGAAGCCTCTCGACCTTTGATATCCCCCAGGTGCTGAAATTCGAATACACCTATGATTTGCCGATCGGCCATGGAAGGCCTTTCCTGACCGACATGCCCCGTCCCCTGGAACTCCTGATCGGAGGTTGGAAAACGGCCGGGGTATGGACCATTCACGACGGCTTCCCCCTCGCCTTTATCGTGGAGAATGGCGGAACGCCCATCCCGACCTACGGCCAGCAGCGGCCCGATCTCACCGGTACACCAGAGCGCACGGGTGGATCGGACGGGAATTGGGTCAACAACTACTTCGCCAACCCCGATGTCTTCCAGATACCGGCCCCATATACACTCGGCAATGCTTCGCGAACTCTCAGCAGCGTGCGCAGCCCCTTCTTCTTCAGCGCTAACTTATCCGTCAGCAAACAGTTCGGACTCTCCGCAAAACACGAAGCCATGAACTTGGAATTGCGCCTCGAAGCGGAGAACGCTTTCAACCACCCGGTCTTTGGTACGCCAGATACCACCGTTGGCGATCCCACGTTCGGACAGATTAACTATACGGCCGTCGGGCCCAGGCAATGTCAACTGGCGCTCAAATTCAATTTCTAGAATCGGTCTGAAAACCAGCGACGCGCAATGTTCCCATCGCTCACAGGGAACGAGACTGTTCTGGCTGGCCGCCTCAGTTTGTAGCGGCCAGCCCAACTCCGGCGGCTTGGCTGACCTCGGCCCTAGCTTAGCTCAGGCAACGGTCAAGAAGTTGGCCTGGGACCACCTGGGGGGATTGCCTAGTCAGAAGGTCTTCGAATGAAGCCAACGATCATAGTTAAATTCTTGTTCTGCTCGGCGTCGGCTCTCTGTTTCTTGCTGCTTGCCGCCGTACCAGCCCGCAATCATTCCCCCCAGGCCAATACTCGCGCTGCCGCCGAGGTCATCGACTGGAGTGGTCAGAAGTGGATGATCACAAACGGCGGCATGGCCGGTGTAGTCAAGGGTGATCCCACAAATCCCTTCATCGACCGCCATGGCTTTCTGCACATGCGCATCATCAATCGGGGCGGAACCTTTACCGCTTCTGAGCTCTTCACCACCGAAAATCTCGGTTTCGGTACTTATCAATGGCAGATCGAAGGTTCTGTCGACAAGATGGACCCCACCACGGTTCTGGGCCTGTTCAACTACGGCGCCAAAGCCGGAATCGGCGTCGACGCCGAAAATGAAATCGACATTGAGTTTTCCCAGTGGAACAACACTTGCCACGGTTGCAACGCCGACTTCACCTTTTACCCTTCTACCGGCAACAAATCGCTTGGTCCCATGGAAGATAATTTCACCTATAACCCTAACGGTTCCACTCTCACTACCGCGCGCTTTGCGTGGACCTCCACGCGCATCGTCGGCACCATCATGAGCGGCCTGCAACCCCTCGGCACTACCGCCAACGTACTCCAGACCCTCACATTTTCTCCGCCCGACTACGCCGCGCGCATCCCGCAAGTTCCTCTACCTCTGGGCATCAATCTCTGGTGCTTCAAAAGCACACCCGCGGCCGACCAGGAAGTCATCCTCCACAATTTTCAGTTCGTTCCCCTCCCGGAACACGCCCACCCGAACTAAGGCCTTTCTGCAGCCTCGCTTCCGTCATCTTCTCCGGAAGGTCTCTCGCCTGGTGTAGACTGTCTCCCTATGAAAACTCTCTATCAGGCCACTTTTTTTTCGTTCTTGGTTGGATTGGTGATTCTCTGTTTTTCTGCGCCCTGGACTTCGACTCCCGCCGGGAGTTCCGCGCCGCACAATTCCCTGGGCTATGCAGCTATCTGGTCGCAGCGCTTTGCCTACCTCCCCGGAGCAAGGGTAGACCCGGGAGCCTTCGCTATTCTCGCCGGAGTGGTGGCCTTTTTCGCGATTGTCATCGGCGCGGCCGCCTATTTTTTCCGCAACCAGCGCGGCTCGGAACGAGAAGACGTCTAGCACCCCCTAGCCGGGTCTCGACCCCAAGCTTCGCTATTTCTGAATCGCCAGCGGTGGCCCGCTTACTCGTTTTCCCTTCAGGTGTAAACTCACGTCGACGTGGTCGGCGATCTTGATGAAGGGAATCCCCTTATTCATCCCTTAGTCCTTCCGGTTGAAGACCATGGTTCCTTTGATCTCTCCCGTGCCCGTCCCCTGGAGCAATACCGTAAGCGTCGGCTTCTCGGGGTTCGATACTCCCCGTATCGTGAAATCACCGTCCACCTCATACGTGTTCGGCGCGGTCTGCACAAATTTCGTTGTTTTGAACGTGATCAGCGGATTCTGCTCCACGTCAAAAAAGTCTTGCCCTTTCAACTTTCCGTTCTTTATCCCGCTACCGGTATCCACGCTGTCCGCCTGAATCTTGATCTCCAGCGTACCGGTCGTTTCGTCAGGAGAGGTAAACGTCATATTGGCATCCCACTTGTCGAATTTCCCCGCGATTGTCGTCGTCTTCACGTGGAATCGGATCCAACTTTCGGCCTGCACAAGTTCGAACACAGGCGCCTGCGCTGTACTCGGCACCGGAAACGCCGCTCACACCGAAAGCCCAATCATGGCGATTCGCATGCCGGCCAGTCTCCGTCTCTCCCCTACCCTTGTCAATTTCCGCACCCGCCGAACAGGCTGGTTCGTGGCTCGATCCCGCACCCATGGCCGGAAGAGCAGGTGGAAGGACAGGCCACAACAGAACAGTGCCGAGGAGGAGACAACTGTCCCTCCGTTCCATATCGCCGCAAATCCGCGCTCCCTACACTTGTAAGGCAGTGTTCCTTGGAGGAACAATGGCCGTTTTCGTGCGTCTTCTACTGCTGTGCTTTCTGAGCTTGGGCCTACTCGCAGAGGTCGGCACCGCCACGCCCCGAAACGCGAAAAAGCCTCTCGATCCAACCACATTGGTTGCCTTGGTGGCCGGCCATGCGCTTCCGGAGAACATTGTCACGGAAATCGGAACACGCGGTTTGACTTTCCTTCCGACCGAAGGCTTCCGAACCCAACTGGCCACCGCGGGCGCGACCTCGGAAATCTTGAAAGCCGTAGCGAAAGCCCCCCTACTCCCGAGCACCGACTCAGACGCCCTTAAGCACGATGTCGAAGGCCGGCAGCACCTCGCCCTCGCTGGAAATCTCATTCAAAATAACGAGTACGACGCCGCCGCGACGGAACTCGATGAAGCTTTGCTCGCCGGCTCCCGAAAAGCCCCTTGCGGATTTGTCATGGCCGAACTCTTGCGCAGGCGCGAAGCCTGGACCATGGCCCTCCATGTTCTCGAAGGAGTCCTAAACAACGACGTAGATTTCCCGGAGGCCCACACCAAGCTAAGTTTTGTGCTGCTCCACGCCGGTCAGGAAAAGGAATCGTTGCTCGAAGCGCAATTCGCCTTGCAGGAAAACTCTAGTAACCCCGAAGCGCACAAGTATGCCGGCTTGGCTCTGGAAAGCATGAAGAAATTCGACGCCGCCGAGCAGGAATTTCGCGAGGCCATTCGCTTGCTGCCGAATGACGAAAATGCTCACTTCGAACTCGGCGTCCTACTGCACAACGAGAACAATCTCGATGGCTCCATCTCCGAATACAAAAAAGCGCTGGCCCTCAATCCGCGCGACGCCGATGCCCATGGCAATCTCGGCTTAGCCTACGCCGACAAAAAAGATTACGACCATGCCGTCCATGAACTCCTCGAAGCCAAAAAACTCAGCCCCAAGGACCTCGAAGTTCGCCGCAATCTCGAGCACGCAGTCCAAGCCCAACCCTCAAGATAGACTGCCGCGTCCCCCCGCCTTCTCCCCCATTTTCGATTGTCGTCTCTCCCCGTAACTCGGGCTTTCGAGGCCTCTGACCTTTCCCCACCCCATTCTCCGGTTGACACCACACCTCGCCAGACGCATCCTACCCCCGATAAATCGCGCACAATTCCGCTCTACAATCCCAAGCGACGGTCTTCCGAGGAGGCTTGCATGTCGAATCACTCCCATCGACGGTGCTTATGCCGCACAGTTCCCGTAGCTCTCCTTTTGTGCACTACGGGCACGCTCTGTCCGACTCTCGCAACCTCCGCACCCGCCTCCGACCCTCCCGGCGGCCTGGTCGTCGTCATCGAGAACAAGCCCCAAGAGCCTCGCCTGAATCTTCGACCTCTCGACAATCCACTCATCCGTGGGGTCGCGCTGCAAATCCGTTGGCGCGATCTCGAGCCCGTTCCGGGCCACCCCGATTGGTCCAAGCTCGATCAGCTCTTCGCTGCCGCCGAATCCTCAGAAAAATGGGTTCAGCTGCTCATCTTCCCTGGCTTTTGGTCTCCCGAGTGGGCCCTCGATGGCGTGCAAACGCTGATGCTCCCCATCCAGTACGGGCCCGGCAAAGGCACCCTTGAAAAGCTCCCCGTGCCATGGGACCCCGTCTATCTCAACCGCTGGTTCGACTTCCTCAAACTTCTCAGCGCTCGGTACGGCAACTCTCCCTCCTTCCGCGTCGCCGCTGCCGCTGGTCCCACTTCCGTCTCCGCCGAGTTCACCTTGCCGCACAGGCCCGAAGAAATTCAGGAATGGCGCAGGGTCGGCTACACCCCTAGTAAATACACCGACGCATGGCTGAAGGTTTTCGAGGTCTACGCCGCCGACTTCCCCAATCAGTTTGTCTCTCTCTCCCTCGGCTTTGGCATGAATATCGATGAACGCGGCAAGAAAGATGCCCGAGCGTCCAAGCCCACAAAGGATGCCATCATCGACGAGGCCATGCGTGTCTTCGGTCACCGCTTTGTTCTTCAAAACAGCAATCTCGATGGCAATCCCGAGCCGGACCATGGCCCTCACGGCATTCCACTCATCGTCAGTTATAACGGTCGCCTCATCACTGGTTTTCAGCTTCGCACCAATTGCCTCCACAACAGCGGCAACATGGGCGCCGAGGGCGATCCTCCCCTCGCTCTGAAAAAATCCATCGAGCGCGGCACTCAGCCAAGCGCCTCCGGCCACCGCATCAACTATCTCGAAATCTACGCCCCCGACGTCCTCGCCGACGAAATGCAGCCCGTCCTCCAGTACGGCGCCTCCCTCTTCAAATAATTGAGTGCCGCGCGCGCCCCAGGGCGGGGCCATAAATCGGACCGGCTTCCGCCGGTGTTCTCGGGTATTCCGTTGTAGCAGCGGGGCTTTAGGTTGCTCTGAGACAGGGAGGGGCCCCCTCGGTCTGCGTTTCATTTCTTCGTCGTCCCGACCGCAGGCCCGCTGCACTTGCGGTCGGCGCTAGAGGGCGCACTGGGTGGCACAGTAGAAAACACAGTACTCTCCGTTGATACGATTTGGATTCAAATTGCACTACCTGAATATGTGCTCGCCTCAAAATGGCGAGCAGGAAAGGAAACGAACCATGGCGACTTGGAACACGATTACAGTGACTGGGGGCCAGACATGGATTCTCTGGGGTGGAAACATCACCAACCACGAGGTCTTTGCATTCACACTGCAAAGCTCAGAGAACAATGTCGGCGCCTACATTTCCAACGTTACTGTTTTCGATAGTAATTCAGTTGCTCCCAATGAGACGAGCTACTACATCACCGTCCAGGCAATGGAATTTAATCCGAATACCTGGGCGCTTATTCCAGCAAACGAAGGCATCACCGGAAACTTCGAAAGCAACGGTGTTTAGGAGGTAAAATGAAAGTCAATATTATTAAAGATGAGAATGGGAAGGTATTTGCAACGTTTGAAAATGGCGTTCCCGGAGGTCCACAGCTAAAACCCCTGCTGAAGAAGGGGCATACGGTGCAGGAGGTCGAGGCCCCGGACAACTACAAGGCAAACGTCAATGCCTTCTACCAGCAACACAGCAAGTAATATGGTAGCGATCTGAACGTTACGAACAACTTCCCTCCAACCTGGAAAAGCTGATCCGATTGCAGGATCGGCTTTTCTCGTTACGATAGGGCAACCGCAACTGACAGCAATAAGCGGACGGGTAGTGCAGTCTTCCTCTTGAAGATACAAAATTGCGCGATCCACCTTTTGTGCCCATGGCAAGGGGTGGGTCTTGGGTGGTTCCGTCGCGCACCCATGAGCCACTGCTCCGGTGACCTCACTTACGGAACCGGCCGATCCCCCAACTGAAATAGCTGCACACGTTTGTTCCTCGTGTCGGCAACGTACAGGCCCTTCCCCGATTCCACCCATAGGCCGGAAGGCGTGTCGAAATCGCCGGGTTTGGTGCCAGGGTGGCCGAACTTGTAGAGGAACTGCCCGTCATAATCATAAACACGGACGACGTTGAGCTGCGGATCGCTCAGATAAATGTTTTTGTCGTCGTCCACAGCCAAACCGGTATCGTTGTGTACTTCTTCTAGTTTGATCTCGCGGCGAAAATGGCCGTCGAGATCCAACACCTGGAGCCGGGAATTGCCCCGGTCGAGCACCAAAACATCATTCCCGGAAATGGCAATTTGCGACGGATAGCGGAAATCCCCCTCTCCCTTGCCCCCCCAACGTTTGCCAAGATGGTTGAGGAGATGACCCTTCTTGTCGAGCAACAGCACCATGTGCCGCCGCGAATCGCACACGTAAATGTGTCCAGTGGCTTCGTGAATGGCGATCCCTGCGGGAGCCTCAAAATATGATTCCCTGCCCACTTTGCCCAGGTAATGCAGGAACTGCCCCTTCGCACCGTAGACCAGGACTGCGGCCAGAGCCGTGTCGGTGACGTAGATGTTGCCGTCACGGTCCGCCGCGATGCCGAAAGGTAGGCGAATGTGGCTGCCACGTCCGCCGAGAACGGTGTAGCGGGAGTTCGCGAAGTCGAATATGTGCACCGCGCTCGCTTCCGGGTCGGTCACATAAATGCGATGCGCGCGGTCGGTGGTGATGGCGTAGGGCGCGACCAGGCGGTGGATGGTCGGGTGCGCTTCGGCGGGGCCGGCGAGGATGTCGACACTGCGATCAAGCACGGGGAACAGTTCGCGCTTCACATCGTCGGCGCTGGAAAATTGTTGCAGGAATTTTGGCGGCACAAATGGAGGAGTGCCGTTCTGCGAAGAGAGTGCCACGCGCAATACAAAAATCAGCAGGCACGGGAACACCACCCGAGGCCTCCGCGGGAACTCACTTGGCTGCCACAACATGGTACCCCCTGAAGCACCGTCGTAGCTTACATCCAGAATGCGGCGCCGTACATTTAACGATGCGCGCTTCCCGCAAGAGTCGGGGCGGGCCCGTGGCCGAGACGTCGTCATTGCCCCCATCCCTTGCCATCTTCGGACGACAGGAAGGCCACCCCTTCCGAGTTCAACTCAGAGTAAAAAGCACCCGAGGCTGCACCATCCACGTTTTGTGAGGGTGGGTCTTGGGTTTCTCTTTCCTTTACTCTCCATTCCCCACAAGCCCTTCTGGACGATCAACAGGAACGACCCCAGCGGCAAGCCTTCCCGTCCTGCCCGAGTCATAGATCCTATTGCCCCGGACGCTGCCCCCCGCCCGAAAAAATTCTCCTATCCCCAAGTCAACCTCTTGTTATAGAGTCGCGCGTGGTTAAGGAACATCAGGTGGATTTTCGGCCTCCCAGACACTCTTTTGGATAGTCCGCTACCGCCCGTCCCCTTTTTCCTCGACCGTGTGTTTTTGCCTTTGATCCGCCCAGAGAAGAAACCTCCGTTCCTGCAGAAAATCTGTGTCTGGCCCTTTCGGGGGACAAGGAGAAATTGATTGTGGTAGCTCTGATTATCCAGCTCATTAGTGGTGCGGTTGGCGGAAACATTGCCGGTGCCATCTTGAAGAACTTCAATCTTGGCCCTATCGGCAACTCCATTGCCGGCATTGTCGGTGGTGGACTCGGCGGTCACTTGCTCGGCATGTTGACATCCGGTGGAGGGGCTTCGGCTATGGCCGCCGCGTCCGGTTCTGGCTTGAACATGTCCTCGATTCTCTCGAGCGGCGGTGTCGGCGGCGCCATTGTGATGGCCGTCGTCGGACTGATCAAATCGCAAATGGGCAAGTCCAACTGACCTTTAGCATGCCCCACGGATTAGGTCCGAGACCCGCACCCTTGCTTGGTCAAGGGTGCGGCTTCTCTTGGGTTTCCCTGCTCTTTCGATAGATCGACGTCGATGGCCTACCTTCTTCCCTCGCACTACTCCGCAAATTTTCCATTTTTCGAGTTCCCGACGAATAAACTATAGGTAAAGTAATACTTTATCGATGATAAACACCGCCTTCGCCGTAGGTCGTCCTGCTTAGGGAACGATCCTCGCATGCTTGTTCGCTCCTCCTCGCTAGCCCATCCCCAAACTCCAAGCTACACCCGAAGAAAGTCCTTCTCTGTTCCGCTCTACCCTCTGCAAACCTCGCTGCGCTTGCTTTAGCAAGGTCGAGTTCCCATGTTTCGCGTTCTCCCTCATCTACGCATTTTCCCCCCTCAGCGTGCCGGACCGTTTTTCCGCTTATCCCCTGTCTTCTCTAGGCATTGCGCGTTCGAGGAAAACCGGGGGGAGGGGGCCCCCAGGTTTGCCCGTCACACCTTCGCTACACTTTCGTGGGCCTTCGGCGTAAAGTGTGGAGACTGTTTCCTTTGCACACATCGGAGAAGCAATGAACCCTGCTTGGATCGCCGCGGCTCTCTTCGGCCTCATTCTCATCGGCCTTGTCGTCTGGGTCCTTGTCCAGAACACCCAAGACCAGAAGAAGAACGAAGTCCTCGAAGCGCAGATGAACGAGCTGCGCCGCGACCTTCTTGGTCTCTCCACGGCTCAGGCGCAGTCCTCCGCCAAAATGGAGACCATCGCCAATACCGTCGCCTCTCGCCTCGAAGCCGTCACCACCGCCGTCCAGCAGGGCGCCAAGGACTCTGCCGAAATCACTTCGCAGATCACCTCCCAGGCCCAGACGGCCATGTCCAATGAATTAAAGAACACACGCGAGCAAATCACCCAGATCCAGCAGCAGCTTGGCCAGGTGCAGGAATCCGGTCACTTGATGCACGACGCCGCCACGCGCCTGGAAAATATTCTTGGCGGCACAAAGTCTCGTGGTAACTTCGGCGAAACCACCCTAGAACGTCTGCTCGAAGACTGCCTCACTCCTACGCAGTACACCCAGCAGTATCGCTTCCGCAGTGGCGAAGCGGCCGACGCCGTCATTCATCTGCGCGACAAGAAAATCATGGCCATCGATTCCAAATTCCCCCTCGATGCCTTCCAACGGCTGGAGACAGAGGGCGATCAAGCCAAAAAGGACTTTGTCAACGCCGTCAAGTTACACGCCGACTCCATCGCCAAAAAATATATCGTGCCCGACGAGGACACCCTCGACCTCGCTCTGATGTTCGTCCCCAGCGAAGCGGTCTACTACGAATTGCTGCGCAGCACCGATACGCGCGGCATCGCCGTCGATGCCTATTGCCGTACGAAAAAAATCGTTCCGGTCTCGCCAAACACGCTCTACGCGCACTTGTCTGTAATCGCCATGGGCCTGCGTGGTATGCAAATCGAGGAAAATGCCAAGCGTCTGAGCGCCAATCTCGCCGGCATGCGCAAGCAACTGGACACCTTCAGCGAGAGCTTCGACAAAATCGGTACGCACCTGAAGAATGCGCAGCAAAGCTATAGCGAAGCCGACAAGCGCTTCGATAAAGCGTCGAATTCACTGGACAACCTGTTAAGCACAGGCGACGCGCCCCCCGCGGCTGGGTTGGAAGATGCACAAGGCGCGCTGGCTCTGCCGCCGCCAACCGCCGCGAAAAAAACGGCGTAATTTTACTGGAGTACCGCGGCTCGCCGCCGCGTTTGCGGTCGCAACCGTTTAGCGATCGAATTCGGAAGCGCTCCGCAGACGGAACGATTCTTTTCCATGGCCCTTTCTCTCGGGGTGATGAATCCTTCTCTGTTTGGTCGCTTCGTTACTTCTTTACTGGGTTGTTTCTTTTTTTTAATTCCTCGGCTCAGCCATCGGCGCCACCAGCCGAATCGAAACCGTGAAGTTCCCGCGCTTCTTCCCCATCAGTTCAAACTTGGCCACATTGTCCGCGCCACCACTGGATAGAATTTTCACTGTTCCGCCCCCCACAAGCTCCGCCACGTCCGGCCCCAGGTTCCGTGCTTCCAGGCTGATCTTCGCCGTGCTTCCCTTCACCCGAACGGTCAACTCACGCGGTTCACCAGGAGCCAGCGGTGCGCCACTCGCTTGCAGTTCCAGGCTGACAAATACAACCGTGAACGGCTCCGCCGACTTTTGCCCGCAACTCACCTTCACGATCGCTGGCCCAGGATCCATATCCGTTGGCGGCAACACGGTCAGCGATCCCGGTGAAGCCGCCAACACGAGTCCCGGCAGGCCCGCAATCGACACATGATTTGCGTCCGCGTCGCCACAGAATCCGTGGCCCAGAAACTCAAAGCGGTCGCTCACCGAAGCCACCCTCGGTGCTGCAGTCACCGCCTCCGTTGCAGATGGCATATCCGCCGGCGCAAGGATGGTGCTCGCCACTCTTCCAGTCCGTCCCTCGATGCTCGCGTAGATTGTTCCGGGGTTAAGCGGCGCCACAAACAGCGCCCGGCCCGTTGCGTCTGTGGTGACCTTCTCCCCATCGGAAAAGACGATCTTCACTTCAGGGGTCAACCTTCCGGCAACATCCAAGACAGCCAACGTGGCTCGCTCGCCGGTAACTAGCTTCCGCGGCAGCAGCAGAATCCGCGCGCCGGAAGCCGCCGGAGCCTGCTGAGCCCGGCAAACGCCAAGACTGAGCAGCAGGAAACTCAGTCCCAGTGCTACAAAGTGGAGGTAACGCGAGCGGAAGCGCACCAAGGCATTGTAGTGGACTTTGCCCTTCCCTAGAAGCGCTGCCTCGACCGAGCGCATTGGGGCTGCCCGCTCTGCGCTGTCCTGGTTTGGCCGCTGAGCCTCGGCTCCCCTGACAACACTGTGGGATTGCCCCCATTTCGGGTATCCTTGCGGACTGGCCGTCCGGCCAGTGTTGCCAGGGGGCGGTTAATCACTTGGGCGCAAAGCCTTTCACAGTGCACGAGCGTCTGCTAGCGTGGATAGGAAGAGGTTGTTACCGGTGTCCACGCCGGGGGTTTCGCGTGTGCTCACGAAAAGCTTGGAAGGAGACGTTGTGCAGATCGTCAGCGGGGGTGTGAGTGACGTGGGGCGCGTGCGCACCAATAACGAGGACTCGTTTCGAATTGTTGAACCCATGAATCTGTTTATCTTGTCGGACGGGATGGGTGGCGAAGCCCACGGAGAAGTCGCGAGCGCGATGGCAGTGGAAACGGTGGAGAAGTTTTGCAGCAATCCCGAAGCAACCAAGGAAGATTCCAGCGTGACGCTGCATGGTTCGACTCCTGATAACTGGGGCCCTCAGACGAAGGTGCTGCAGAAGGCCGTGTTTCAGGCCAATTTCAATATTCATCAGTCTGCACAGCAGCACCCGGAGCAGCGTGGAATGGGAGCCACGCTGACGACCGGATGGGTCAATGGCACGAAGTTGAGTATCGCCCACGTGGGAGACAGCCGAGCGTACCTGCTGCGCACCGGCAGTTTGCAGCAACTTACGAACGATCATTCCTTGGTGGCGGAACAGGTCCGACGGGGAATTTTGACTCCTCAACAAGCTGAGGAAAGCGAGATGCAGAGTGTTCTGTTGCGTGCACTCGGTGCAAATCCCGAGGTAGATGTCGAAGTCGACGAAATCGACCTGATGCCGCGAGACGTTTTGCTGTTCTGCTCGGATGGATTGACGCGCATGGTGACTGAACCGGAGATCGCCGGCAGCTTGCAGGCGGAAACCGATCCGCTGTTTGCGGCCCAAAAGTTGGTAGAACTGGCAAACGAACGCGGTGGCCAGGACAACGTGACGGTAATCGTGGCACGTCTGCAGGATGAGTCCAAGGGTTGGTTTTCCTGGCTGCGTCGTGACGCGGGTAAAAAAGAGTAGAACCTCCCAGGGAGGAATGCCGTATGGCGAAGCTCAGTCTGATGTTCGAGAACAAAATAGTGAAAGAAGTTCCCATTGGTAGCCGCCCGATAACCATTGGGCGCTCCCCGGACAACGATCTTCCCGTGGATAACCTGGCTGTCTCCACCTACCACGCTCGCGTGTACTACGAAGGCGGACGCCTTGTGGTTGAGGACCTCGATAGCTTGAACGGCACTTTCGTGAACGATCTTCGCGTGGAACGTGCCATGCTCCACGATGGTGATTCCATCTGGATTGGCAAACATCACATTAAAGTGGACGCCACCGCCGACACGGCGATTCCTTTGGATACTGGGCGGAAAGCCGCGGCCCCCAAAATTAATGAAACCATGGTGCTGGACACCAAGGCTCGTCGCGACATGCTGCAGCAAGCGGCGGCCATGGGCGAACGCTCTCAGTTTTCTCCGGGACGCATGAAAATGCCGACTCTGGTTGTGCTGAACGGAAGAGTCGATCAGAAGGAATACGTTCTGACCAACAAACTCACGGTCATCGGCAAGTCGCCCATGGCCACGATTCGCCTAAAAGGCTGGTTCAAGCCGAAGGTGGCCGCGCAAATTAACCAGCGCGACGATGGCTATTATTTGGGTACCGGGGACAAAATTCCTTCTGTGAACGGCGCGCCGATTCAAGGTCCTGTGCGCCTGAACGACGGCGACCTTATCGAGGTTTGCGGCATTCGCATGAATTTTATCGTCCGGGAGTAACATCGCTTTCCCATGGCCACCGCCCCACAAGGAGGCCCGCAGGGAGGCGTTTCCTTGCGCTTCCGAACGCTGCTCTCCGAGTGGTGGCAACACCGCGCCTCCTTTTTCATCAGCCTGGGAATCACCCTCGCCGCCCTCACCATTTATTTCTTCACGTTTTTGGGCGACCGGAGCACCCCGCTCTTCGACTTTCTGAAGCGCTTTGAATACAGCACCCTGGATACTCGTTTTCGATACAGGCCAGCGAGCTACACCGCCCCTGACTCGCGAATCGTCATTGTTTCCGTGGACCAACGGTCGCAGGAGCTTTTTGGCAAGTGGCCTTTCTCGCGCAAATATTTCGGACAGATGTTGGATGTATTGCGCCAAGACGGCGCGAAGACCGCCGCGTTCGACATCACCTTTGACAAGCCGGACCTGACCGCCGCACCGGTTCGGGCACTTGTGGCCAAACTGGAGCAAGACAAACTCGCGGGCCAGGCACCCGATCCAAAGGTCGAAGCGCAGGTGGCAGAACTGGCCAAGGAATTTGATTCCGATGCGCAGTTCGCGGCAGCATTGCGCCGTTTTGGTCCGGTAGTGCTCGGCAATTTCTTTTTGGAACCGCAGGAGGTGCGCGGAATCGACGGCTCGGTGCTGGATAAATACGCGGAAATGGTGCAATGGTACTCGTTGAATCGTGTTCCCCTTGATCCCTCAACGGGCAAGGCGGATTTTGCGTCGCTTCTCAACAGTTATCAGGCGGAAGGCACACTTTATTCCGCTACAGTGGCAAACATCCCAGCACTTGCACCGCCGGAAAACAATGAGAAGACCGCCATCGGCTTCTTTAATATCTCTTCTGACGCCGATGGAGTTCTCCGCCGCTCACTTTTGGTGCTCCCCTTTGGCCGTACGAACAACCCCGACGACATTGATCTGTACGGCTCACTGGAAGTGCAAACGCTGCGCTTGTTTCTTGGTTTAAAGACTGATCAAGTCACCGTGAATTACGGCCCCACAGGTATCACCAGTCTTCAACTCGGAGACAGGCTCACCGTCCGGCCGGATTATCTCGGCCGAATGATGATCAACTACCGCGGCCCGCGCGGAACATATCCTTATTATTCGCTCGCCGACGTTGTTCAGCACAATTTCCCTACCGCCACCTTCAAGAACAAAATCGTCCTTGTAGGAGCATCTGCGACAGGGATTGGCGATCTACGGACGCCTCCCTATGGAGGGATCGACTACCCGGGCATGGAAGTTCACGCAAACGTGATCGACAATATGTTAAACAACGGTTTCCTGGTGCGCGGAGCGCACCAAATCCTGCTGGATCTCGTCCTGATTTTCGCGCTGGGGTTGCCGCTCGGGTTTGCTTTAGCTTTGCTTTCGCCGCGGTGGATCTGGTTTGGCCTGGGATTGCTGATTCCCTTCACCGCCGCGGTATATGCCGCGTTCCTGCACGGGTGGTGGCTGAATTTTACGCTGCCTGCGGGAACACTGACGGCCAACGTGATGCTGGTTTCGTTGTATCGTGCATTGGTGGAAGAAAAGGAAAAGCGAAAAGTGCGCAGCGCCTTCGGCCACTACCTGAGCCCCGAAGTCATCCGGCGGCTGCTCGTAAATCCGCAACTGGTTGAGCCGCGCAAGACGGAAATCACTGTAATGTTCAGCGATATTCGCGGATTCACGACCATCTCCGAAAAGTTGGACGCGCAGGAACTGGCGTTATTTCTCAATACCTATCTCTACGACATGACGCGCATCGTGTTCGACAACGAAGGGACGCTGGATAAGTACATCGGGGATGCGGTGATGGCCTTTTGGGGCGCACCCTATGAAGACCCGCGCCATCCGGTCCAGGCCTGCACCGCGGCATTGGAGATGATGAAACGTGTCCGCGAGTTACAGAAAAAATGGGCGGCGGAAAGAAAGCCAGCCCTCGACATTGGCATCGGGTTGAATTCCGGAGCAGCCAGCGTCGGCAACATGGGCTCGGCGTTGCGTTATGGTTACACCGCGCTCGGAGATGCCGTGAATCTCTCCTCGCGCCTTGAAGGACTCAACAAGGAGTACGGCACGCACATTATCGCGAACGAATCGACTTATGCTATTGCAAAAGAGGCAGGGTTCATCTTTCGGGAACTAGACCTCATCCGCGTCAAGGGTAAACTCCAACCCGTCAGGATCTACGAACTTTTCGCGCGCATCTCCGATGTTCCGGAAGACGGTGCGCTGGCCGACGTTCAGGCGCGTTTCCAACGGTTTGACGAAGCGCGCAAACTCTATCGCGAGCGACGCTGGATCGAAGCGCAATGCGTGTTTCAAACCATCCTCGATCGCTGGCCGAACGATGGGCCGTCGCTCGTCTACTTCAAACGCTGCCAGGAATACCTCTCCGACGAACCGGTCTCCGACTGGGACGGCGTCTTCACCATGACGCATAAATAGGTCACGGAAAGTCGCTCGCCAGTTAATGCTTTTGCACGATGCCTGTCACACCGGCCACAAACAAAGTTGCCAAGATCCAGCCGCATAGAACCTGCACGCGCTGAAACGTGAACAGGAAGCTCGGCGAAGCGAGCAGCGAGGATTTTTGGGGAACCGGAGAGTCCTTCGAAGGTGCGGCAGTTGCAGTAGAACGCCACGCCGGTGTGGGATCCGGCTGCCAATGATCCGTCTGTCCTAACTTCACGAGCGGCAGTGAGTTTTCCAGTGAATAGACGAATGGACTCAGCGGCTCATAGTGGCCTGGGGAATAGCCGTTGGCTTTGAATAGTTCGTAGGCCTTTTCCTCCTTGGGTACCATGGCCCCCGATGCACGCGCTCCCGCGTAAACGCCCCAACCGATCGCAACCAAAATCGCCAGGCCGGCAAGGGCACGGAGCGGATAGTAGCCGTAGCCGACCACTAGGCTCAGGGGCCAGCGGAACAGCACAGCAGCAAGCGTGTGCTCTTCCTTCCACAAGCGATCTTCCATGGCGAACAACACGCGCAACGCGCCACGATCCACGCCTGCATTTCGCATCACCTTGGCAAGCTGTCGATAAGGTTGCGGTGTGAAGGGTTGCTGGAGTCCAAGCCAGGCGAGACGATTTCTTGTATCCGTCAATCCGCTGGCGATGTGGTCGTAGACAAATCCATCCAGATTGAGTTTTCCGGCGGGGGGCCAGCTTGTTTTGTCGTCCAGAATCGCTCCAGCGGAAGCATTGCTCAAGTTCAGCGACACGCGGTCAGGATTCCGCACAGCTGTCCAGACCACCGTGCCTTTTGTGACGGAGTTGGCCAGCCGAACTTCGCCTTCGGCAGAGAACCCCTCGCGAAACAGCACATCGCCGAGGACGCTGATGCGGTCGGCGTTCAGGGCTTTTGCCCCGGAATTCTTAAACGTGCCACCATCGCATTCGAGGTTATCGCCGATTTGTGCGCTCAACAGGTTCACTTCGCCTTCGACGAAAAATCCGCTACGCAGGAAAACGAACCCGCGTACGTTGACACTGTCCGCGTTTAGCGCCGTTGCGCCGGGGTTCTTGAACATTCCCGCATCGCAGGCAAGATTGTTCCCGATCTGCGCTCCGGGGAGGTTCACTTCGCCTTCCGCGACAAAACCGTTGTGCAATAGGACGTTTCCTTTCACTGCGATACGGTCAGCGTTCAGTGCCAATCCTGCAGGATTCTTGAATTTGCCACCGTTGCATTCCAGGTTGCCGCTGATTTGCGCGCCCAACAATCGCACTTCCCCATCGGCAGCGAACCCGTCACGAAGAAACACGCTGCCCTGGACAGTCATGCGGTCGCCGCTGAGGGCACTACCCCCTGGGTTCGTGAACGATCCGTCGTTGCACTCCACATTTCCGCCAATTTCCGCACCCAACAGGCGCACTTCTCCTTCCGCGCCGAACGCATTGCGCAAGAAGAGGCTGCCCCGGATCTTGATGCGATCTGCCCGTAGGGCCTTCCCTCCTGGATTGCGGAATCTCCCGGCGCCACAATCGAGATTGCTGCCGATGCGCGCTCCGAGGAGTTGGACTTCTCCTTCCGAACAAAATCCATTGCTCAAGAAAACTGTGCCTTTCACCTTGGCGCATTCCGCGTTGATCGAACGCACCCAGCTTCCGCTAAAACTGATCGTAGGAATGCGCAAAAACCGGAGCTTGGCTTCCTCCTTCAAACTGCAACACCGCAGGGCGAGGGGAAACCCAACGCGGACAAACGAGAGGTCCAGCGAACCTTCAATCCGTGCCCCGTGTGCGTGAATGCCTCGCGGGTCCACATAGGCTCGGGCGTCGCGATCGATGCACAACCAGCGGATCAATGCGGCTCGAATCGAGCGTTCAGGCCCCCAGCTATCCACTTTTCTCGGATCGTTGGCCGGATCGAAGTCTTTTTGACTAGGCCCACACCACGCCACTTCGCCCAAAGGCGCGGCATTTAGCAGCTTTCGCTCGGCCTCGCGCAACGGCGGAAACCGGCCATCGGCCAGTCGCAGCAGTTCTTCGGGGTTACCTCCGTGAGATGGGGTTTGTATCGGCACTGTTTGTTCCTGACCTTATATCATGAGCGGAACTGTCCGACCACCGTCGTCGAGCGGTTTGTCGCCACCGGCGGCCAGAGGCAAAACTCTGAAAGAACAAGACTTTCCGCGAGCGTGTACCTAAAAAGGTGGTTTTCGTAGTCTAATAAGAGAACCAAAATCGGAAGAAAAGGGGCATCGTGTTCGGCCTGTTCCGCCCCACGCTATCCGTATACAAGGTAGTCTTCATCTCTTATGTGGATTGTTCGATTAGCTCTTTCCAGGCCATATACGTTTATCGTAATGGCATTGGTCATCCTGCTCCTCACACCCATCGTGCTGATGCGCACGCCAACAGACATCTTCCCCGAAATTAATATTCCCGTGATCGCGCAGGTGTGGACGTACACGGGATTGCAGCCACAAGAGATGGAACACCGCATCACGTCCAACGTGGAACGCGGAATCATGGTGCTGGTCAGCGACATCGAACACGTGGAATCGCAATCCCTGAATGGCATAGCCATCGTCAAGATTTACTTCCACCCGAACGCGAATATCCAGACGGCCCTGGCGCAAACCACGGCGATATCCCAGACTTTCCTGCGGCAACTCCCGCCCGGCACGACGCCCCCGCTGGTGATTATTTATTCGGCCTCGACCGTTCCTGTTCTTCAAATCGGCTTGACCAGCGACAGCCTCAGCGAGCAGCAACTTTTTGATTACGGAAACAACTTCATTCGCACGCAGATCTCCACCGTGCCTGGCGCTTCCATGCCTTTTCCTTATGGGGGCAAGCAGCGACTGGTTTCCGTGGACATCGATCCGAATGCCTTGCAGGCCAAAGGCTTGTCTCCGGTAGATATCGTGAATGCGGTGAATGCCCAGAATCTGATCTTGCCAACGGGTACGGCCAAGATGGGCGCACTAGAATACAACGTGGAAATGAACGCCAGTCCAAGCACGGTAGCGGAACTGAATAACCTGCCGGTCAAAACCGTGAACGGTTCCACGATCTACCTGCGGGATGTGGCCCACGTGCGGGACGGGTTCTCCCCACAAACCAACGTGGTGTTGCAGAACGGTCAGCGCGGCGTGCTCATGAGCGTCTACAAGACTGGTAATAACTCGACCCTGGCCATTGTTGACCGCGTCAAGCAGGTACTGAAAGACTACAGCCCATCCCTTCCTCAAAATCTGCACCTCACGACATTCTTTGATCAATCCGTTTTTGTGCGCGCCGCCATTCAGGGTGTGCTGCGCGAGGCACTGATGGCCGCTTGCCTGACCGCAATCATGATCCTGCTTTTCCTAGGCAACTGGAAGAGCACGCTGATTATTGCCATCTCCATTCCGCTCTCCATCCTGGTCAGCCTCCTTTGCCTGAGCGCTCTCGGAGAGACCATCAACATCATGACTCTAGGGGGACTGGCGTTGGCGGTCGGAATCCTGGTCGACGATGCCACCGTAGAAATTGAGAACATCAATCGAAACCTGGCGATGGGCAAGGAAACAGTCCAGGCCATTCTGGATGGCGCGCAACAGATCGCCGTTCCGGCGTTCGTCTCCACGCTGTGCATCTGCATTGTGTTTATCCCCATGTTTTTCCTTTCGGGTGTAGCCAAATATCTGTTCGTGCCGCTGGCAGAGGCTGTGATCTTCGCGATGCTGGCGTCGTACATGTGGTCGCGTACGATCGTCCCCACAATGGCCATGTACTTGTTGAGCGCGGAGGACGAATATCACGCGGATGAGCACAAGAGCGAAAGCATGGGCTTTTTCCGCCGCTACCAACAGGGATTTGAGCGTGCCTTCGAACGCTTTCGAGATGCTTATCGCCGTACCCTGACATCCGCCCTACAAAATGCCCGTCTCTTTTCTGCGTGCTTCCTCATTTTCTGCGTGCTCTCGGCCGGGCTGACTTTACTCCTTGGACGCGACTTTTTCCCGAGCGTGGACGCCGGCCAGATCCGGCTGCACATGCGCGCACGCACCGGCCTGCGCATTGAAGAGAGCGCGCGACTCGCAGATCAGATTAATCAGGTGATTCGCAAGACCATCCCTGAAAGGGATTTGCTCACCGTTCTCGACAATGTCGGTTTGCCCTATTCCGGCATCAACCTCACCTACAGTAACTCCGGCACGATTGGTACCGCGGACGGCGAAATCCTGGTACAGCTCAAGCAGGAACGGGGCAGACCCACCAACGCCTACATTGACGAACTGCGTCGCGATCTTCCGCGCGAGTTTCCCGGCGTGCAATTTTTCTTTCAGCCAGCGGATATCGTGACACAAATTCTGAATTTCGGAACACCCGCGCCGATTGACGTCCAAATCCTGGGACAGAACCAGAGCGGCAACTACCAAGCGGGAATGAAGCTGGCGAACGAAATTCGCCACATTCCTGGGGCCGTGGACGTTCACGTCCAGCAAACGTTCGATGCCCCGACGCTGTACATGGACATAAACCGGACGCGCGCGCAATACGTGGGCATGCAGGCGCGCGATGTGGCGAACAACGTCCTGATTTCCTTGTCTTCCAGCTTCCAGACGGCGCCGAATTTCTGGTTGGATCCGAAAAATGGGGTGAGCTACAGCGTTGCGGTTCAAACACCGCAATATCGCGTGGATAATTTCCAGGCTCTGCAGAATACGCCGATTACCGCTGGGGGCAACACGGCGGCGCCTCAAATCCTGGGTAACTTGGTGACCACCTCCACGGTGGCACGGCCCGCTTCCATCTCGCATTACAACGTGCAGCCGATGATCAATGTGTATGCGGCGGTGTCTGGGCGCGACCTTGGTTCCGTTTCCGAAGAAGTGGCAAAACGCGTGGCGAAGATCCAAAAGGAGCTGCCGCGAGGGAGCACGATTTTCATCCGCGGCCAGGTACAGACGATGAAGACGTCGTTCCTCGGCCTGGGTGTCGGACTGATTGGCGCTATCGTGCTGGCTTATCTCTTGATCGTGGTCAACTTCCAGTCCTGGCTGGATCCTTTCATCATCATCACCGCTCTTCCGGGGGCGCTGGCCGGCATTTGCTGGATGCTGCTGTTTACCCGCACAACCTTGAGCGTGCCCTCGCTGACCGGGGCTATCATGTGCATGGGTGTGGCGACCGCGAACAGCATTTTGATGGTTTCCTTTGCGCGCGAACAATTGAATGAAGGTAAGAGCGCTGTGGATGCCGCGTTAGAAGCGGGCTTTGTGCGCATTCGCCCGGTGATCATGACCGCGCTGGCGATGATGATAGGAATGGTCCCTATGGCCATCGGTCTTGGCGAGGGCGGTGAGCAAAACGCTCCCTTGGGCCGCGCGGTCATCGGCGGGCTGCTGTTTGCCACGATTGCTACGCTGTTCTTCGTGCCGTGCGTGTTCTCCATTATTCATGGACGGTTAGAACGCAAGCGACAACGGGCCATGGGGTGAGAGCCAGTGGTGACATAGAGAGGAATCGGAATTAGGCTAGGCGAGGCACCTAACTATGAATGAGGTTCCAAATCCGGGCGGGCACGTTTCCGGCGAGCAGATGCCGAAGAAAGGCCCGTTGTTTCTCGTTTTCTTCGTGGTCGTGATTGCGCTGGTCGTTCTGGGTGCGTTCGTTATGTTCGAGCGGCGCTCACAGTTTCAGGCGCTCGCCAAGAATACGGAAGCTCTGGCCGTGCCAACCGTGGCGGTCATTCACCCCACGGCCCAGGCCGGCGACGAGGATTTGGTCCTTCCGAGCACTTTGCAAGCTTATGTCGAATCGCCGATTTACGCGCGCACGAATGGGTATCTGAGAAAGTGGTACCACGATATCGGCAGCCGCGTGAACAAAGGCGAATTGCTTGCCGATATTGACACGCCGGAAGTAGACCAACAGCTGCTGCAGGCCAGAGCCGACCTGGTCACCGCAGAGGCCAACGAGCATCTATCGCAGATCACCGAGGCACGCTACAGCGAACTGCTTAAAACCGACGGCGTTTCCAAGCAGGAAGTCGACAATGCCACGGGAGACTTGGCCGCCAAGCGTGCGATTGTGCAATCTGCCGAAGCCAATGTCCGTCGCTTGCAGGAATTAAAATCCTTTCAGCGCGTGTACGCGCCGTTCAGCGGGGTCATTACACGCCGCAACGTCGACATCGGGACACTCATCAATGCCGGAAATGGCGGCACCTCGCAACAGCTCTTTTCTCTGGCGCAGACCGATCCCATCCGTGTCTACGTGAATGTGCCGGAAGCTTTCGCGCCTTCCATTCACCGCGCACTCGGCGCGTATCTCGAACTGACCCAATATCCCGGCCAGAAATTCCAGGGGCAGGTAGTGCGCACCGCGGAAGCAATCGATCTTGCCACGCGCACCTTACTGACAGAAGTGGACGTGCCGAATAAGTCTGACCTGCTGCTGCCGGGCGGCTACGCGCAAGTTCACCTTCAGATCCACGTGGAAGGCCAGCGGTTGCAAGTTCCGGTCAATGCGTTGTTGTTTCGCTCTGAGGGTTTGCGGGCGGTGGTGATTGACGCCGATCACCGAGTCCGGCTGCAGCCACTGGACATTGGTCGTGACTACGGTACTACCCTGGAAGTTTTGACCGGCTTGAGACCCGAAGACTGGATTGTGCTCAACCCTCCTGATTCCATCGAGAATGGCCAGGAAGTTCATGTCCGGGAAGTCAGCAATCCTCAAGCGCCTGCGCCATCTGCGGGTAAGACTTCCCCTGTGCTCCCGACCGTGGCCGTGCCATCACCATCTTCGGAGAAAAGGCCGTAATGTTCATGCGCACTCCTTCCGAGAGCCGCTTTGGCATCATTCTCGGCGGGCTGGCCGCGCTTTCACTTTGCGCCGGATGCACCGTGGGGCCCAACTACAAGCGGCCGACCGCTCCCGTGGCCGCGAAATGGGATGTTACGGAACCTTGGCGGCAAGCGGACCCCAAGGATAGCGTGCCCAAGACTTCCTGGTGGACGCTGTTCCAGGATGACGATCTGAATGCATTGGAAACCGATCTTTTGGGAGCGAACCAAACGCTCAAGGTGGCGCTGGCGCATTTCGATCAGGCACGCGCGTCCGCGGCGGTGCAAAACGCGTCTTTGTTTCCCACTGTTTCGGTTGACCCATCGGCAGCCCGCGAGCGCTATTCCGGCACACGCCCCTCGGAAACGACGACGCCGGTGGTGGCTCCGGTGACCCAGAACAACTACTTCCTGCCGTTCTCCGTCAGCTATGAAGTGGATCTCGTCGGTAAACGTCGCCGCACCATTGAAGCGGCGCAAGCCTCTTACCAGGCCAATGCTGCCGACCTGGAGAACGTGAGGCTGGTGCTGACAGCGGAACTCGCCGCGGACTACTTCACGTTGCGTCAGCTCGACACGGAAATCGGAATTCTCAATCGCACGGTGGAAACCCTGCAGAAAGGCCTTGACCTCGTACGATCGCGCCACAGCGGCGGTATCGCCTCCGGGCTGGACGTTGCCCAGGAAGAAACGCTGCTAAACACGACGCGGACCCAAGCCACTCTGCTGCTGCAACAGCGCAAACAATTTGAAGATGCGATTGCCGTGCTGGTCGGCAAGCCCGCGCCGGATTTTCATTTGGCTCCCCGCGAATTTGCGGCCGAACCACCCAATATCGACGCAACGATCCCCTCTGACGTTCTCGAGCGCCGTCCGGATATCGCGGAATCGGAACGCCAGATGGCCGTGGCCAACGCGCAAATCGGCATTGCCAAAGCTGCGTATTATCCTTCGCTTGTACTTTACGGGCAAGGCGGTTGGAATTCTGCGCGCATCTCCGAGCTCCTGAATGCCGAGAGCGGTTTTTGGGCCATCGGTGCCAATGTCGCTCAGGACATATTCGCGGGCGGGGCCCGCCGCGCCCAGGTGCAATATTCGCAAGCGGGCTACGACGCCACGGTGGCCAATTATCGTGGCACGGTTTTGAATGCATTCCGTGAAGTGCAGGACAACATCACCGGCCTGCTGGTGCTGGGTTCTGCGCGCCAGTCCCAGGCCGATGCCGTCGCGTCTGCACGTCGCCAATTGGATATCGCCACCTCGCGTTACGTCGGTGGACTCGTCAATTACCTGGATGTAGTCAACGCCCAGCAGAATCTTCTGAGCAATGAGCAGGAAGCTGCAATCATTCAGGGGCAGCGGCTGATTACTTCTGTGCTGTTGGTGAAAGCCCTCGGTGGCGGTTGGGATGCCGCCAGCCTCGATCGAGTGCACGTCAAGCCACAAATCAAGGACGCCGTAGCGCCCTGATCGCGTTTGGAGGGGTCGAGCGGCAGGTCGGAAGGAAGTACGAAGATTTTCGTTGACACTACGAACCTCTTCGTAGTAGCTTCATGCCATGGCCACGACCTCTATTCGCAAGCCCACTTCTTCCGAACTTGAAATCCTCCATGTTCTCTGGGAGCGCGGCCCCTCCACTGTCCGCGAGGTGCATCAGGCGCTCAATGAGAAGAGACCGATTGGCTACACCAGCGTCTTAAAACTCATGCAGATCATGACGGCCAAGGGCACCGTACGCCGCAATGAGCAGCAGCGGGCCCATGTCTATGAGGCCGAGCAGCCAGAAGAGAAGACCAAGCGCCAGCTCGCGCTCGACGTGCTGCAACGGGTCTTTGACGGCTCTGCCAGCGAACTGATGATGCATGCGCTGGCCGGGGGTAAGGCTTCCAAGGAAGAGATTGACGAAATGCGCCGGGTGCTCAACGAGCATGAAAGGAAAATCCGATGACGCTCTTCACTCCCTGGTTTACGCCGACGACGTTGCGGCTGCTCGCGCTGTGTTTATTGCATTTTCTTTGGCAGGGGGCGGCCCTGGCCGCGCTGGCCTATTTGGTCATGGCCCTTTGTCGGAGAGCGTCCACGCGCTACGCAGTCGGAGTTGCCACTCTGGCTCTGATGTTCGCGGCGCCGGTTGGCACTTTCCTGGTGTTTCGCTCGCAAGAACAGGCCATGGCACCGACGATTTCTTCTGGCGCAGCGGTCACCAGAGAATCGCACAACGTTCAGCCTACCCTTGCTTCCGCGAAGGGAACTCCGAGTCACCCCGACAGCGCTCCTTCGTATTTCCTCTGGCTGGTGGAATTCTGGTTTGCGGGGGTTGTGGTGTTGAGTTTGCGTTCTGCGGGTGGAATCCTTCTGGTGGAACGCCTGCGCCGCAGGGAATCCATTCCGGTGACCGAAGAACTTTTGGAACTTTGCCTGAGTTTGCAGCGCCGCATGGGCTTGACTCGTGCCGTGCGTTATTGCGAGAGCATTCACCTGGACGCGCCTGCAGTCGCCGGTTGGATCCGCCCCGTTGTACTGCTTCCCGTGAGCGCGTTGGCGGGCTTGACCGCGGCGCAACTCGAGGCCGTCATCGCGCACGAGTTAGCGCATATCCGGCGCTTCGACGTATTCATAAACCTTTTGCAAGTTGGAGTGGAGACGTTGCTGTTCTACCACCCAGCCGTCTGGTGGCTTGGCAAACGAGTCCGTGCAGAACGTGAACATTGCTGCGACGATGCGGCCGTCGTTCTCTGTGGCAGCCCCGTCACGTACGCGCACGCGCTGACCCGTATGGCCGAAAGCAAAGCCGCGCCGCAACTGGCCATGGCAGCAAACCGCAGCCCCTTGGTCGAGCGGATTGCCCGCTTGCTCGGAGCGGGCACTAGCGCTGAATCTTTTCGAGTTGCGAACCTATCCGCGGGCGTTCTGTGCCTCTCCGCTGCGCTTCTGGCAGGAAGCGCCCTTCTGGGAAGTGTCCACCACGTCCACGCGCAGGCGCCCGCTCCGGCTCTTGCTCCAGCAGAACCCCAACCCCCTCTCTCGCCGGTTGATCACGCGCATGTTCCCGAGCCGCCGGAGGCCGCACTCCCCCCGTCCAAAACTCCACGTCGTTGGGCGGTGCCCGTAGCTGTTTCCCTCGCGACGCCGAGTCCGGCACCGTCACCCGCTCCAACTCCGGCCCTTGCGCCTAACCCTTCCCCGGCCCCGCTTCCTCGGCAAGAGAAAAACCCCGCTCCCGCTCCTGCTCCGCAGAGTGCGCCCGGTACCCCAAAGCAAAGCTACATCGATTCGATCAATGCTGCGGGTCTGACGAACCTGTCCGTCGACGACATTATCAGCCTGAAGGTGCAAGGAATCACGGCCGACTACATCAAGTCTGTGAAAGACCTTGGCCTGAAGGTGGACGTGGACACAGTCATCGAATTTAAAGTTCAAGGCGTAACCGCGGACTATATCAAAAGCATGCGCGGCGCCACGGGACAGAATCTGGATGCGGATGAGCTGGTCAGCTTAAAAGTGCAAGGGATAACGCCGGAGTACATCAAGGAAATGCACGACCTGGGCCTGCAGACCGACGCGGACGACATCATCGGGATGAAGGTGCAGGGTGTCACCCCGGACTATGTGCGGGAGATGCGCGCATTGGGCCTCAAGGTGGGTTCGGACGATCTCATCGGGATGAAGGTGCAGGGTGTTACCCCGGACTATGTAAAGGGCTTCAACGAACTCGGGTTTCATCCGACTACCGACGAACTGATCGGGATGAAGGTGCAGGGCGTCACCCCTGCTTACCTCAAGGAACTTCAGGCAGCTGGCTTCAAGGTAGATGTGGACGAGGCGATCGGTGCCAAAGTCCAGGGCGTCACACCGGAATTTATCGCCAAGGTACGCAACCACGGCTTTAAGGATCTGACGCTCGATAAATTGATTGCGCTGAAAGAGACCGGCGTGTTCGACGCCGAGAAATAAACCAGGAGGAACATCATGAACCGTCGCGACGGACTAGTCGCTTATATTCTGGTGGTGTGCACGCTGCTGGCGGGTTGGGCATCGCGCGCCGCGGAGAGTTTCAGCGGGAGTTGGACGATCGAGCGCTCTGAGGAACCGGGCAAGGTGGAATTCGGCTTAATCCATCACCAGCATGGCAATTCATCCACGCACGAATCTGCCTGGCCATTGAGCGTATTTGTCGGTCTGAATGTCTCCAAGCCAGGCAAGCAGGAGGTGAAGTTCACGATTACCCGCGATGCCGGCCGCTTCGATTGCCAAGGTTACGTGGATGACGGCGAGGGCGCCGGGGTATTTCATTTCCTCGCAGATTCCAAGTATTCGTCGGAGATGAGTTCGCTCGGTTTCACAGGAATCGACGAGGAGAAGCAATTCTCCATGGCGGTGCTCGACGTCAGTCTGAATTTTGCGAAGGAAATGAAGGGAGAGCATCTTCAGGGGTTGGATACCGACAAGCTCATCGCGTTCCGCATTTTCAATGTGAATTCCGCGTTCATCCGTGAATTGCGCGACGCCGGAATTACCGTTACGGACTGCGATAAGCTTGTTGCCTTTCGTATCCACGGCGTTACGGCGGAGATGGTGCGTTTCCTGCACAAGTCCGGCTACCAGCCCGAGCAAGATGAGCTCATTGCCATGCGCATTCACGGCGCCACTCCTGAGTTCATCGAGCAACTGCAGAAGGAAGGTTACGACCACGTCGACCTGCAGAAGCTGATTGCCTTCCGCATTCACGGAGTTTCCCCGGAATTCATCCGAAAGGTGCAGTCCCTTGGCTACAAGCATCCCGAACCGGACCAACTCATCGCCATGCGCATCCACGGAGTTACGCCGGAGTACATTTCCGGGCTGAAATCGCGAGGAATGCAGAATCTGAGCATCGATCAACTGGTGAGCCTGCGGATCCAGGGCATCGATTAGGCTCATAGCCGGTAGGGTACAGGTGGAACATCCCTCACTCTCCGTGGGAGTTTGTTTTTTCTCATCTTTCCATTGCTCCAGGTAGGCCTTTCCCATAGAATCCGCACACCGCCCGATGTCGCTAAAGATTTGGTTTGCCGGTTGATCGCTATGTACGAAGAGTTTTTTGGGTATTTCGGGCTGGAACGAAATCCTTTTCACGTCTCGCCGAATCCACTGGGTTTCTTCTCGACCGCCGCGCATGACGAGGCGCTGTCGCAACTCGTGTTCGGGATTGAAGCCCGCAAAGGAATGATGGTCCTTACGGGAGAACCGGGGACTGGAAAGAGTACGATCCTTCACTATCTTCTAGAGTGGCTGCAGCGGCACAACTATTCCACCGCGTATGTTTTCAGCTCCTCGCTAGCCTTTGTCGACCTTCTCCAGCTTATTCTGCGTGACTTCGGCATTTCCTGCTCCTCTGCATCTAAGGGCGCTCTTCGGATCACACTTAGGAGATGGTTAGAGGAACGGCACAAAGTTGGCGATTGCCCGGTGATTCTGATTGATGAAGCGCAGGTGCTTTCGACTCGAGCGCTCGACGATCTGCGCAAGTTGCTAAACATGGAAATTGCCGGCACAAAGCTAGTTCAAGTGGTGCTGGCAGGCCAACCTCTCCTGGAGCAAAAACTGCGCCGTCAGAAGCTTGCGCAATTGCGCCAGTGCATCATGTGCCGGTGCAAGCTGCCAGTTCTGACTCTTAGAGAAACTTCCGGATACATCGCCACGCGCCTGGCCGGAGCCGGATTGGAAAACTCGACGCTGTTCCCGAAAGAGACCGTCCAGGAGATATTTCTTTACTCACATGGGGTTCCGCGTGTCGTCAACCTGCTCTGCGAGCATGCGCTCCTGACGGCCTACGCCGACCGCCGCACCTCTATCGCCCCCGATGACATTCTGCAAGTCGCGCGCCATTTCGATCTTGGTGGAGAAACAGAACTCGCGAGGGGAGCGTTCCAATCGAACACTTTTTGCCGCCTGATTCCCTTCCCGAAACTCGGCGCTCCCGTTGCGAAGGCGCGCCCAGGTGAGGAAGAGAAGCGCCCACTGTCTGGCGAGACGACCATCGCTTCCGTGCCCCCCGCACTCTCTCCGTCTGCGCCAGAGGAAACAGCGGAAGCACTTGCCTTGCAAACAGGGTCGCCGGCTGCCCTTATCATTCGCTCAAAATGGCGCTTTTCCCCCTATTGTCGTGCGGTAGGCAAATCATTTGGCCGGGATTGCCGCGCATTTCTCGGGCGTTGCACCGCGTGGCTTCGCGGGCGTCCGCGAGCGACCGCAGGGAGATCCACGGTCTCACTCGGCAAGCTTGTCCTTTCTCTCTCGAATTGGTTTCGCCGCCCACTCGGTTCGAGCCGTATCGCGACCGATCCGCCCCGTGTTTCCCCTGCGGTTCAGAAACATATTTAGCGAACGCAGGAAAGCGCGACAGGAACAAAGCGTCAATAATTTCTGGAGAAGACCCGCAAGGCCGCTGGCGTTATCATTCCTTTGGACCTGAGGGCCGCCGATGAAGTTCCTGGAGCGAAGTTTTTCGCCCAGCGTCCAAGAACGATTAGGAGCGGAACCATGAAACTCAAATTCTTACATGCGGTCGTTTTGCTCGGCGCGCTCAGCCTTCCGTTTTTTCCTGTCGGCGTTCACGGGCAAGCAGAAAAAACAGCGACCCAGCCGAGGCAGGCGCTCGTGAAAGCGGCAGACGTCGCGAGCCGAGACGCGATCGTGGCTGCTTTGTACGATTCGATCAGCGGCCCGGCAGGTGACCGGGACTGGGATCGCTTTCGCTCGCTATTCCTCCCCGAGGCGCAACTCATCGCCACCTACAAGGACAAAGAGGGCAAGCTCACCTACAAAGCCATGACCGTCCAGGGCTACGTCGATGGCGCCGGCAAGTATTTCAAGGAACATGCCTTTTACGAGCGTGAAATCTCGCGCAAGCTGGAATCCTTTGGCAACATCACCCACATTTTCAGCACCTATGAATCGCGCAATACCGCTGATGGCGAACCATTCGAGCGGGGAATCAACAGCATTCAGCTCTTTCATGACGGTGCGCGCTGGTGGGTCGTTGACGTGTACTGGACGGGAGAAACACCCGCTACTCCCATTCCCGAACGCTATCTCTCCAAAAACGCGCCGTGAGTCGTTCGCACCGGTGTTATTCTCTTTTCAGCTTTTCCATACTTACTTTCGAGGTAACTGACGCTATGCGTTATCGTCCACTGGGACGTACGGGCTGGAATGTATCCGAAGTCAGTTTTGGTGCGTGGGCCATTGGAGGTTCCTGGGGAAATGTCTCTGACGCCGATTCGCTTGCGGCACTGAACAAAGCCGTCGATTCCGGCGTGAATTTGATCGACACGGCCGACGTCTACGGCGACGGGCGCAGTGAACAATTGATTGCGCAATTAAGGAAAAACCGCAAAGAACAAATCGTGGTGGCCACCAAGGCCGGACGTCGTCTGCCCAGGCAGACTGTCGCTGGTTATAGCCGCGAGAATCTTGCCGCGTGGATTCACGACAGCCTGCGAAACCTCTCCACCGATTGTCTCGATTTGCTCCAACTGCACTGTCCGCCAACGGCACTGTACGATCATGCCGAAATCTACGGGGCGCTCGACGATTTCGTGAAGGTCGGAAAGATCCGCTATTACGGCGTCAGCGTCCAGCAGGTGGAGGAAGCGCTAAAGGCCATCGAGCATCCACACGTTCAAACCGTGCAGATTATCTTCAATTGTTTTCGGCTTCGCCCTGCGGACGATTTTTTCCTACGCGCCAAGGAAAAGCGCGTGGGCATTCTTGCACGCGTGCCTCTCGCCAGCGGCCTGCTCACGGGCAAACTTCGGCCGGACTCCATTTTCGCTGCCGACGATCACCGCCGATTCAACCGCCACGGCGAATCGTTTGATGTAGGAGAAACATTTTCCGGCGTGGATTACAACACGGGACTGGCCGCCGTCGAGGAACTTCGTGCGCTTCTGCCTGCTGGTGTTTCGCTGTCGCAGTTTGCACTGCGCTGGATTCTGATGTTTGATGCGGTGACCTGTGCGATTCCCGGAGGAAAGCGTCCCGAACAGGTGGCCGAAAATTGCCGTGCGTCCGATCTTCCGCCCCTCTCGAGCGAAGCGATGGCCACGGTCCGCGGGATCTACGACGAAAAATTCCGCGATCATGTGCATCGGCGCTGGTAGCTGATGTTTGACGGTGCAGGCAACCCTCGGTGATTAAACCAAGTATTTCATGAGCGGCTCCCAATAATGACTTTTCCACCCGGCTTCGAGGTGGTCGAACTCGCCCTCCGGGAACCCTGTGTGGTCGAGGACGACCTTGGTGCCCGCGCCCTGCGGTATCAGCTCGAATCTGACCAGGGAGTAGACGCCCGGGTCCCAGTGCGTGGGGCGCCAGGCCTGCACGATTCGAACATTGGGCAGAAGCTCCACAGTTCGACCGACGATCAGGCCACCAAACAGGGAGAAAGCGCCACCCGGTTTCGAATCGATTTCAGCGGGCATACCACTGAAGGCAGTGAACCGTTTTGAATCCAGAAGGATTTCATAAATTCTCTGAGGGTCGACTTTATAGTCGGTTTCCTGGTGGAGAGACGTCCGCGCTTGGTTAGCGGCTGTGCTCGGCGTTTGCTTCATGGGCTGTTGTTTTGTGCTTCCCCACGCCGCAAAGCCTGTCCTCAGTCCTGCGAACGCGACTGCAAGCCCCGCGATCATATGCCGTCGCGTCGGGATATCGCCCGGACTCAACGGATTCCTGTTTCTAGCCATGGGTGTCCTCCTGGTCATTTCCGCCTAATCCGCCTGCATCAAAACATGCGGTCAGATTATGTTCAAGATCATATTTTTCTGGTGTGCGCATGCAGCGCGAGCGGTGGCGACGCTGTGCGTAGGAGGGATGGTCATGGCACGGGCCATGGTCGGTCGCGCTGTGGCTTGGCGGTTAGAGGAAACGCAGCAAATCGAGGAAGGGAAAATGGTAGATGTCAGAATTGCGACGCGCTGCTTCTTCCTAAGGAAGCTCGATTAATTCTTGGTTTTGATCGGAATTTCTTGCGCTCTAACGCACGCTCAACTGGCCTGTGCCGACGTGCGCGTGCAGGCGATACTGGCCGCCGGCCTCGCGGGAGATCGTTCGGAACAGGCCGCCTTTCGAATCTCCGAAAATCTCCGCGTCCACTTCCCCAGCATTCACGGACATATCGACGTGGCCGTAGTCTTCCGGCTTGTCCACAGCGATGGTCAGTTGTCCCGCGTGAAGCTCGAAATCTTTGTTGCCGATCACATCCTGGACACTGACCTCGCCGGCAAAAATCCGCGCGCTCAAGTCCGAATTCTTGGGCACGTGGATGATGATCTGCAGTTCATTCTTCGGGCCACCCGTGAGATGGAGCTCCGCCACATGGTTGGCCACGGAAAGCCGACCCTTGACGTCCTGAATCTTGTCGACATTCTTCCCCGCGAAATCCACGGTAATCTTGTTGTCATCCGTGCCCACGATCAAAATCTCACCAGAGCGTACGTGGAGCCGGAGGGGGACATGGGCGGGGCAGTTGAATTCCATGTGTGGCTTACCGGCGAGCACAACTTCAGATTTAGTATTGGCGTACAAAGCTGTCGCGGCCAAAGTGAACAGGGCAAACGTCAGAGCGGGTCGTTTCATAGGGACACCTCCCCCGGTTGCATCATACTACGCGCGCCAGCGGGCGAATGTTTCCTGTTTCTTGGGCCTAGTACGGGGAATCTCCAAGGAAAAGGGGGCAGCTCGTGGAAGGTAGAGAAGAAGACGATTGCGGCCCGGGAGAAGGCCACCCGCACGTACCGCGAGTCCCGGAGCCCTACGGTCGGAACATCGCTAATCAGGACGTCGCGCACGATGCCCCCGCCAAAAGCCGTCGCAAACGCCAGGACCATCCCTCCGAGGAGGTCCATATTGCCGCGGATGGCAGCGGCCGCGTCCTCCACTCCGAAGCGCAGCGCTCCCGCCCTGTCTGCCGCGAAGGGCATCCAATCTCGTCCGATTTTTGCCGTTGGCTGCCTCGGAAAGGAAGCAGGTGGTTTACGGCCGACGGCCGACCGCCGACCGGACAGTGGCAGGAGTCGGGAAAGCCAGAGCGTCCTCATGAGTCGCAAATCTGCGACAATGGCAGCAAGGGCTAGATGAACCAGGAAGAGATTCAAAAAGCGGCACAGATTATCCGCTCCGGCGGGTTAGTGGTATTCCCTACCGAGACGGTCTATGGCCTGGGTGCAAACGCTTTGGACGCTGCGGCGGTGCGGAAGATCTATGCACTGAAGGGGCGTCCGACTACCAGCCCTCTGATTATTCATGTTGGGAGCATCGAGCAGGCTCGCGAACTGGCTGCGGAGTGGCCGGAAGAAGCAGAGCAGTTGGCACGCGAATATTGGCCCGGGCCGCTCACACTGGTCGTCCCGAAAAAGCCGCTCATTCCCGACGAGGCAACTGCGGGGCTTCCCAGCGTTGGTTTGCGCATGCCCCGGCATCCCATCGCGCTAGAACTGTTACGACTCGCTCAGGTTCCGATCGCCGCGCCCAGTGCCAACCGCTTCACGCAACTTTCTCCCACCACGGCGCAGCACGTTCTCGAGGCCTTCGGCGATGACACACCTTTCCTGCTCGATGGAGGACCTTGTGAAGTGGGTCTGGAATCGACAGTGATTGCCGTGACAGGCGATGGGTTGGAGGTCCTTAGGCCCGGTATGACGTTCATCGAGGATGCGACTGAACGCGCGGCAGCCACTCCGTCAGCGCATCGCTCTCCGGGCCAGCACAAGAAACACTACAGCCCTCGCACACGTGTATTGCTCGTCAATCGCGGCCATCTGCCAGAAAAGGGCCGCGGAGCTTACCTCTGGATCCAACACGAAGCGAACGCTGCTCAGACAATCCGCATGCCAGCGCAGCCGGGAGCCTATGCTGCGCAGCTCTATCGCCAACTGCACCAGCTCGATCGCGACGGCCTGGACTGGATTGCGGTGGAACTTCCTCCAGAGCAGCAGGAATGGGCCGCTATTCGTGACCGCTTAACCCGCGCCGCGTACTGAGAGAGTTGGCGGGACTGGTACCGAAAGCTTCGAGGACGCAAATGCGCGAAAACAGGCTACAATGCCTCATCCGCTAAATTTCGGGGGAAACTTCCATGCAGCAACCTTCCTGGATTCGCGCAGCACTTCTCCTAGGACTGTTCATTGTCGTTGCCGTCCTTGCCTTTGGTGTTCTCGGCCATGCCCGGGCCCAGAGCGCCCCACAGACGGATAAGCCTTTCGTGGTGGAGTATTACTACAAGACGAAATGGGGCCACGCGGACGAATTCATTCTGCTGTTCAAGAAAAATCACTACCCGTTGTTGAAAAAAGAGGTGGAAATGGGGCGGCTACTGAAGGTATCCGCGGTTTCGCCTGTCTATCACACAACCGAAGACGG
>Ga0181523_10000564_pt1 | contig 42345 bp, 42 predicted proteins | sample PEATcosm2014_Bin_43_FD_119752 | JGI IMG/M metagenome (GOLD analysis project Ga0181523, IMG submission 119752) | Peatland microbial communities from MTU Mesocosm Facility, Houghton, MI, USA - PEATcosm2014_Bin05_30_metaG | ecosystem: Environmental > Terrestrial > Soil > Wetlands > Peat | place... | reverse complement strand
GCCGCTTTTGGCGGGCGCTCCGTTTTTGGCGGGCAGGGGGCTTTGGGCGGGCACGGGGCCTCCGGAACGCCTGGACCTCGGGGTGGGCCGTGCTGCGCGCCACCGCCGCGCAGGCGTGGGCCGACCGCGTCTTCGGGCTCGCCGCCGAGGCCGGATTCTGGGCCCTGCTGTCGCTGACCCCGCTGCTGCTCGTGCTGGTGGCCGCGGTCGGCTACCTCACCCCGCTGTTCGGCGCCCATCTTGTGGTCGAGCTGGAGAGGGACATGCTGCGCGGCGCCGGTCACTTCATGGCCCCCGCCGCGGTGCAGCACGTGCTCACGCCCGTGCTCACCGACGTGCTCCAGCACGGCCGGGGCGGGATCATCTCGCTGAGCTTCCCGCTCGCGCTGTGGACCGGGTCCACGGCCATGAACACCTACGTCAACACGATCACCATCAGCTACGGGATGCGCCACGTGCGCTCCGCGGTCCGGGCGCGCCTCGTGGCCTTCGGTCTGTACCTCGGGGCCCTGGTCGCCGGCGTGGCCGCGCTGCCGCTGCTGGTCACCGCGCCCCGGTGGATCGCCGACGTCGCTCCCGGCCCGGTGCTGTCGGTGCTGCGGCCGGTGGTGGCCATCGCCCACTGGCCCGTCCTCGTGCTCGTGTGCACCGGGCTGCTGGCCACGCTGTACCACGTGGCGGTGCCGGTGCGCGGCCGGTGGCGGCGCGACCTGCCCGGGGCCGTCGCGGCGATGCTGATGTGGCTGGCCAGCAGCCTGCTGCTGCGTGCCTACCTGGCCTTCGCGATCGGGCACAGCCCGACCTACGGGGCCCTGTCCGCCCCGGTCGCCATTCTGCTGTTCCTGTATTTCAGTGCGCTCGCGGTGCTGCTCGGCGGCGAGCTGAACGCCCAGATCGCCAGCTGCCGCCCGGCCCCGCCCAGCCGGGACATGCTGTCCGTCCCGCCCGCCGCTTTAGACGAACCGGCCTGAAGTAACGCCCGCCCTCGGGCCTCCGGGCGCCGGGCGGCCTGCCCGCTGTCCACGAACGTGTGCCGTTTCCCGCTTCACGTCAGGGTTCGTCACACGGCCGGCGGGCTTCAGGTCCCGGCCTTCGGCGGCCGGCCCATGTTCAGCATCAGTCCCTCAAGCTCCGCCCAGCGGCCGCTCCACTCGGCGAGCGGGCCGAGGATGCCCTCCAGGACCTCGAGCTGCTGAGCGAAAGCGGTGAGCTGTGCCTGCAGGGCCTGAATGCTCTGCCGCTGCGCTTTGACGTTGGTGGCGATCGAGTTCAGTTCCTTAGCCGACAGGGCCCCGGGCATCGGCAGCCCCGGCATCAGGGGCACGGTGGTCCGGGGCGGAAGCGGGCCCCCGAGACCAGTCAGGCTCTCCAGGTCCGCGGTCATCCGGCGCAGCTGATTCACGAACTGCTGCATCGGGCCGGGAATGCCGCCGGTCGCCTTCTCCTCGTCAGCCATCGATCCATCCTCCTCCCGGCCGGTGCCGCCGCCCGGCACCCGCCCCGCCTAGCGTGGGCTCTTAGTCGCCGAGAAGCAAGGATGCCTAGGCTTCGCCGGCCCACCGCGCCGTGCGGAGGCTGGGCAGGCCGGCCAGCCCTGCGGTGAATTTCCTGAGCGGCACCTCGGTCGCAGCCGATATCAGCCAGTCACATTGACCGGTGTCCGACCACAGCAGGACCCGCACATCTGGATGCTCGAACCGGTACTGCCGGTCGCCGGGCCACCCCTGCGTCGTGACCGACGGGGTACAGTGCGCCCGCAGGTAGCCGAACGACGCCTCGTCAAGCGGCGCGGCCTGGGCTGCGACGCAGAACGCGGAGTTGACGCACTGGTTGTCCCATCGCCGGGCGACGATGAAGTCCTCGACCGATGCGGCGTAGGTCACGGTGGTACGCTCGCCGCCCACGAGCACGTGAGTCCCATCCAGCGGAACCCCCCACGAGCAGCCCCGCTGGTTTTCGTCGGCCAGCACCAGGACCGGCCCCGGCCAGCCAGGAAACCTCCGGGGGCCCCGGCCCGGGCTGTCGATGACGATCTGCTCCGGATAGATCGGGCGGTCCCCGTACGCCCTCGCAATCTCCCGGGCGACCTCTGCCGTGAGCAGTCGCTCTATTACTCCGGGCATGGTGGCACTCACCGCCTTAGTCTGACCTATCACGCGACCGGCCAGGGCCGATGCCCCGCCGAAGCTGCCTGATCGTAACCAAGAGGTGGGTTAGGCCGTTCGGCCAGGTGGTCCGTGGGAGTGCAGGGTGCGTCCGCCGGGGCTGGTGGCGGTGGTGGTGCCGTCGGGGTGACCTCTTCCGTGGCCTGCGGTGAAAATGGGCCGCTGGCCACACGGAACCTGCTGCGCAGCGGCCTCATCGCTGATCGGGACGGCGCCCCGGTCCCCGGCCAGCACTCCGGCCGGGTCGTCAGCTGTCGTCCCGGGTCCCGGGCCCTTCCCGGTCCCCGGCCACCGCTCCGGACGGCCCGCCCTCGGCCGCGGCCACCGCCGCCCGGGTGACGGTCCGGGCCGTCTGCACCCCGCTAGCGATGGCGTCCTCGGGCGGCAGACCGCATAGGTCCATCAGGGAGAACAGGGCCTCGGCGCTCATCACCACGGCCAGGTCCCGCCGGAGCTGCGCCAGCGCCCCAGGGTCGGTCTGCCCGAGGGTCCGGTCCAGCGGGGCGAGCGCGTGGTCGATCAGCCCGAACCGGTGGCCGGGCCGGGCGGCCGCCGTGGGCGGCTTCGTGATGGACGCCGAGATCATGACCCGGACGGCGTTCTGGTAGTTCAGCACGCCGCGCAGCAGGTACTCCGTGGCGAAGGCGACCCGCTCGACCGGGTCGTCGCTGTCCGCGACCGGTTTCAGCGCCTCGGCCGGGCTGGGCCAGCGGCCGTCGTCGGCCTCACGCAGCACCGTGGCCAGGTCGGGGAAGTAGCGGTAGGCGGTCGCCTCCGAGACGAGCGCCTCGCGGGCCACGGCCGGCATGCTGATCTCGGCGCCGCGCCGGGCCAGCTTCCGGGTGGCTTCGACGATGGCCATCCGCGTCCGCTGCTTCTGATTCACCCGGCCGGGTGATGCTTCAGTGACCCTGCCCCGTGTCCCCGCAGCGGTCCCGCCCCCGGGGACCTGCCTCCTTGTCATACTCCCATGGTCCTTGTCATACTCCCATGGTCGGATTCGTACTCGCATAAGTCAAGTTTGCTCTCTTTGTAAGAGTTTACTTGCATTATGCGGCTTATCTCGCTCTCCTATGGGTGAGAGCCGGTCCGTGCGGGTTTTGTCACACGATCATGGAATATCCCGGGCCGAGCCGGGACGATCGCGGAGCCGCAAAGCCCCCCGGATCGCCCCGGGCGCCCGTGCGACGACACTGGGGAAAATACTCCGATCCGCCCCTGGAGGGTGACGGACGTGACTCGGATGGGATTCCCTCCGCCGCCCGGCCCGAACGGGTACGTGGGGGCCGCCCACCGGGGCCGGCCCCCACGAGACGGTTGGTTCCTACCCGACGGTGTAGGTGTACGGGATCGCGGCCAGCACGTCACCGCTGGTGTCCACCGCTCCCAGGCGGCCGCGGATGGCCCCGGCCAGGGCGTTGTCTCCGTTGAACGGCGACGTGACCAGGTAGATCACGCCGCGTACCACGGTCCCGGCCTTGGCCGACGGAGTGATCGTCACCCTGACGCTCCCCGACTGGCCCGGGTTGACCACCACCGGTGTCCCGGTTGGCTTCGTGTCGGCGAAACCGGGCGCGTACGGGTCCCCGGCCGCGGACGTCACGGCCGTATCCAGCGGCTGGGTGACGGCGGTCGCGGTCAGCGCGCTCGTGCCCGCCGGCGCGCCCGCATCGGTGAACGGGCCGATCTGCTGAACGAAGGAGCCCCATAGCCCCCGGGCCAGCTGGTGCCGGGCCCCCGCCTCGGTCACCCGCGCCACCGAGGTGAGGTTGCCGCGCTGCGCGGCGTTCAGGTCGCCGAACACGTCCGGTTCACCCAGCGGCCCGTTCAGCTCCACCTGGGCAGGTGTGCTGGACGTCGCGGCCAGGGTGAGCTGGCTGGTGCCCGGCGGCACCTCGTAGACCGGGATGTTAGCCAGGTTGTTGATGTTCAGCGGCAGGCTCACCGCTGACGTTCCGGACAGCGACGGCAGGGTCACCTTGGCGCTGGCCGCGAGCCGGGCGTCGACCTGGACGGGCTCGGCGACCGTGCCCTCGTTGCCGTAGGTGATCGTGTAGCTGCCGGCCTTCCCGGCGGCCAGCTTGGTGCTCGCGCTGGCGGGCAGGTTCGCCGCCGCCTTGACCTCGTTGAAGCCGATGGTGCCGTGGAAAGTTTGCGCCACCTCTGCTCCGCTGACCGGGTCGACGGCGATCAGGACGAGCCGCCACCGGCCCCTCTCCGGGGCGTTCTGGATCAGCTGCAGGTCCGGTCCGCTGCTCACCACCCCGGTCGTGGTGTTGACCGAGGCGGCGTTGGTCCCGACGTCGATGGCTTCGCCGTCCGGATCGATGAGCACCCCCTCGATCACAACGTGCGGGTCCTGGTTCAGGTGGACGGCTACGTCGAGATCGTTCTGTTTCCTGGGCACGTCGAACGAGTAGGTGCTCGTCTCGGTCGGGGCGTCGGCGCGGGCGTTGCCGCCAGTGATCGTGCCGGTGAACGTGCCCCGGCCGCCCGTGACCGGGATGACCGGGCGCAGCACCACGGGCGCCGAAGCCTGCTGGTCCGGCGTGCTGAACGTGACGGATTCGGCGCTGTCGCCGGCGCTGCCGCTGATAGCGGTGCTCAGCCGGACGTCCGCGGTCCGGCCCGCGCCGAGCGTGAGCGACGACGGGCTGACCGAGCCTTCGGGCACGGTCTGCTGGGTGGTGGCGTCGAGGATGACGTTGCCGGTGAATGGCTGGGGCTGGCCCGGCACGGCCGCCGCCTTCGTCGGCGTGTAGAGCACCGCCGTCCAGGTGCCGCCCTCGGGATGGGTGACGTCCGCGAACCCGTAGTTCGCGGAGACGGTGCCGCCCTGCGGCCGGGTGTTGGTGACGAACACCCCGTCCGGGCCGATCAGCGTGAGCCGGACGACCGAGCCGCCGGGTACGCCCTCGGGATCACCCTGCCAGTCGATGGACACGCCCAGCCGGGCCGCGCCGCTGGCGACGTGGAAGGTCACCTTCTTGTACGCCCACGGCAGCCCGTTGGTGGCGTACGGGAAGGTCGGGTCGGTCGCGGCGTCGAGCGCCACGTTGGCCTGGTAGTTGGCCGTCTGAGCGTAGCTGCGCGTGCCCACCGACACCTTTTCCGCCTTGGTCCCGGCGTTGGTGACGGCCAGGGTGGCGCCCACCGGCGCGCCGGGCGCGCCGGTCAGCGTGGTCTGCTGCGGCGTGACCAGGATCTGATCGGGCTGGCCGGCGCCCGTACTGCCGCGGTAGTTCTCGGCCGCCTTGACCGCCGCATCCGCGTTCAGCAGGCCGGCTCCCTGCTCGGGAGCCGGCAGCCCGAGGTCGCCGGCGGTGCTGGTGAGGAACTGCTTGACCAGGGCCGGGGACGGGGACACGCCGTGGTGGTATTCACGGAACGCCTGGATGACCAGGGCGGCGGCGCCGGCCGTGACCGGTGATGCCTCGCTGGTCCCGCCGAAGAGCACGATCGGTGACGGCTTGCCGCTGTAACCGGCGCATTCGGTGAAGATGGCGGTGTTGGTCGAGCACAGGGCCCAGTCAGCCTCGCCGGGCGCGACCAGGTCAGGTACCTGCCCGCCCTGGCTGATCCCACCGGAGGACAGCGCCGAGACATTGCCCGACACCCACTTGCCGCTGGAGAACGGCCGGGCACCGGCGTAACCGGTCTGCTCATAACTCTGCAAGTCCGTCGAGGCTCCGGCGGAGATCACGTTTGGGTCGCTGGACGGGCTGCCCTGGGTGCCGGAGATCCCGGCGTCTCCGGTGGAGACGGTGACCGTGATGCCGTGCCGGACGGCCGCGTCATCGAACAGCTGGATCGTGTCGCGCGCGTTGTTGTCGGAGTAAACGTTCCCGCCGAACGATTCGTTGATGACGTTCGCGCCGTGCGTGATCGCGTAGTCGATGGACTGCAGGATCGCCGAGCTGGCCAGCAGCTGGCCGCCCGCCTTCAGGCCGATCAGCGACGCGCCGGGCGCCATGCCCTCGATCTTGATGTCACAGTTCCTGGGCAGCGGATAGGCCGCGTTCACGTAGTTCGACAGGTCGTAGGTCTGGTTACCCTGGGCCGCGATCATGGACGCGTCGCCGAACGCCTCTTCGCCGCCGGTCTGCGTGTCGGGGCCGTTGCCGGAGAAGTCCACGTACGACTTGAAGATCGACTTGCCGCCGCGGATGAAGTCGGGGTTGTTCCGGTCGAGGCCATCGGCGATCCAGGCCACCGTCACGCCGGCCCCCGTGATGCCGAGAGCGTGCGCCTGGTCGGCGTGGGTCGTCGTGAGGTCTTCCGGCAGCAGCGGCTTCGACCGGGTGCCGCACACCCCGGGCACGGCGCTGCCGCCCCGGCTGGCCGGGCCCCCCGGGGCGGCCGGGATCTGGCTGGCGGTGGGCGGGGCCACGCTGACCTTCTGGTCGGGGACGACCGAGGCGACCGCGGGGTTGTTCGCGAGCGTGGCCGCCTCCGCCGGGGTGACCGTGGCCGCGAACGACGCCACCGCGCTGTACCCGATCACGTTGGTGCCGCCGGCCGCCTTCACCTGCGAGATCACCGGAGACTCGGCCGACGCCGGGCTCGCCGACTGGTTGTTCAGGACGACGATGACGGGCGACGCGCCCTGCGCCGCCGTGCCCGCTATACCAGGCGGGGACGGGGCGGCGCTGGCGGTGGCCGGGCCGGCCAGGGCGCACAGGATCGATACACCGGCCGACACGCCGATGACAAGCTGAGGTCTTCTCATGGTTCCTTCCCCCGGAGCCGGCGCGCAGAGAGCGCATCAGGAGAAGTCAACTGAAGGCGCAGGAAAGATTCAAGAACCGACACTTACAAAAATTTAGTAACAAAAATGCAACGTACAGCGCGCCGACATCGCCAAATCCCCCGACCTGCGGGCGCGAATCCCCCAATCCGCGTCCCTGAGGGTTCACCCTAGCCGGGACATCAAGATCAATTGTGCCGACCAGCGTGACGGGCCCCGGGTCCGGGGGTAGATCGCTAGGCGGACCTCACCGGAGGCCCCGGCGAAGACCTGGCGAAAGCCCGGCGGAAGGATGAGCCCATGGCGGACAACATCTATTCGATCACCGAGATCGTCGGCACCTCGACCAGCAGCGTCGACGACGCCGTCCGGGGCGCCGTCGAGCGCGCCTCGAAGTCCCTGCACAACCTCGACTGGTTCGAGGTCACCGGGATCCGCGGGCACATCGATAACAACGAGCTCTGCCACTTCCAGGTCACGCTGAAGGTGGGTTTCCGGCTCGACGAGCCGCACGTCTGACCAGGCCCGGCCGCGGTGAACCTGCGGTTCGCGCCGAACCTGTCCATGCTGTGGGCCGGCCTGACGCTCGCGGACCGGTTCGAACGCGCGGCCCAGGCCGGGTTCGGTGCGGTCGAGCTGTGGTGGCCGGGCGACTCCGGCGCGGCCGCGTTCGCCGCCCCGGACGGGGCAGCCCAACGTCCGCCTGCATGCAGGACTGCGCGTCCCAGGCCCGGCCGGCCCCTGCTCCGGCCGGGCCCAGGGGCCGCCAGTTCACTCGAGGATGATGGCTTTCCTGTCTTCGCCAGCGTCAGCGTCGCCACATGCTGTACGCCGATCGCGCTTACTGGATCGTCCGCACCTCCGCCGTAATGGGACGCGACATGCCTGAGCAGGTTGCGATCGTAGGGCGGTCCGGAGGACTCCCCTCCATGCCATCCGGTCCACTGGCCAGGGCTGACGCGGGCCTGTTCCTGGTCGATCAGCGGTCATGCAACGTGCTCTCGTCTGCGTCAGGGGATCAGCAGTTGTCACACGGGCGCCCTGAGCCGGGCCTGCGGGCGCGGGCGAACCCGGCTTCGAACGCCACCATCCAGTGTGCGCGACCCGTCGCTTGGTGTAATCGGGGAAAGCACCGGCATCAACGCGGGGTTTCCCTCTTGACACCGGCGCCCGCTTGGCCGGCGGATCTCCCGGCCTGGCTGCGCAGACCGGGCTGATCAGGTGATAATGACGCCTGTATCCAGATAAGTGTCCCGCTGGGCGCGGGACCAGGGGACGACGTGGAGGGTGACATCGGCACGGTTGCCTTGCGCCGGGACCGGCGCCAGGAGGACCTGGCCGTGCCGGCGGGGCCGGACGGATTAAGGCAGCCACCGGGCGAAGGCTCCCGGCCGCGCCCGCTCCGCTTCTACCTGCTGGCCGGGGCCATCCTGGCCGCGCTCGGGTGCCTGGACACGCTGGCCGAGCTGCCCCTGTGGCGCCAGACCCCCGCGCTGGCCACGGTGAACCTGATCATGTCGCTGGCGTTCATCCTCACCGGGCTGCTGCTGCGGACCGAACCCGGTCAGCGCGGAGTGGCGTGGGCGCTGATCCTGGCCGGCGTGTTCCGCTCGCTCGACTTTATCGACGCCTGGAACGCCGGCCCCTTGCCCGTCTACGCGGTCGTGTTCGGCGGGATCGACCGGGTGTTCGGGGCGTACGCGGTCCTGCGCTACCTGCGGCCCGCGCTCGGCCGGCTCCAGCGGATCTACGTCCTCGTCCTGGCCGGCTGGATGGTGGTGAGCCGGAGCCTGGTCGTCGTCACCACGACCGCGACGGCGACGGGCTACCCTGCGTCGTCCTGGTGGCCGACGATCACCGTGAACGAGCGGCTCAGCGACCTCCTCGCGACGATCGAGAACATCGGCGACGGCGTTCTCGCGATCGTCCTCGTCGTCCTCCTGGTCCGGCGGCTGCTGGAGACCCGGGGCCTGGACCGCATCGTCATCGCCCCGGTCATCGCGGCCGGCCTGGCCGCGGTGGCCGCCGCGTCGGTCACCGCGGTGGCGCAGGTCTTCGCCAACATCTCGGAGGGCCCGACCGGCGCCTTCGTCGCCGAAAGCGTCGTCGATGTCCTGCTGCCGGTGGCGTTCCTTGGCGCAGTGATCCAGCGCGGCCTGCTGGCCCGGAACCTCGCCGGGCTAAGCGCGCGGGTGGCCGGGGGCGCCGACCTCCGCGGGGTCCGGCACGCGCTGCGGGAGACCCTGCACGACCCGACCCTGGAGGTGCTGCCCGGCACCGCCACGCCCAGGCCCCGCGCCGACAGCCGGCTCGTCGAGGTGATCCGGACCGACGCCGGAACCCCGATCGCCGTGGTCACCGCCGACGCGGCCCTGGCCCGGTACCGGGGCCTGTTCGACGCGGCGGTGCGCACCAGCGGGCTGGCCCTGCGCAACGCCCAGCTTCAGGCCGAGGCCGCCCGGGCCGAACTGGATAGCGTCCGCGCGTCGCGTGCCCGGATTGTGACCGCTGCGCTGGCCGAACGGCGCCGCCTCGAACGTGATCTGCATGATGGAGCGCAGCAGCACCTGCTCGGCCTGGCCGCGCGCCTGACCGTGGCGATGTCCCGGACCAGCGATCCGGAGGCCACCGCAGCCTTCGCCGACGCCCGCGCCGGACTGGGCGAGGTGCTAGCCGAACTGCGCGACCTGGCGCACGGCATCCACCCCGCCACGCTGGTCCAGGGCGGCCTGGCCGCGGCGCTGGAAGAGGTCGCCGAACGGCTCCCGCTGGCCATCCACCTGGACGTCGCTCCCGACCGGGCGCCGGCCACGGTTGAGGCGGCGGCGTACTTCGCCGCGTGCGAGGCGCTCACCAACGCGGTCAAGCACGCCCGCGCCAGCCAGGTCAGCGTGGTCGTCCGGGTCACCGCGACGCACGTGGAGATGGAGATCGCCGACGACGGTGCCGGCGGCGCGGATCCGGCCGGGAACGGGCTCGCCAACATCGCCGACCGGATCGGCGCGGTGGACGGTGAGGCCGTCATCGACAGCCCGCCCGACGACGGCACCCGGCTGCTGGTGAGGATTCCGTGCGGATAGCCATCGCCGACGATTCGGCCTTGTTCCGCAGTGGCCTGGTCCTCCTCCTGGAGGCGTCCGGGGCGCAGGTTACCGCGCAGGCGTCCTCCGGCGCGGAACTCATCGCCCGCATCTTTCCCGGGACCGCCCGTGCCGACGCGGTCATCCTGGATCTGCGCATGCCGCCGACCTTTACCGGCGAGGGGATCAGCACCGCCGCCGAGATTCGCGCCCGCGACCCGGGTATCGGGATCCTGGTCCTGTCCACGTTCGCCGAGGCCAGCTACGCGAGCCGGCTGATGGACGCGGTCGGCCACGGGGTCGGCTACCTGCTCAAGGACAACGTCACCGACGCCGGTCACCTGCTCAGCCAGCTGGAAAGGATCGTGGCCGGGGAGACCGTCCTTGATCCCACCGTCGTCCGCCGGCTCCTGCAGCGCAAGCGCAGCGCCGGCACCATCGACACCCTGAACCCCCGCGAGCGTGCCGTGCTCGCCCGGATGGCGGAGGGCCGGTCCAATGTCGGCATCGCCCAGGACCTGCACCTGAGCCCGCGGACGGTGGAGGCCCACGTGACCAGCGTCTTCGGCAAGCTGGGCCTGGAGCAGACCGACACCGACAACAACCGGATCCGCGCCGTTCTCGCTTTCCTGCGCTCGGCGCGCGCCCGGGGCTGATCCGGGGGCCAGGCCAAATGATCGATGACATCCTGGCCCGGCTGACGTCATATGGACGACCTCGACATCGGGCAGGGTGAGGTCGACGCCGGTCGAGCCCTCGACCTGGATGCCCTCGCTCGGCGGCCTGGCCGCTTTTTAAAGCGCTTTAAGATGGTTATCATCCGAGACCGGAGGCACCTGTCAAGAGGCCAGCAGGAGGCGAGCCACCCTGGATACGGGAAACACGGCCGGTCCAACCGGGGAGATGGGCGCAACCGTCCCCGCCACAGGCCGCCGCCCCCGGCTCGCCGACGTGGCCGCCAGGGCCGGGGTTTCCTCGGGGCTGGTGTCGCTCGTGCTCCGGAACCAGCCCGGCCCGAGCGAGGCGACCCGGGGCCGGGTGCTCGAGGCCGCCCGGGAACTGGGCTTCCGCGCCGACCGGACGGCCAGCCTGCTGGCCCGGCGGCGCAGTCATCATCTCGGCGTGCTGATGGACGTACGGAATACCTTCCACGCCGAGCTCGCCACCGACATAGACGCGGCCGCCACCAAGCTGGGTTACGACCTCGTGCTCAGTGTCGTGACGCCGGGCCGGGACGAGCGCAGGGCGGCCGAGATCCTGCTCGACTTCCGGTGCGAGGCGCTGATCCTGCTCGGGCCGGAGGACCAGGCCGACTGGATTGGTGCCCTCGGCCAGCAATTTCCCGTCGTCGTGATCGGCCGCCGGATGCCTGGCGCGGCCGTCGATGTGGTCCGGGCCGCCGACGACCAGGGTGTGGCCCAGGCGGTTCAGCATCTCACCGGCCTGGGACATCGCGATATCGCGTTCGTGGACGGGGGCCGGGGGGCCATCGCGTCCGATCGCCGCCGGGGTTACCGCCAGGCCATGCGCCGGCCCGGCCTGGCCGCCCGCGCCCGGGTCATCCCCGGCGACCACACCGAGGAAGCGGGCATCCGCGCCGCCCAAACCCTGCGGGCCGAGCGCCTGCCCACTGCCGTGATCACGTCCAACGACCGGTGTGCCGTCGGACTCCTGGACGCGTTCGCCCGGCAGGGGGTGGACGTTCCCGGCGCGGTCTCGGTCGTCGGCTACGACGACAGCATGCTGGCGCGGCTCGCCCACGTGGACCTCACCACGGTGAGCCAGGACGCCGCCCAGCAGGCCGAGCGTGCCGTCGCGCTCGCGGTAGAACGGCTGGAAGGCCGCCGGACCGCACCCCGGGAGGTTGTGCTCACCCCGCACCTGGTCGTCCGCAGCACCACCGCCCCGCCCCGGGACGCTGAAGCTGGACGCGATTTTGTCGTGCCCCCGCGCTAGAGCATCGAACGAGTGATCGATATTAGAACACCAGGATTTCACGGGCCGGACCTCAGTCGGCTCGTCCGAGGTCATCGCGCCGCCCGGTCGCATGGCCGCCGTACAGCTCGCTACCTTGGTGAATGCGGCCGCCCGCGGGAGGCGGGGGATGGTCTGAGGGGAGCTGAGATGAAGTCCGCAGCCGTACTGTGGTTCCGTCGTGACCTGCGGCTGGGTGATCACCCGGCGTTGCTGGCCGCCGCCGGGGACGGCCCCGTGGTGGCCCTGTTCGTGCTGGACGACGCGCTCCTGCGGCCGTCCGGCGCACCGCGCATCGCGTTCTTGTACCGGACCCTGCGGGCACTGGATGCGCGGCTGCACGAGCATGGCGGGGCGCTCACCGTCAGGAGCGGCCAGCCGGAGGATGTGGTCCCGGCCGTCGCCCGCGAGTGCGGCGCCACGTCGGTCCACGTCAGCGCGGACTTCGCCCCCTACGGGGCCGCCCGCGACGAGCGCGTCGCCGGCGCGCTCGGTGACACGCCGCTGGTGCGTACCGGCTCGCCGTACGCGGTGGCGCCGGGCCGGGTGACCAAGCCGGACGGGACACCGTTCAAGGTGTACACGGCGTTCTACCGGGCCTGGGCCGAACATGGCTGGCGCGCTCCCGCGGCGTCCGGTCCGGGCGGCGTGACCTGGCGCGAGCTGGAGCGCACCGGCATCCCGAACGACCCGGATCTGCCGGCCGGGCTGACGTTGCCTGAGGCGGGGGAGGCGGCGGCGCTGACCGCCTGGCGGCGGTTCCGCGGCAGCCGGCTGGACGGCTACGACCGGGAGCGGGACCGGCCCGACCTGGACCGCACGTCGCGCCTGTCGCCATACCTGAAGTTCGGCTCGATCCACCCCCGGACGATCCTCGCCGGCCTCGGCACCGGGGACTCGGCCTACCGGCGCGAGATCGCCTGGCGCGAGTTCTACGCCGCGGTCCTGCACTTCTGGCCGGATAGCGCCCGAGTGTACTTCCAGCCTGCGATGGCCAAAATGCCGTACGCGACCGGGAAGGCCGCCGACGAGGCCTTCGCCGCGTGGGCCGCCGGGCGGACCGGTTACCCGATCGTGGACGCCGGTATGCGCCAGCTGCTGGCCGAGGGCTGGATGCACAACCGGGTGCGCATGATCGTCGCGTCGTTCCTGGTCAAAGACCTGCACATCGAGTGGACGCGCGGGGCCCGGCACTTCATGCGTCATCTGGTCGACGGGGACCTGGCCAGCAACCAGCACGGCTGGCAGTGGACCGCGGGCACCGGCACCGACGCGGCGCCGTACTTCCGGATTTTCAATCCGGTCACCCAGGGCAGAAAGTTCGATCCCGGCGGCTCCTACATCCGGCGCTACGTCCCCGAGCTGGCCGGCGCGCGCGGCCGGGAGATTCACGAGCCCTGGCGGCGCACCGGGGGGCTGCCGGACGGCTACCCGGAGCGAATCGTCGACCATGCGAAGGCGCGCTCGGAGTCGCTCGCTAACTACCAGCGGGTCCGCGACCGGTCATAGCCCCGACCAGGGAAATCGGGCCGTCAGGCGCCGGCCCAGCGGTCTCCTGTCGCGCCCGCGCCGGTCTCCGTGCCCGGCTGCCTGCTAAGCTTCGCGCCGCGCGAGGCGATGTCCGCCAGCTGTTCCGCCACCCACCGGTGCACGTCGTGCTTCTGGATGTGCGCCTTCGGGATACTCGGCACGTGAACACTATGGAACACGCGCCCCTCCGGTGGGGCATCCTCGGCCCGGGAAGCATCGCCCGGACCTTCACCGAAGACCTGCTGCTGCTGGAGGACCACGTCGTGGTGGCGGTCGGCTCCCGCGACGCCGCCCGGGCCGCTGAATTCGCGGCGGACTATGGCATCGGCCGCTCCTACGGGTCGTACGAAGGTCTCGCGGCCGACGACAGCCTCGACGTCATCTACGTGGCCACCCTGCATCCGGGGCATCACGGCGCGGCCCGGCTGTGCCTGCTGGCCGGGCGGGCGGTGCTGGTGGAGAAGCCGTTCACGGTGACCACCGCGGAGGCGGAGGACCTGATCGCGCTGGCCCGGGAACGGCACCTGTTCGCGATGGAGGCGATGTGGACCCGCTTCAGCCCGCTGGTCCGTGCGGCCGCGGGCCTGGTGCGGAACGGGGCGATCGGCCGGGTCACCGCGGTCCAGGCCGACTACGCCGGCTCCCCGCCATACGACCCGGGCAGCCGCCTGTGGAACGCTGACCTGGCCGGGGGTGCCCTGCTCGATATCGGGGTGTACCCGATCTCATTCGGCGCGATGCTGCTCGGCGAGCCCGACGCGGTCCGTGCGCTGACCACCCCGGCGCCGAGTGGCGTCGACGCGAACACCGCCGTCATCGCCCGGTATGCCGGCGGCGCGGTCGGCCTCTACCACTTCGGCCTTTGGGCCGACTCGCCGCGGGTCGCCATGATCACTGGGACCGGTGGCATCATCACGGTCGGGCCGCCGTTTTACCGCCCGGAGCGCCTCACCCTGCAGCGCGCGGGCCGGGAGCCGGAGACCCGTGCGATCACCCTGCCGGGGCACGGCTTCACCTACCAGGCCGAAGAGGTCGCCCGCTGCCTGCGCGCCGGCCTCACCGAATCCCCGGTGCTCACACTGGACGACACGCTGGCCGTGATGCGCACCCTGGACGCCGCCCGCGCCGACTCCGGGCATTAGGTCCCACTGGTGGTGCGCCGGACGACCGGGGAGTCCCGCCCGCTCCGGGCACCCTGAAGTGGGTCGCGAGCCCCCGGCGGGACGCCGATCGGGACGGTTCGCCCCGCCTATGCCGCATCGGTGCACGGCATGGTGTTAAATAGCCGTGGTTGTCGTCGAAGTTCGTTGTCCGTGTCACGGTGCCTGCGAATTTGACAGCGGGCGCCAAAGGACCTCCGGGAGCCAATCCTTCGAGGCAGGCGGTCGCAGCAGCCCGGGGACACACAAGTGGACCCGAAGATCGCAGTAGGAGAGATTGGGAATGGCAGAGGGAACCGTTAAGTGGTTCAACGCTGACAAGGGCTATGGCTTCATCGCACCGGACGACGGCTCGGCCGACGTCTTCGTGCACTTCTCCGCGATCCAGGCTGACGGCTACCGCAGCCTTCAGGAGAACCAGAGGGTCGAGTTCTCGGTCGGCCAGGGCACCCGGGGCCCGCAGGCCGAGCAGGTTCGCCCCCTCTAACGAGCCAACAGAGCTCTGCCCGCCGGCCGCGCCCACGCCTGACCGCCCTCAGCGGTCAGCCTGCGTGGGCGCGGTCGGCGGCGCTGTCCCGCCGGGTTGTACCGGCGGCGTTATCCCACCCGGCGGTGCTGTCCCGTCCGGTCCGGCCGACGGTGCTGTAATGGCCGGGTGAGCGAGCCGCTCGTCTTCCCCCCCGGCGCCGCGGCCACGTCTTGCCGCAGCGTGGCCGTCGCCTGGTTCGCGGTGCCCGACAATGATCGCCACGGATCGCTTGACCGGGGCTAGTTCGAGAAGTCCTGGGTGAGCCAGACCGTGCCCGAACTGCTCCGGTACACCGCGATCCCGATGTGGGCGAACGAACTGCTCAGGATGTTCAGCCGGTGGCCGTCGTCCGGGGGCTTCTCGCCGAGCAAGTCCTGGGTGAACCTGACCGCGGCCGCCGCGATGGCCGCGGTGGTGTCCGCTTCCGGGCCGGCCTCGCCGATGTTCTCGCCGGCCGACGTCCAGTGCACGCCGGCGCCGGTCTCGCGGGTGCCGATCGGCGGCTCGCCGGGGCACTGGTGCGAGAGCCCGCAGCCGTTGGCCATCGTCAGGTTGTGCGCCGACGCGCTCTGGTCGAGGCCCGCGGAGAAGGTCAGGGCGGGCAGCCCGGCCTGGCTCCGTGCCTGGTTGATGAGCGCGAGTACCTGATCCGCGGGCGTGCCCTGCTGAGGCGGCCCCGCCGCGGCCACCGGACTGGCCGCCGCAGGCGAGGAGGCAGACGGGCCGGGCCCGGCGGCGGTCGTGTGCCCTTGGCCTGACGCCGCCTGGTTCGGGGCGTCCACCCCGCCCGGGCCGCCCACCAGGTACACACCCGCCGCGATCAGGACGGGGACCACGAGCAGGCCGCACAGATAACGATGGCGGGACCACGTATCGGGCGACCACACCAGATCATCGCGAGCATTTGCCGCACTGCATCGAGCCAAATGCCCCGCCTCAGCCGACGCGGCCGGTGCCGGTGCGGCGGATCTCTTCGGACGCGGCGGTCCTTCGCGCCGCCGGGACCGCGGTGCCGTTGAGGAAGGCCCGAATGGGCAGCGTGGCCGCGCCCAGCGCGACCGCGTCCGGGCCGAGGCGGCCCACGGTGATCGTGGTCTCGGCGAACGGGCGGCTCAGCGCGTGCTCGCGCGCCGACGACCGGATCGCCGGCAGCATGTGGTGGCCGAGAAGCAGGCCGGCCCAGCCGCCCAGGATGATCCGGTCGGGGCTGAACAAGTTGATCAGATCGCCGATCCCCGCCCCCAGGTACAGCGCGGTCTCGTCGAGTACCTTCGCCGCCTGCGGCGACGTCTCGGCCAGGTCGATCAGCGCCGCCAGCGCCGATTCCCCGTCGTCGCCCGGCAGCGGCAGGCCGTAGCGTTCGAGGATCGCCTCGGCGCCTACGTAGGCCTCGAGGTGGCCGAGCGAGCCGCAGCGGCAGTCCCGCCCGCCGAGCATGATCGTCGTATGGCCCCATTCGGTCCCGCTGGAGCCGCCGGCCCGCCCCGCGGCGCCGTTGCCGATGATGCTCGCGCCGACCCCGGAGCCGATCAGGCACACCACCGCGTGCCGCGCCCCCTGGCCCGCGCCGAACCACTGCTCGGCCAGGCCCATCGCGTTCGCGCCGTTGTCGATGTAGAGGGGCAGGTCGGTGCCGGCGCGCAGCAGGCGCTCCAGCGGCACCGCGTCCCAGCCGTACGTCTGCCCGTCCAGCACCATCTCGGCGCCGTGCTCGACCACGCCGGGAACGCCGACGCCGACCCCGAGGATGGCCTCGGGCGGAACGCCGCCTTCCGCGAGCACCGCCGACAGGCAGCGGAAAATACGGTCGACCACCACGTCGACGCCGTGCTCCCGTGGCTCCAGCGGAATGTCGGCGTTGGCCCGGACCGCCATGGTCAGGTCGAACAATTCGACGCGGATGCGGGTCTCACCCACGTCAACCCCGACCACGTAGCCGTGGTCGGGGTTGATCCGCAGCAGCACCCGGGGGCGGCCCCCGTCGGAGTCCACCGAGCCCGCCTCGACCACGATGCCCTCGTGGATCAGCTCGCGGATCACGTTGCTGACCGAGGCCGAGCTCAGCCCGGTCGCCTCGCTGAGGTCCTGCCGGCCGCATGGCCGGTCGAAGTACAGCGACCGCAGAAGCACCGACCGGTTGTCGCGGCGCAGGTCGCGAACCGTCCATCGCCTTCGTTCCGGCATAAGCCCCCCTTCGCTCAATTCTTATAATAAGTGTCGAGCGAAAGCGCCTCCCGATGGGTGAGGCAACTTGCCCTCACCGTAGGTCATCGCCCCCACGCTCGGGAGCGGACCGGGGGCGCGTCGCGGCGCGCCGACAACGCTGCGCGGCTTCGGCATGCACGAAGGCGTGGCTGCTGCCTGAACGGTGGCGGGACGACGGCCCGGCCTAGCCAGCGATGGGCCAGGTGCGCAGCGCGGCGCGGGCGAACGTCACCCCTTCCGGCGTCGGCCTGGGGACGGGACACGGGTCGTCGGGCAGCGCGCCGAGCCAGCGCAGTGCGGCGTACGTGACCGCTGTCCCGTTCGATATCCGGGTGCGGATTTTCGCCGCGCGCCATACATCCACGCTACCGGCTGCCGCTCGACACTTGCACCCCGCATGCGTCAAAATGTAGTTGCACCACGGAATTGCGTCAGGCCCGGCGGGCTCCGCGACCGGCTAGGGCGTCCAGGACAGACGAGTCCGCAGCCCTGGGCCTCGCGCCCGGGCTGGGCGGTCAGGGTGGCCAGGACGCGGGCCACGTGCGCCAGGTGTGAAAACCTGGGGCCATGATCCAAGCCGAAGCCGAAGCCGACGCGCTCGCCGCCGAGCTGCGCGCTGCTGGCACCCCGGATCGGGCCACCAGGGAGAAGGCCTACCTCAAGAGCGACCTGGAGTTCTTCGGCGTCTCGGTCCCGCTCACCCGGGCCGCGGTCCGCGCTTGGTGCCGTGCCCGCCCGGCCCTGGCCCACGATGAGCTGGTCTCGCTGGCCGCCGCCCTATGGAAGCGCCCGGTCTTCGAGCGCCGGATGGCGGCCCAGATGCTGCTCATCCAGAACCCAGCCCTACTTGGCCCCGCCGACATCCCCTTCATCGAGCGGATGCTCCGAGAAGCGCGCACCTGGGCCCTGGTGGACAGCCTCGCGGCCGACCTGATGGGCGCCCTGGTCGAGCGCTGCCCGGAACTGACCTCGGTGCTGGACCGCTGGGCGGGCGACGGCGACTTCTGGATCCGGCGTTCGGCCCTGCTGGCGCTCCTGGGGCCGCTGCGGCGCGGGGGAGGGGACTTCGACCGGTTCTCCGGCTACGCCGATCAGATGCTGGCCGAAAAGGAGTTCTTCATCCGCAAGGCCATCGGCTGGATCCTCCGCGAGACCGCCAAGAAGCGCCCCGCCCTCGTCGCCGGCTGGCTGGCACCCCGCATCCATCAGGTCTCCGGCGTCACCCTCCGCGAAGCCCTCAAGCCTCTCCCGCCCACCACCCGCGACTCCCTCCTCGCCGCCCGCAACCGCCCCCGCTGAACCGCCGGTTTCAGCCCTGGACGTCCAGCTGTGCGATAAATTCTCCCATCGCGTGCCGTCTTGGCCTGCGGAGATGGTGTCAGACCGCCCCGCACATCGTGCAGCGAGGCGACCGTCAGTGAAACAGGAACCCTGGCCCGCGAGGGCTGAGAATCCCCATCCTTCAGGACGGGGAGAAGTCAAGATGTGGTCAATCGGGCCAGGGTGCCGGCGTGACCAGGGCATAGTGTGCTATTCCTCAGCCGGCATTGCCGTCGGCGGCCGTGACCGATCCAAGCGGGCCGTGGCCGATCCCCAGTGGAAGGAACCGATCGTGCCAGCCGATACGCGTCCCGTCCTCTATCTCGTCGCATGCGGCGCCCCGCCGGCCGGCGAGCTTACCGCGTTCGTCCGGGACGCCCAGGCTCAGGGCTGGGACGTGTGCGTGATCGCCACGCCGGACGGCAGCAAGTTTCTCGACGCCGGGAACCTGGCCGGGCTGAGCGGGCATCCGGTCCGCGTCCGCTACAAGCGCCCTGACGAGCCCGACGTCCTTCCCCCGCCGAACGCCCTGATCGTGGCGCCCGCGACCTTCAACACGGTGAACAAATGGGCGCAGGGCATCAGCGATACTCTCGCGCTCGGCCTGCTGAACGAGGCCGTCGGCCTGCGCCTGCCCATTGTCGCGGTCCCCTGGCCGAACGCGGCGCTCGCCGCTCATCCGGTGTTCGCCCGGAGCATCGGCGCGCTCCGCGAATGGGGCATCACGGTGATCCTCGACGCCGCCCGCCTGCCGCAGCCCGAGGCCCAGGAAGCCGCCGCGTTCCCGTGGGACGAACTGCGCGCCGTCCTGCCCGGCCTGCGCGCGGAACGGACCGAACCGCAGGCCAGCTAGCCGCCCGCGGCCCACATCATCTCGCCGCCCAGACTCCAGCGGTCATCCGTCAAAGCCGATCTTCGCCCCCGCGTTTCTCTTCGATTTCTGAGGGAAGACGCCCGCTAGCAGCAATCGGCCGAGATTGCACAAAGTTGCCAAAGGTGACACAGGAGTTCAAATGATCATTCTAGGCCTCGTCATTCTGATAGTGGGTTTCCTGCTGAAAATCGCGATCCTGTGGACGATCGGTATCGTCATCCTGGTGATCGGGCTCATCCTGCTCCTGCTCGGCGCGATCGGCCACGAGGTCGGTGGCCGTCGGCACTACTGGTAGCGGCGCGCGGACGCGGGCCCGGCGACCGGCGGCACGCTGGGCCCGCGTCGCGCGGGTCGACTGACCTGATCGACGAGTTCTGACGGGCTTGCTGCTGTCTGGCCCTTCGTGGCAGCAGACGGCAGCAAGCCCCGCGCCGTGTCTCGGCCGCCCCGGGGCCCGGCTCAGATCACCTCACGTATCGGCCCCGGGGACGTTGACGGCAGTTGGATCGTGAGTGTTATGGTGCTTTCCTGGAAGAGGTCTAATTTGTTTTTATTCTTGGGGGAAGTTGCCAATGCGCCTGCCGCGAACCGTGACGGTGGCCGCAGGGGCCTGTGCGCTCACCGCCGCCGCCGTGCTCTCGGCCGGGTCGGCGGTCTCGGTGCCAGCTGCGAAGGCGCCCGCTCCCCAGGCCCGCGTGGTCATCCGGCCGGGCGTGCTGCACGCTGGGCACCCGAACGGTGCCCCTCCGACCACCGCGTACTGCGAAGCGAACTACCAGATCGGCTGTTATGAGCCGGACCAGATCCAGCAGGCCTACCACCTGCCGGCCCTCTACCTGCGCGGCGTGAACGGACGGGACTCGACCATTGTCATCGTCGATTCGTTCGGCTCACCGACCATCCGGAACGACCTGACGGTCTTCGACCAGACCTTCCACTACCCGGCGCCCCCGTCGCTGAACATCATTCAGCCGGCCGGCCAGGTTCCGCCCTATGACCCGAATAACACCGACATGGTCGGCTGGGCCGGGGAGACGACCCTCGACGTCGAGTACGCGCACACGATCGCGCCGGGCGCGAACATCCTGCTGGTCGAGACGCCGGTGTCGGAGACCGAGGGCGTGACCGGTTTCCCGCAGATCGTCACGGCCGAGAACTACGTGATCAACCACGGTCTCGGCGACGTGATCAGCCAGAGCTTCAGCGCGACCGAGCAGACCTTCCCGGACAAGGCCACCCTCGAGTCGCTGCGCGGCGCCTACGAGAACGCATACGTGCACCACGTCACCGTGCTCGCCGCGTCCGGTGACAGCGGCGCCGCGGACGTCGGCCTGGACCAGTCGACGTACTACACCTTCCCGACCACCTCGTGGCCGGACAGCGACCCGCTGGTGACCGGCGTGGGCGGCACCCAGCTGCACCTCAACGCGAGCGGCCAGCACACCGCGCCGGACAACGCCTGGAACGACACCTACAGCAGGGCGACGCAGGAATACATCCTCGGTGACGCCGGCCCGAACCCGCTGGCGGGCGGCGGCGGCAAGTCCATCTTCTTCGGCCGCCCATGGTACCAGGACGCCGTGAGCTACGCCGTGGGCAACAGCCGCGGGGTCCCAGACGTTTCGATGAGCGCGGCCTGCAACGGGGCGGTGGACACCTACCAGAGCTTCGGCGGGCAGACGCCCGGCTGGTACCCGGTCTGCGGCACCAGCGAGGCGACGCCCCTGTTCTCGGGCATCGTGGCGCTCGCCGATCAGGTGGCCCACCACCGGCTCGGCCTGATCAACCCCTACCTGTACGAACTGTCCACGGCCCACGCCCCGGGCATCGTCGACATCACCCAGGGCAGCAACACCGTGTCGTTCAACCGCAACAACCACCTGTACACGGTCGAGGGCTTCAGTGCCGCCCCCGGTTACGATCTGGCGTCGGGGGTGGGCACCATCAACGCGGCCGCGTTCGTCCCCGAGCTCGCCTACCTCGGCCGGCACTAGGAGGAGCCCCGCCCGCGGCGCCTCCCGTGCCCGCGCGGCGCCCGCGCCGCTCGTCACGGACGGCGGGAACCGGGGCATCAGCCCGTGGTTTCCGGCGTCCGGGCCTACCGGACGATGCTCAGGGCGACCCTGCGGTTGCCGCCGTTCTGCTTGACCAGTGCGAACCACAGCGGGAGCAGGGCGTCCACGACGCTGGTGGCGTCCGCGTCCCCGACGTAGGCCGGCTCCAGGCCCACGGCGCGGATGAGCTCCTCGGACGTTTCCCGCGCGCTCGGCTCGGCGGCGAAGAACAGGGCCGCGCCGGGCAGCGGGTCGGCGAAGTTCTCCCAGCCCAGCGTGTTGAACGCGCGCACGTACCGGACGTCCGGCGCGGCCGCGGTGATCGCGGCGCGGGCGTCGGGGACCGGCCCGCTCATGTTGTTCGTGGCGTCGACCACGACCCGGCCGTTCAGCACCGGACCGTGTGGCGTGATCGTCTCCGCGACCGCTCCGCCCGGAATGGCGAACACCGCCACGCCGGCCCCGTCGATCGCGTCATCGATCGGCATCAGTGGTGCGCCGTCCGGCCCTTCCCCTTCGCCCTTGCGTGAGCCGTACACCACGTCGTGCCCGGCCGCCCGCCATTTACGGCCCAGCGTGCCGCCGATGTGGCCCGTCCCGATCACCGCGATCCTCATGCCGCCTCCCGCTAACCGATGACGCCTGGCGCGCCCTTAGCGCCCTCCGCTGACGGTACTCCCGGCCCAATGGGCCGGGAGAAGGGCATCGACGCCCTGCACGCCTACACCGAGAACAAGCACGCCTACACCGAGAACAAGAGCGTCCGGGTGGAGCTGAGCGGCGATACCCGCGACCCCTTTACGCTCGGCTGACGCAGGGCATCGGCGCGCGGAACAGCGGAATATCTGACGCCCTGCAGCTAGGCGTCGCCGGCGGCGGGGCCCACGGGCAGTGGCGGCAGGGCGTACAGCTTTTCCAGGCCGATCTTCTGCACCTCGGCGAGCACGGTGCTCTCCTGCTTCTGCGCCCTCTCGGCGGTCTGCTTGGCCAGCTCGGATGCCAGCGCCCCGAGCTGGCGGACTCCGGCCCCGTCGACCAGGATGTGGCTCGCCGACAGCACGGTGATCCCCTCCACCTGCCGTTCCGGCTGGCCTGCCGAGGACGAGGACGAGGGCAGGGGCGGGGACAGGACGGTGCCGACCCGGGCCACGTCGTAAGGGTTCGCCGGATGCCGGGCGAGCTTGTTGCGCTCGTCGACGACCCAGTTGTGGAACTTCATCACCTGACCCTCGAGCGGCAGGCTCCGGACGTCGTCGGCGGTGAGCCCGAACCGCTTGCCCTTGGTGAAGCAGCGGTCGTAGCCCATCAGCGCGGCCGACCAGAGCGCCTGCGGCACCACCGCGTCCCGCTCTTCCTCCGGTTTGACGAGCTCAGTCAGCAGCCGCTTGCAGCACTCCATCACGAACTGCAGATCCTGGATGGTCGAGATCTGGTCCGCCAGCACCTGCGCCGACGGCAGCTCCAGGGCGACGGTCAGCTTCTGCGCCTGCGATGAGGCGGCGTTTGTCCCGGCCATGGCGCTGATGCTCGCACCACGGCCATGCCACCCAGGTCTCAAAACGGCACAATGGGAGGCATGGTCCCAGCCGTGAACGGTCTCCCGGTGCGCCGCGCCGCCCGCGTCGTCCTGCTCGATCCAGACGACCGGGTGCTATTGATGCGCTACGACGACGGCCCACCGAACGGAAGCCACTGGACGACCCCTGGCGGCGGGCTGAATGACGGCGAGGACTTCCCGGCCGCCGCGCTCCGCGAGCTCGCCGAGGAGACCGGCTGGAGCGACATCCCGCTGGGTGCCGAGGTGCTGCGCCGCACGTGGACCACGGAACATTCGGGCCGGTTGGTGCGGCAGCGGGAGCGGCTGTACCTCGCGCGGACCGGCCCGGCGTGCCGTGAGATCCGCGGGGTCGACGCGATGCACGCGGCCGACGGCATCGCCGCGTGGCGCTGGTGGACACTGACGGAACTGGACAGCACCACCGAGACCGTCTGGCCCACCGGGCTGGCCACGTTGATCCGGGACGTCCTGGCCTCCTAGCCGGCCCCGCGCGGTCATTCCCCGACTGGGCCGCCGGCCAGCTCGCTGACGATGTCCAGCTGGCCGACGTGCCGCGCGTACTCCTGCAGCAAGTGGAACAGGACCCGTTCCAGGGATGGCGGATCGGCCCCGTCCCACCGTTCGCCCGGCTGGCCGGTGTCGGCCAGATCGTGCGCCCCGACTATCGCCCGGGTCCGTCCGGCCTGGGCGTACAGCGCCGCCACCAGGCCGGCCAGCGTCTCATCGGGGCCGACGTACCAGCGGTCGTCCTTGATATCGCCCCACACATCGGGCTGGTCGCGGCCCTCGAAGCCCCATTCCAGCCAGCGCATCTCCACGTAGGCCAGGTGCTTGATCAGCTCGATCGGCGCCCAGCCGGACGGCAGCCGGCTGGCGCGCAGTTCCCCGCTGGCCAGCCCTTCGAGCTTGCCGACCAGCCGGGAGCGGAAGTAGTCCAGGTACCGCAGGAAGACCTCGGCCCGCGACGTCGCCGGCGCCGTCGGTTCAGGAAATGGCAGGCTCACCCGCCCAGCCTGCCAGCGCCACCCAGTCGGCAGCCAGCCCCTTTCGGCCAGTCCGCTTTCGGCTGGCCGCCGAACGGCCGGGCTACGCTGCCTCGCGCGGGCCCCGGTTCGGGTGGCCGCCCCGTGTCTGGCTACCCCGTGTCTGGCTACCCCGTGTCTGGCTTTCCCGGCCGCCACGGCCGGGCGCGTGCGCCCGGCCGCCGGTCGGGTGAACGGCACGCGGCCGCCGCCGTTTGGCGCCACCCCGCCCCGCCGGTGCGGCCGAGGCGGGCGGCGGGGGCGGGACCGGTGTGCCGGTCGTCGCGATCTCCCGGACCAGGTGATGCCCCACGCCGACGTGGTGCCGCGGCGCGCTCACGCCCGCCGCGTCGTGCATCCGCTGCAGTTCCCGGACCTGGCCTTCCTCGGCCAGCGTCACGACCAGCCCGGACGCCCCCGCGCGGGCCGTACGGCCGGAGCGGTGCAGGTAGTCCTTATGGTCGTTGGGCGGATCGAAGTGCACGACCAGCTCCACGTCGTCGACGTGGATGCCGCGCGCGGCGACGTCGGTGGCGACGAGGACCCGCGGGTGGCCGGCCGCGAACGCGTCCAGCGCACGCTGCCGCTGGCTCTGGTTCCGGTTGCCGTGAATGGCCTCGGCGGCCACCCCGGCCTTGCTCAGCTGCCGGGCGAGCCGGTCCGCGCCGTGCTTGGTCCGGACGAAGAACAGGGTCCGCGCCGGCCGGCCGGCGATCTCCGCGGCTACCGGCAGTTTGTCCTCCGCGTGCAGCACCAGCACACTGTGCTCGGCCACGCTCGCCGTCTCGGCCTGCGGCGCCACCGCGTGCAGCGCGGGGTCGTTGAGGTAGCGGGTCACCAGCTGCCCGACCCGCCGGTCCAGGGTGGCGGAGAACAGCATCCGCTGGCCGCCCGCCGGCGTCTCGTCCAGGATGCGGGTCACCGCGGGCAGGAAGCCGAGGTCGGCCATGTGGTCGGCCTCGTCCAGAACCGTGATCTCGATACCGCTGAGCGTGCAGGCCCCCCGGTCGAGCAGGTCGATCAGTCGGCCCGGGGTCGCGACGACGATGTCCACGCCGTTCCGCAGCTGGGTGATCTGGCGGCCGTACGGCACGCCGCCGTAGACGGTCGTGACGGTCACGCCGACACTGCGGCCGAGCGCTGTGAGCACGTCGGCGACCTGCTGGGCCAGCTCACGCGTGGGCACCAGGACCAGGCCGCGCGGGGCGCCTTTGGGGCCCGCGGTGCCGGTCAGCCGGGTCAGCATCGGCAGGCCGAAGGCGAGCGTCTTGCCCGAACCGGTCTGCGCCCGGCCGAGCACGTCGCGCCCGGCCATCGCGTCCGGCAGCGCCCGGGCCTGGATCGCGAACGGCTCGTGAATGTTCCGCGCCGCCAGCGCGCTGATCAGCCGCTCGGGCAGGCCAAGCTGGCCGAACGACGCTGATGCGGGCGCCGGCTGGGCGGCGGCGTCGGACAGGGCGCGGTCGAGCCCTGCGTAAGGGTCGGGCTGCGCGGGCCGGACCGGGCGAGACGGGCGTCCGCCCGGCCGCCCGGCGGGCTTGCCGCCGCGCCGCGCCGGGCGGCCGGTAGGCTCACCCCCGCGGCGTGCGGGCTGGCTGTGGCGGCCGGGTTCCTGCTCGCGGGGAACGTACGAGCGGGCAGGCGCGCGCCGTCGCCTTGCGTTGTCAGACATGCATGAACTCCATCGCTGGGTACGGGGCCGCGTCATGTCAGAGACGTCGACGACAGCAGCGAAAAGTGATTCGCCGACCAGCGGACTGCTCACACAAGCGACCACGCGGGCCGGTGCCCGCGAGAACGGCGGCATCTGTGCCGCCATCGGTCGCAACGCTAGCAGCCCGGCCGATGTTCCCCGGCCGCCGCGTTCGGAAAATTATTCCAGCGCGTGTCCATCTGGCGCCGCGCCGGGCACCGTCGCCCGGCGGGGTGATTTTCCCCCGGGCCCCCCGCCCGCCTATCCCAGAACGTGACACACCTTCTACGATGGGCCCGTGTCACCCAGGGCCATTGACTTTCACGTGCACCTGCCCACGCCGGACTGGCTGGACGGCAGCATGGCCGGCTACGTCGAGGCGGCCGAGGCCTACTTCCGCTCACCGGTGCAGCGGCAGTCGCTGAGCGAGCTGGCCGACCGCTACCGCGAGCTCGGGCTGATGGCGGTCCTGCTGGCCTGGGACGCCGAAACCGCGACCGGGCGCCCGCGCGTGCCGAACGAGACCGTCGCGGCCGCCTGCCGTGACTACCCCGACGTCTTCACCGGCCTGGGCTCGGTCGATCCGCACAAGGGAGACGCCGCGATCGCGGAGGTGGCGAACATCGCGGCGCTCGGCCTGCGCGGGGTGAAGTTCCACCCGTCGCTGCAGGCGTTCGCGCCCGACGATCCGCAGTTCTGGCCGGTCTTCGCCGCGTGCCAGCAGCACGGCCTGCTGGCCCTGTTCCACACGGGGACGAGCGGGATCGGCGCGCGCCAGCCCGGCGGCCAGGGCATCCGGATCGACTACGCCCACCCGCTCAAGCTCGACCCGGTGGCCGCAGCGCATCCCGGGCTGACCGTGGTGGCCGCGCATTTCGGCTGGCCCTGGCAGACGGACCTGATCGCCGTGGCGCTGCACAAGACCAACGTGTTCATCGACATCTCCGGCTGGTCCCCGCGCCGGATCCCGCCGGAGGTGATCGCCGAGCTCAGGGGCCGGCTGTCGGATCAGTTCGTATGGGGCAGTGACTACCCGTTCATCGCCCCCGAACGGTGCCTGTCCGAGCTCGACGACCTCGGCCTCACCGGCGCCGTCCGGGACGCGGTGCTCCGCGGCAACGCCACCCGCGTCCTGGGCCTGCCCGGCTAAGTCCCCCGCCCGCCCGTCCGGATGGGGGACGGGTGCCGCGGCTCGTAGATGGGGAATTCCTCGCCGTCGGGCAGCCGGATCGCCGCGACCAGCCCCCACCCCTGGTCGGAAACGTCGCGGGCTATCGGCACGCCCTTGCCCCGCAGTTCGGCCAGCGTGGCGTAAATGTCATCGCACATCAGGTACAGCTCGTGGCGGCTCTCGCCGTCGGTCGGGTGAACGGCGAGCTCGGCCGGGGGCAGGGCGAAGATGAGCCAGCCGTGCCCCGCGTCCACCGACGCTAGCCCCAGCGCATCGCCCAGGAACGCCCGGACCTTCTCCGCCTCCCGTGAGAAGACGATCGCATGCACCCCGTTGATCACTCCCCGATCATAGCCCCGCTCCCCGTGTCATAAATACGGAAACGTGATCGATTAGTGCCGTGATAGCAGCATAAACTGACCACAAATGTGGCGCCGTGGTTCTTCGGGCGGCGCAGAACCGTATTCTCGCTGACCATGGACGCTCCTGCGCCCGCGTGGGTGGTGGCCGGGCCGCCCGGGGCGGGCAAGAGCACGGTTGCGGGCCTGCTGCTCGCCGCCCTGGACGGGACCCCGGCGCTGCTCGACAAGGACACCATGTACGGGTCGTTCGTGGCCGCGACGCTCGCCGCGGCCGGGCGCCCGCCGGGTGAGCGCGAGGGCGCCTGGTACGACGAGCACATCAAGGTGCACGAGTACGCGGGCATGACGTCCACCGCCCGGGAGATCCGTGCGCACGGCTGCCCCGTCCTGCTGTCCGGCCCGTTCACCCAGCAGATCCACGACGCGGACCGGTGGCGGTCCTGGGTGGATGACCTCGGCGGCGGGACCGTGCACCTCGTCTGGATCCGCTCGGACGCGGCCACCCTGCGCCAGCGCCTCGCCGCCCGCGGGTACCCGCGGGACGCGCCCAAGCTGGAGCGGTTCGCCGCGTACATCGCCAGCATGCGCCTCGGCACCGCCCCGGCGGCCCCGCACACGGTCATCGACAACCGCCTGACCGCAGCCGCGCCCCTGGCCGACCAGATCGCCGGTCTCGTCGCCCGCATGGCCGCTGGCCCGCCGGTACGATGACCTGGCCGGCAACCGCCGGTAGCAAGCGGCCGGCGTAGGCGTCTTGTGCGGAGATCATCGGCGCCTCCGGCATGCCCCGGAGGAAACGATGGAGACATTCCCCCCCGTAACGCTGTGACCTGGTGATACTCTGTGATCAGAGGTAAAAGTCAGGCAGAATGGACGGGTAAGTAAATGCCACTTCGCCCTCTTGCTGGGAGGCCGGGCCCTCTGTAACGCGCCGCGTTAGCCCGCGTGCCGCTTCAGGTAGGCCTCCACGGCCTTCCTGATGACGTCGCTCACCGTGACCTTCACCGCGCTGTCTTTACTTTCCCGCTGCGCCTGGGCCTTGATCCGTTCTGAGAATCCGGCCCGCACGCGCACGCGGATGACTTCGGTCATCTCGTTCTCACGGCTACCAGTTCATCGCGGGCCGGGTGACGCCGAGGTAGAGGCAGCTCCCTGGGCGAGGAAAGGCCGGAACGGTCCCCCCCGCCACCCGGCCGGGCCCGGCCGCCAGGTGCCCCACCCCCAACGCAATAGAAGCCGAACGGCTCCAGCGAGAAACCCCGTGCCCCCCGATGGCGCCGGGTTCCTTGCTGTCTGTATCGCGCCAGGATGGCCCGTGAGCTGGGGGGATGCAGAGCTACCGGCCAGGCCTGCGAGGCCGTTAGCGTGGCTCCCAGTTCTGCGCACGCGGCCCCCGCGCCGGGACCTCCGCATAGCCCCAGCTCAGGGACCGTCCTGGGCCCTTCTGGGGCCTCTGTGCCCGAGGTCGTACCGCCGCCACCGCCGAAGACACCCAACGGAGCCCGGCTACTGGGAGGACCAGGCGGGGGGACCTCGCGGGAGCCGAGAGATTCACCTAGGCCCCCGTGCCCAGGAGGCGATTAGTTGCCGAGCGTCTGGTGACGGTCACGTGACGTGACGTTGGACTCTACTTTCCCGGTCATTTTGGCCCGGTCATTCGGACCTGATTTCCCGGTCATCCTGCTCTGACCACCATGATGCACGCTGCGTATGGTCAGGCCGACAGAGAGTGAAATGAGGTCTGCGCTGGGGGAAGGCGCGACAATGAAACTCAACAAGGTAGTCGCAATACCGGCCATCGCATTGGTCGCAGGAATTAGTCTCGCCGCGTGCGGCTCTGCAAAGGTCCCTGCCGCAGCACCGGCCGTCACCCACACGGTGACCGCACCGGCTGCTGCTCCGAAGTCGTCAACAGCGGCACCTACTACGCCAGCGCCGACGACGCCAGCGCCGACCGTCACCAAGACTGCAGCAGCAGCGCCAGCCCCGGCCCCCGTGGTCGTTGTGCCGACGCCCGTCTATGTGGCACCAGCACCCGCACCGGCCGCACCAGCGGGCTCAGCCGTAGGCAACTGTGGTAATGGCGTGAGTGCCGGACCCAACACGAGCTGCCCGTTCGCGCAGAATGTCGCGGACGCTTACAACGGCCCAGGCGACGACACCGAGGTCGTTTACAGTCCCGTGACCGGCCAGTCCTACACCATGTACTACACCGAGTCAGGGGACTTTGTCAGTGCCACCGGAGGCAATGACGCTTCCGTCACGTTCGTCTACCAGCCAGGAATGGGATGAGAACAATGACTGACATCACCGAAGACACCACCCAGGTAAACGTCATCCACATCCGGAGCGGGGCACTGAAGTGGACTAAGCGGGTTCTGGTCAGCCTGCTCGTTACTACCAGCGCGACGCTCATGATTATCATGATGTGCCTCATCGGTTACGACGACGGCAACGGTTCTACCCCTGGTGGTTCCGTGTTCTTCGAGCTGATCGCCTGGGCTGTGCTGTCGCTCGCGGTGGCTATAGCTCTGCTGCTCTGGATTCCCGACCGCTGACCGCTGGCTATCGCGCCCGGGTAGGGGCATTGCGGAAAGCGATTCAGAAGAATCGTCAGAATGAGGGGGAGACATGGGACTCTTTAAGACCGATGCAGCTAAGGCCGCATGGGCCAACGCTTCGTTCACCACCACCATCCAGACCCACTGCCTCTACTGCGGGCAGTCGCCCACGCCGGACGGCGGGCACTGGGCCCGGTGCCAGAACCCAGCCCGGCTCGCCGGGATTGCCTACCAGGCCAGCATCAACAACCACGCTGACACCCAGGACCTGGCTACCCAGGCCGCTGCCGCCTACCTCGCCTCAGGGTCATGAACAACGTCTGCGACCACGCCGACTGCCCAGCCGCTGCCAGCCACGTCATCCTCACCCCGAGCGGCCTCATCACGCTGTGCGCGCATCACACCCGCGAGAACGCAGCGGAGTTCCTCAGCAGGGGCTACGAGGTACTTGAGTATCAGCTCGACCGCGAGGTTGCCCTCGCCATTCGCGCAGCCGCCTGACCGCTGATGCTCGGGCCCCGAAAGGGGCTCGTGGGTGAACAGGTGCAGACGCACCATTCCTCGGGGGAGGACAAATGAATAAGCTTGCATTTGCGGCGATACCAGTCTTTGCGCTGGCCGTCTCAGCGTTCTCATATTCGCCAGCAGCATCAGCAGCTAAGCCGTCAGGGTTCACCACCAGCGGGCACCAGATTCTGCGCAATGGCCAGCCGTTTACGTGCTATGGGTTCACGCTTTCCACGTTCCAGGACGGCATAGAGTCAAACGCCAGCAACGAGTACGCGACCGTCACCGCGCAGTTGCGGGCGATTCAGGGCGCGTGGCACGGCAACACCGTCCGCCTCCAGGTCGAACAGGATGAATACCTGTCGGGTGGCGACGGGGAGACGGCCACCGTCTTCCAGAACAAGGTGAATGCGGCTATCTCCTACGCGGAGGGCATTGGCCTGGTCGTGGTCATCAATGACCAGACCGAGCCCGAGGACGGGATCAACTCGGGGAATGAGCTGCTGCCCACGAGTGCGACGCTCACATTCTGGAAAGACATGGAGCAATACAAGACTAATCCCGATATCATTTTGGACCCGTTCAATGAGCCGCGCTACCTGACCGGCAGTGCTGCGAACTACTGGAACGCGTGGCACAATGGTCTCGGCTCATATATCGGCGCGAACGCGCTCATCAAGGATCTGCGTGCGGATGGTTATACGAGCCAGCTCTGGATGGAAGCGCCCGGCAATTACGCATTCGAGGAGCTGGGCGACACCTACCCCGCGTACCTGCTGACAGACTCGCTGCACAATGTCGTTTATTCCTACCATCACACCGCCGTTGACCAGAACACGGTGCCGACGGCGGCCGAGTGGAACACGCAGTTTGGCAACCTGGTCACCGAGCACAATCTGCCGGTGGTGGACTGTGAATGGGCGAACCGCAGCGTGCCCTACGGCTCCGAGAGCAGCATGTACCAGCCGAGCGGCGACACCGGCCAATGCTGGGGCAACGCACCGGTCAGCGTCCCCGCGTACCTGGCCTATCTCGCGGCGCGCGGGATCGGGATGACGGTCTGGACGATGGGCAACGACCCCACCGACACATCGATGGATTACGTCAACGCGGACGGCGACATCAGTACGTACGTCACGGCCAACAACTACAGTCACTGGGCCGGGTGCGTCACGCCGAAGGGCGGCAGGACCAGCGGCTCTGGACAGGATGTGATGAACTGGTTCGCGGCGCAGGCCTGACACCCCCTGCACCGCCCTCAGCGGCCACGCTGCCGAGACCCCATGAGCAGGTCGGCCCGGACGAGTGGTGCGTCTGCGTGGAAGATGACCGGCTGGCCACCCGCGATGATGGGAGCCCACCGCGCCCCGGCCACCCCAGCCATGAGCTGCTCTACCTGTGCTGCTTCAGGGACGCCTCGGAGCTGCGGCTGCCGGGGGACTGGGCGACGTAGGCTGATCGGCGTGGGTGCAGAAGATCGCGGGCGTGCAGACCGGCAATCACGGCCACTAATGGAGACGTTGCTGCCCGGCATCAGCGCGGAGCAGGTACCGACCGGCCGGCTGACGGTCGCGATGCTGTCGGTGCCGGAGCGGGCCGGCCCTGCGAGCCCGCCGGTGCTGTTCGTGCACGGGAACGTGTCGTCCTCGCTGTTCTGGCAGCCCACCATGCTGGCTCTGCCCGAGCCGTACCGCCCGCTGGCGATCGACCTGCGCGGGTTCGGCGGCACCGACCCGGAACCGGTGGACGCCACCCGCGGGCTGCGTGATTACGCCGATGATCTGGCCGCTACCGTCGAAGCCCTCGGCCTGGCGGTTGTGCACCTGGTCGGCTGGAGCATGGGCGGCGGGGTGGTCCTGCAGTACCTGGCCGACCGGCCCGGCACGCACCGGGTCGCGTCGCTGACGCTGGTGGACCCGGTGTCGCCGTTCGGTTTCGGTGGCACCCGCGGCCTCGACGGCACACTGTGCGATCCGTCCGGTGCGGGGTCCGGCGGCGGCACCGCCAACCAGGACTTCATCGCCCGGCTGGCCGCCGGCGACCGCAGCGACGCCAGCGTCCTGTCCCCGCGGCAGGTGCTGCTGGCCCACTACGTCAAGCCCCCGCACGTGCCGGAGCACCTGGACATCTTCGTGGAGTCCATGCTGTCCACCCGACTGGGTGACGACCATTACCCCGGGACCGCGCGCACCGTGCAGGCCTGGCCGGGCATCGCGCCCGGCGACCGCGGGGTGCTCAACACCATGGCCCCCACCCACTTCCGGATCGGCGACCTGTCCGGGGTGCGCCCCAAGCCGCCGGTCCTATGGCTGCGCGGCGCGGACGACGTCATCGTCTCCGACACCTCGCTGTATGACCTGGCCTACCGGGGCTCGATCGGCGCGGTGCCCGGCTGGCCGGGGGAGCAGGCCTGGCCGCCCCAGCCCATGGTTGCGCAGACCCGCGCCGTGCTCGACGGGTACGCCCGCGCCGGCGGCCGCTACCGCGAGGTCGTCATCTCCGATGCCGGCCATGGCCCGCACCTGGACCAGCCGGATCAGTTCCTGGCCGCGCTGACGAGCCACCTGCCTGACCGGGTGTGAGCGGCCCTCCCGGGGGGCAGATCACCCGTTTGACCAGCGTCAGGACGCACATCTGCGCCCCGGTTCACCGGGATGCCGCCGCTTGGGCGGGTGCCGCCGCCACCCCTCCTGTTCACGTTCGCCGCACCCCGTCGGCCTTACTGCTCAGTAACCGGCCCTTTCGGGGCGCGTGGTTAGCTGGTAAGTCTGATCATCGGCTGGCTCGGCCCAGATGGCCGCCTGGGCGCGGATCTGGCCGACTCCGGTGCCCGGGCGGGCAGTAGCAGGAGAGCCGCGCTCACCACCGCCCGCGGGGCCGTCAAGTCCGCCGCCAACAGGAGGCGAAAGTCCGTTCGTTTCCGGGATTAACGCCCTATCTGCCTGCCTCTTTCCGGCAGAACCTGGAGATGGCCGACCGCCACAGCCCGCCACCGCGATCGCGGTCTGCCGGCCGAGCCAGGAAGGGGCGGACAATGGCGTTCAACCTTGCGGTCGTCCTCAGCGAAGGTGCCGCCGCGGCCCCGGAACGGACGGTGGCTTCCTTCGCCGAGGGCCAGCTCGAGCTGGCCACCAGCTGGGCGGCCAAATGGGGCGCATCGTGAGCGCCCCCGCCCTCCCGCGGCTGGCCGATGACTACACCCCGGCGGCGGCGGAAAAACGGCTGGCCTTCCTGCGCGAGGCCACCGGCGTCAGCGCGGAGCATATCAGCCGGCACTGCCTCGACCCCTCGCTGCTGCCCGGCAACGTGGAGAACTTCGTCGGGGCAGCCCAGGTGCCGATCGGCGTGGCCGGGCCGCTGCTGGTCAACGGGGAGCATGCCCGGGGCGAGTTCTACGTGCCGATGGCCACCACCGAGGGCACCCTCGTGGCCAGCTACAACCGGGGCATGAAACTGCTGCGCGCGGCGGGCGGCATCACCACCACGGTCGTCGGCGACGTCATGCAGCGCGCCCCGGCCTTCGGTTTCGACACTGCCCGGGAGGCACGCGCGTTCGGGGCCTGGGTCACAGAGAACTTCGCGGCCATCAAGCGCGAAGCCGAGGCGACCACCCGCATCGGGCGCCTGCACGACATCGAGCAGTTCTCCGCGAGCCGGTACGTGTTCCTGCGGTTCAACTTCACCACCGGCGACGCGGCCGGGCAGAACCTGGCCGGCAAGGCGACCCGGCAGGCGTGCGGCTGGATCCGCGCCCAGTACCCGGGCATCCGGCACTTCTACCTGGAATCGAACCTGGCCACCGACAAGAAGAGCTCGCAGGTCAATATCCTGCGCACCCGGGGCAAGCGCGTCGTCGCGGAGGCGCGGATCAGCTCCGGCCTGGTCCGCGATGTCATGCACACCACCCCCGGCGCGATGTTCCAGGCCCGTCAGGTCTCCAACCTGGGTGGCCTGATGGCCGGGGTGAACAACAACGGTAACCATTCCGCCAACGCGATCGCCGCCCTGTTCGTGGCGACCGGCCAGGACATCGCGAACGTGGCGGAGTCGTCGGCCGCGCTCGTGCACACGGAGCTCCTCGGTAACGGCGACTACTACTACTCGATCACCATCCCGGCGCTCATCGTGGCCACCTACGGCGGCGGAACCGGGCTGGCCACCCAGCGTGAGTGCCTCGAACTGCTCGGCTGCTACGGCGCGGGGAAGGTGCGGAAGCTGGCCGAGATCGTCGCGGCCACGGTGCTGTGCGGCGAAATCTCGCTGGGGGCGGCGGTCGTCTCCGACGAATGGGTCGCCGCGCACGAGAAGCTCGGCCCCAACCGGCCGTAGCCGGAGCCGGCCGCAGTAGGAGCCGGCCGGATGGAAGCCGTCTATCCCTACGTCCCGATCGGGAACAGCGTGCGGATGTCGATCGCGAGCGCTTTCAGTCCACCAGCGTCTGGTAGCAGGCCGCCGCCGCCGGCAAGCAGGGTTGGCGGCTTGAGCGCCAGCGCGCCGAGCGCGTCCAGCCGGGCCACCCGCCCGTCCGCTCCCCGGGTGTACAGCGCGGCCAGCTGGGCAGCGTCACCGGTCCAGAACGCGGTGTCCGTCATGCCCAGCGGGCGGAAGATCCGCTCCGCGAAGAACTCGTCCAGCCGCTGCCCGCTGACGACCTCGACCACCCGGCCGAGCACCTCGGTGGACACCGAGTAGTTCCATTCCGCGCCGGGCTGGAACAGCAGCGGCAGGCCGGCCCAGACGTCGCAGGCCTGCGCCAGGTCCATGCCCGCCGGCCAGTCCCACTCGAACCCGGCCGCCCGGTACATGGCGTCCACCGGGTGCGCCCGGTGGAACCCGTAGGTAAGCCCCGAGGTGTGGGTAAGCAGGTGCCAGATCCGGACCGGCTCCGTGGCGGGGACCGTGACGGTCTTGAGGTCGGACCCGGCGTCGAACACCCGGGCATCGCGGAACGAGGGGATGAACGAGCTGACCGGGTCGGTGAGCTCGAAACCGCCCTCCTCGTGCAGCATCATCGCGGCGACCGTCGTGATCGGCTTGGTCATCGAGCAGATCCGCCACAGCGTGTCGGTCTCCACCGGGCACCCGGCCTCGAGATCACGCGACCCGTGCGCGGCCACGTAGGCCCGGCGGCCGCGCCTGGTCACCGTGATCAGCCAGCCGGGCAGCCTTCCGTCGTCGACGTACGCGCGGAAGTGCCGGCCGATCCGTTCCAGCCGGTCCGCGTCCAGGCCCACTTCGGCCGGGTCCGCCTCGATCTTGAGCTCGCTCAATACGCCACCCTCCTCGGCGATCTGGTCTCCAGCGGCCTGGCCTCAGCGGTCCCGCATGGCCCGCCGGCGGTAGGCGAGGCTCCCGGCGCCGGCCAGCAGGGCCACACCGCCGAGCCCGAAGAGCAGGACGTCCTGGAGGCCGGCCGTGCCCCCGCCGCCCGTGGCCGGGCCGCCGACGGGCACCGGGTCGGGCGACGGGCTGGGCGAGGGGCTCGGCGAGCCGATCACCACCGGTGACGTGGCCGGCGTCGTGACCGACGTGGCCGTCGTCTCCGCGGCTGAGGTCCTGGAGCCCGGGCCCACCGCCGTAACGGCACTGTTGCTCGGGGACACCGTCGTGCCGCCCGCGGCCGTGCAGGCCGTTGCGGCGGCCAGAACGGTCAGGGCGCCGCAGCCGATCGCCGTCAGCCTCGCGCGCCGGCCGTGCGCGCGATAAGGGTGTGGCGCAGGGAATGGCCTGTTCTCCATTGGAACATTAGGCTACGCGAGCAGAAGGGCATGCGGAACACGGCGAAGGACGGCCGCATTGGCGGAACCGGAGTGGCGGCGCGTATACGGCTTCCGCGTGGTCGTTGCGAGTTCGCCGGGCGGATTTTCTCCGCCGCCGCCCCGTCGCGGGGCGCGCCTGGCCGGGCTGGCCGGCGTCATGTTCCTGCTGGCCGGGATCGTCGCGATCGGCGTCGCGGTGGCGTCCCAGGTGCACGCGCCGCAGCCGTCGGCGGCGGCGGCCGGTTCCACCGGAGCCGGTTACGGGCCATCGCTGGCGCGGTCGCTGCCGGTGTCCGTCGATATCCCGGCCATCGGCGTGAGCTCGGACCTGCTGCACCTCGGGCTGAACCGCGACGGCACGATCCAGGTGCCGTCGCTGTCCACCGCCGCGGACGAGGCGGCCTGGTACAAGTACTCGGCGACGCCCGGCCAGCGGGGCGCGTCGGTGATCGAGGGTCACGTCGATACCACCGAGGGGCCGGCCGTGTTCTTCCGCTTGGGGGCCCTCCGCCCCGGGGAGCACATCGAGGTGCGACTCGCCAACGGGATCACCGCCGTTTTCCGCGTCACCGGCGTCCGGCAATACTCCAAAACCAATTTCCCGGCAAAAATCATTTACGGCGCGTCCGGGTACGCGGCCCTGCACCTGATAACCTGCGGCGGCGCTTTTGACTACGCCAGCGGCCATTACCTGAGTACCACCGTCGTATTCGCGTCGCTCACCTCTTCGCGCGGGGCCAGTTAACGGCCTGAGTCTGCCATCGGGCTGCTGGCCCGGCACCGCACGAGCTGGCACGACGCCGGCCGCTTCTGGAGCGGCGACGACCTGCGGCTGTCCGGCGGCTACCGCCTGTCCGGCGACGTCGCCGTCACGATCTAGCCGCCGTCCTCGTCCTCGTTCGCGGCGGCCTTCCCGAGGGCCCGCCGCACGGCGTCCACCTGCCCGCGGACCGAGCAGCAGGCCGGAACGGACCCGCACCCGCCAGCCGTGTCGCCGGCCTTGACGATGACCGGCAGTTCCGGATACCACCACCGGATGTCGGCCACCAGACCGGTCTGGTGGCCGAGCCCGTGCAGGACGACGTCGGCCTCGGCCAGAACCTGACAGTCGGCTCCGCGCAGCAGGGGGCAGGACGCCGGGGTGACGCCGGGTCCGGAGCAGAACGCGACGTCGAAGCCCGCATCCCGGAACGCGGTGAAGTCCGAGATCTCCAGCGCGGGGTGGTCGTCCTCGATGAGCAGGCGGGGACGCCGGCGCTTCGATGATGAATACCAGGTCCTCGCGGGAACTCGCTGCTTCATGACTCCTCCTCCTTCTTTACTGGGCCTCCCCGGGACCGCGCCACGGCAGGGGCTTTGGTCCCGCCCGTAGTCATCGGCCCTGGTAACGTGACGGCGTGATCGGCCCCGTGGTCAGCCTGGCCTGGTGGCAGCGGCACCGCGACCAGGTCGTGCTCGCCGACGTCCGCTGGTACCTGGACGGCCGCTCGGGACGTGACGCATACAACGGCGGCCACCTTCCCGGCGCCGTCTTCGTGGATCTCGACCGGTGGCTGGCCGCCGGGGCCAGCCCGGAGGCGGGCCGGCACCCGCTGCCCGACCCCGCCGTCTTCGCCGAAGGCATGACCCGGCTCGGCATCGCCGACGGCACCACGGTCGTGGCCTACGACGACGCCGGGGGAACCGTCGCGGCCCGCCTGGTCTGGATGCTGCGGGTGACGGGTCACGCGGCGGCGCTGCTCGACGGTGGTATCCCGGCCTACCAGGGCCCGCCGGAGCAGGCTCCGCTCGAACAGGCGCTGCCGGAACGCCCGGCCGCCTCGTTCACGCCGCGCCCGTGGCCCGCGGACCGCCTCGCCGGTCTCGGCGACGCCACCGATCCGGGCCTGGTCGTCCTTGATGCCCGCGACCGGGCGCGCTTCCGCGGGGACAGCGAGCCGGTCGACCCCCGCCCCGGGCACATTCCCGGTGCCCGCAGCCTGCCCTGCCGGGAGAACCTCGCGGCGGACGGTACGTTCCTGCCCGCCGACCGGCTCCGGGAGCGGCTGGCCGGCGTGGGCGTCACCGACGCCGCCCAGGTCGTCAGCTACTGCGGCTCCGGCGTGACGGCGTGCCACAACCTGCTCGTGCTGGAGTACGCCGGCCTGGGGCAGGGACGCCTCTACCCGGGCTCGTGGTCCCAGTACAGCCACACCACCCGGCCCGCCGCCCTCGGGGACGACGCCTTCAGGCCCTGACCGCCCACCCGGGTTTGGCCCGGTACGGGCCAGCCCCGCCCTCCGCCCCAGGCCCCGCCCAGCGCCCAGCGCAAACGGCCAGGGTGGGTAGCGTCGGGACCACGGCGCCCGGCAGGCTAGCTGCCGTGGTTTCTTACTACCCTTTCTTCGGCGGTGCCGCGACGGTGGCGGGCGCGCTCATCGGCCTACTGTTCGTCGCCTTGTCCCTCTCGCCGGAACGGCTGCGCGACGCTGGGTCGCTCGAGCACCAGGCGATCGCCGCCACCGCGTTCACCGCGCTGGTGGACGCGCTGTTCGTCTCGCTGATCGGCCTGCAGCCGGGCGGCGGCCTGCGGCAAGGAGCTGCCATCTTCGGCGCACTCGGGCTCAGCAGCACCGTCGGCTTGACCCTGCGGCTGTGGCGGAACCGGCACCTGGCTCATCTCAGCAACCGCTGGCCGTTCTTCCTCGTCGTGATCATGGCGGTCTACGCCGCCCAGCTGGTCACCGGGCTCCTGCCCGAGACCCCGGCCGGTGCGGCCGACCGTACCGCCACGTTCGTCTACGTAATGTTTGGCGTCGGCATCGGCCGCGCGTGGCAGTTGCTGGGCCTGAAAGGCGGCGGGATCCTCGACGAGCTCGGCGTGACCATCACCCCGTCCATTCACATCGGCTCTCCGCATTCCTCCCGCGATCCCGCATCGCCTTCTGGTGATCCCGCACCGCCTCCCGACGATTCCCCACCGGCCGCTTGACCCGGCTGTCGCTAAGCACGCGGGTACGTTACGCGGGGAGCGGAAACCCGGCCCGGGCAATCCGGGCACCGGGAATCTACGATGGGTTCCGTATGCCCCGAATGGGCCAAGGAGCCCACGACCATACGGAGCGCTCATGCCGCCGACCCCCGCCGACCCGGCGCGGACCGCGATCCTGACCGTCGACGATGACCCGGATGTTTCCCGGGCAGTCGCCCGTGACCTGCGGAGACGCTACGGCAGCCAGTACCGGATCGTCCGTGCGGAGTCCGGCCAGTCGGCGCTGGACGCGCTGCACGAGCTGAAGCTGCGCGGCGATCAGGTCGCGGTCATCCTGGCCGATTACCGGATGCCGCAGATGAACGGCGTCGAGTTCCTGGAGCGCGCGATGGACGTGTACCCGGGCGCCCGCCGCATCCTGCTCACCGCCTACGCCGACACCAGCGCCGCGATCGATGCGATCAACGTCGTCGACCTCGACCACTACCTGCTCAAGCCCTGGGATCCGCCGGAGGAGAAGCTCTACCCGGTGGTCGACACCCTGCTGGAGACCTGGCGGGCCTCGGACCACCGCGTGGTGCCCGAGATCAAGGTGATCGGTCACCGCTGGTCCGCCCGGTCATCGGAGGTGCGCGAGTTCCTGGCCCGCAACCAGGTGCCCTACCGCTGGTTCGCCTCCGACGAGCCGGAGGGCAAGCGGCTGCTGGAGGCGGCCAATGAGGACGGACTCACGCTGCCCGTGGTGATCACGCTGGAGCACGACGTCCTGGTCGCGCCGTCCGACGCGGAACTGGCCGGCCGTGTGGGCCTGGCCACCACGCCATCGGCTGACTTCTACGACCTCATCGTCATCGGCGGCGGCCCGGCCGGCCTCGGCGCGGCCGTCTACGGTGCGTCCGAGGGGCTGCGGACCGTGCTGGTGGAGCGCACCGCGACCGGCGGGCAGGCCGGCCAGAGCTCCCGGATCGAGAATTACCTGGGTTTCCCGGACGGGGTGTCCGGCGCGCAGCTCACCACGCGCGCCCGTCGCCAGGCCGCCAAGTTCGGCGCGGAGGTGCTCACCACCCGCGAGGTGACCGGCCTGGAGATCAACGGCCCGGCCCGGACCGTCCGTTTCTCCGACGGGTCCGCGCTGGACGCGCAGAGCGTGATCCTGTCCACAGGTGTCGAGTACCGCCAGCTGACCGGGCCGGGTCTCGAGCCGCTGACCGGGTGCGGCGTCTACTACGGCTCCTCGCTGACCGAGGCGGCCGCCTGCACCGGCAGCGACGTCTACATCGTGGGCGGCGCCAACTCCGCTGGGCAGGCCGCGGTCTACCTGGCCCGCGGCGCCCGGTCGGTGACGATCCTGGTGCGCGGCCCGTCCCTGACCAAGTCCATGTCCCACTACCTGATCGAGCAGGTCAGGAACGTCCCGAACATCACCGTGCGCACCTGCACCGAGGTGGTCGGCGCCTGCGGCGAGGGCCACCTGGAGGGGCTGACGCTGCGCGACGCGAACACCGGCGCCGAAGAGGACGTCGACGCTCAGTGGCTGTTCGTCTTCATCGGCGCCGCCCCGCTGACCGGCTGGCTGGACGGCGTGGTGATACGGGACGACCGCGGTTTCGTGCTGTCCGGCCCCGACCTGGCCGAGGGCGGTGAGCAGCCGCCGGAATGGCCGCTTGACCGCCCGCCTTACCACCTGGAAACCAGCGTCCCCGGCGTGTTCGCGGCCGGTGACGTCCGCGCCGAGTCCGCCAAGCGTGTCGCCTCCGCCGTCGGCGAGGGCGCCATGGCCGTCATGCTCGTTCATCGCTACCTGGAGAAGTTGTGACCGCAGACCAGGCCCAGCCCGCCTCGGCGGGCCGCACGGCGCAGTGCAACCCGGCGGAGCTCCGCTCGCTGTTCCTGTTCGAGAAGCTGAACTCCGATCAGGTGGAGTGGCTGTGCCAGGAGGGCCGCGTCGAGGTGTTCCCGCCGGGCCCCGTCTATACCGAGGGCGACCCGGCTACCTGCTTCTACGTGCTGCTGGAAGGCACCCTGGTGCTGTCGCGCCGGGTGGGCTCGGACGACATTGAAGTGAACCGCACGTCCGATCCCGGCGTCTACGCGGGCGCCTTCCAGTCCTACCTGGGTGAGCGCGCCCCGCGGAACTACAACAGCTCGCTGCGGGTGACGGTCCCGTCCCGCTTCTTCGTGCTGGACGCCGGCTGCTTCGCGCAGATGATGACCGAATGGTTCCCGCTCGCGGTCCACCTGCTGGAGGGGGCGTTCTTTGGCAACAAGGCCGCCCAGCAGGCCGTCAGCCAGCGCGAACGGCTGCTGGCCCTCGGCTCGCTGTCGGCCGGCCTGACCCACGAGCTGAACAATCCCGCCGCGGCGGCCGTCAGCGCGACCGCGGCGCTGCGCGAGCGGGTCGCCGGGATGCGGCACAAGCTCGGCATGCTGACCAAGCACCCCTTTCATCAGGCCACCCTGGAGAGCCTGACCGAAATGCAGGAACGGGCCGTGGAGCGGGTCTCCAAGGCGCCGGCGCTGGGTCCGATGGAGGCCTCCGACGCCGAGGACGCGGTGGGCGACTGGCTCGACGGCTACGGCATCGAGGGCAGCTGGGACCTCGCCCCGGTGCTGGTCCAGGCGGGCCTGGACACCGAGTGGCTCGACGGGGTGGCCGAGATCGTGGGGACGGAGCATCTGGACGGCGCGGTCCGGTGGCTGACCTACACGGTCGAGACCGAGCTGCTGATGAACGAGATCCAGGACTCCACCGGCCGGATCATGCACCTGGTCGGCGCGGCCAAGCAGTACTCCCAGCTGGACCGGGCGCCGTACCAGGACATCGACGTGCACGACCTGCTGGACAGTACGCTGCTGATGCTCACCGGCAAGATCGGCAAGGGGATCAAGGTCGTCAAGGACTACGACCGGACCCTGCCGAAGATCCCGGCCTACGCGGCCGAGCTCAACCAGGTCTGGACGAACCTGATCGACAACGCGGTCTCCGCCATGGGCGGCCAGGGCACGCTCACCGTGCGCACCGCGATGGACCGTGAGAAGCTGCTCATCGATTTCGGCGACACCGGCCCGGGTGTCCCGAAGGAGATCCAGCCGCGTATCTTCG
>Ga0181523_10000563_pt1 | contig 42356 bp, 39 predicted proteins | sample PEATcosm2014_Bin_43_FD_119752 | JGI IMG/M metagenome (GOLD analysis project Ga0181523, IMG submission 119752) | Peatland microbial communities from MTU Mesocosm Facility, Houghton, MI, USA - PEATcosm2014_Bin05_30_metaG | ecosystem: Environmental > Terrestrial > Soil > Wetlands > Peat | place... | reverse complement strand
TGATACCGAGATGCCCGCTGGACAGCTCCGCTCGGCCGCTCCAGGCGAGGCAGCGTGCTGCGCCACGCGACCCGACCTGGCCGGGGCGACTCCCGGCGCGAGCGCGTGTTGCTGACCCTTCGACAAGTTTCGACTGGGCACCCGCTGTGAGCGACGTCGTTTCCGAGCAGCCGCTGAGCGTGGTGACGCATGACGCGCCGGTCATCGCCCGGCTTTCGTTCCTCGACCGGTTCCTACCGGTTTGGATCATCCTGGCGATGGTCACTGGCATCGGGCTGGGGCGGGCCATTCCGAGCCTGAACAGCCACCTCAACGCGATCCAGGTGACCTCGGGAACGTCGCTACCGATCTTCATCGGTCTGCTGGTGATGATGTACCCGGTGCTTGCGAAGGTCCGCTACGACCAGCTCGGCTCGGTCACCCGGGACCGACGGATGCTGGTGTCGTCCCTGGTGCTCAACTGGGTGGTCGGCCCAGCCGTCATGTTCACACTGGCCTGGCTGCTGTTGCCCGACCTGCCCGCCTACCGGACCGGGCTGATCATCGTCGGCCTGGCCCGCTGCATCGCCATGGTCCTGATCTGGAATGACCTGTCGGGCGGAGACCCGGAAGCCGCAGCGGTGCTGGTTGCCATCAACTCGCTATTCCAGGTGGTCGCCTTTGCACTCCTCGGTTACTTCTACCTCAAAGTGCTACCCGATTGGCTTGGTCTCAGCACCGTCGGCCTACACCTGTCGGTCTGGCAGATCGCCGAGACCGTCGCCATCTTCCTGGGTATCCCACTCTTGGCCGGGTACCTCACCCGCACTCTCGGGGAGCGGGCCCGGGGTCGGGTCTGGTACGAGACCAAGCTGCTGCCCCGCCTCGCCCCGTTCGCCCTCTACGGGCTGCTCTACACCATCGTCATTCTCTTCGCCCTCCAAGGCCACACCATCACCTCGCGTCCCGCCGACGTTGCGCGCATCGCGCTGCCCTTGCTGGCTTACTTCGCCATCATGTGGTTCGGGTCATTCGCCCTCGGTAAGGCGATCGGACTCCCCTACGAGCGGACCGCCACCCTGGCGTTCACGGCGGCAGGCAACAACTTCGAGTTGGCCATCGCCGTCGCTATCGGCGTGTTCGGCGTCACCAGCGGCGAAGCCCTCGCCGGTGTCGTCGGCCCTCTCATCGAAGTTCCAGTCCTCGTCGGCTTGGTGTACGTGTCCCTTTGGGCCCGAGGGCACTACTACTCCCCACCCGTCCAAACCAGCCTGGAAGGAACTTCATGACCAATAAGCCCGTCGTGCTCTTCCTCTGCATACACAATGCAGGCCGAAGCCTGGCGGCCCGAGTGCTGCTCGATCACTATGCAGAGGGCCGCATCGACGTCGAGTCTGCCGGGTCGGAACCAGGCGACAAGCTCAATCCATCGGTGGTTGCAATCCTGGCCGAACGGGGTCTCGACCCTGCTCAGGAGTTTCCGAAGCCACTCACGGACGAAACTGCCCGTTTGGCAGATGTCATCGTGACCATGGGGTGTGGTGACACCTGCCCTGTTTACCCCGGCAAGCGGTATGTCGACTGGGCACTTGAAGATCCAGCAGGAAAGTCGGTCGATCAGGTCCGACCGATTATGGACGAGATCGACCGCAGAGTTCGGGATCTACTAGCTGAGTTGGTGCCGGTCGTCTAGGAACCGACTGCCCCCCATGTGCCGTGCTGTCACGCTCGCGGTTGTCAGCACCTGTTGATTCGAGAGCGCACATCACGCGACGCGCTCCCGGCGTTTGAGGGCTGGGAGCCTGTTTGGCTCAACAGGGACCGGTGACCAGGAGCGACGGCTTTGGGACCGACCCGCTCGGGTCAGTTGTGGGTCATCTGGTCGATGCAAACGGCGATCGCTACAGCCACGGCTCAGATGCGCCGGCGACGGCCTCTCCCCGGTGTCACTGCCGCAGCAACGACCGCCGTCTTCGCCACCGGCGACGGGCCTGGCGAGACCGCCTTGGCGACGACCGCCGTCTTCGCCACCGGCGCTCCGATGACTCCAACCCTTCCCACACGACCTGGTCTGATCGGCATGCTCAGTCTCCTTCGCTCGTCTCTTCTTCGTCGGCCTCTATCGATGCGATGATCGCCTGGATGGGGATCCGTCCGTTGGCGATCAGCTGACCTCCGGATCGCCGCGCCGCCACTGCGAACGGCGTGGCCCAGAGGTTCTCCCAGATCAAGACCCCGGCGGTGGTCCCTGGCTCCATGGCAGCAGCGAGGTTCTCGACGTCCTCTTCGGCCAGCAGCTCAGCGAGCTCGGCTTCGATCGCCGTCAGCTCTCCCAGCTCGGGGATGTCCGAGAGCTCCATGGCATCGATGGTTCCGTCGGCGGCCTTCGTGAGGATGAGCACGTCGATGACTCTGATGATCCCGGCATCGACCAACGCGACCAGTTCTGCCGCCATCTCGCCCGTGAAGCTGCTCGCTCCCGCGGGGAACTCGACTACCAGGTAGTCGACAGGCCCCAGTTCGTCAATGTTTGTTTCAGCCATTAGCAACTCCTGTTCTCTCCGAAGACCAATGCACGTTGAATCTCACTGGCGACCCACCCCCTCTGTGTCACCCTCATTGAGCCTGCGATTGCTCGGGAAGGGTAGAGGCGAAGGTCCCTTGCTGGACCGACGCGACAGTTCTGCTAGCAGGCGCTCGGGGCTCAGGCCTTCGGAGATATGACTCCCGTACGACAGCCCCTGCCCAACACCCGGCCGTACGGGGTATGCGAAGGCACAAAGCCACTTTCGTCAGCCCTCGAAGCCCTCAAGAATGGCGTTGGAGACTTCGACTCACCAAAGAGTGGCGCAGTCTTCTAGTTTGGAGTTCTAGCCCCGAGGATTCGCACCTCGTCGGAGGAAGCAGGTCAGGGAAATGACGAAACAGTTCAAAGGCAAGATCGCGGTGGATGTGCGAGATTCCGAGCCCGACTGGGACCCTTACCTCGCACCGAAAGCCACTCCGGGAGCACCCAACGTCTTGCTGATCGCCTGGGACGATCTGGGCTACGCCACGATGGACACGTTCGGCGGTCCGGTCAAGTGCCCGAACATGGACCGCATTGCAGCGAGGGGCGTGAAGTTCGCCAACTTCCACACCACAGCGCTGTGTTCGCCCACACGCGCCTCGTTGTTGACCGGACGGAACGCAACGTCGAATGGAATGGCCACGATTGCGGAGTTCGCATCGGGGTTCCCGGGCATTTCCACTCGTATCCCGTTCGAGAGCGGCTTCATCTCCGAGGTGCTGGCTGAGCACGGCTACAACACGTACTGCGTCGGCAAGTGGCACCTCACGCCGGGCGAGGAATGCAATCTAGCTGCCTACAAGGGCCGGTGGCCGCTGGGACGCGGGTTCGAGCGCTTCTACGGCTGGCTCGGCGGTGAGACCAACTCGTACTTCCCGGATCTGGTGCACGACAATCACCCTGTTGAGCCGCCGGGTCGACCCGAGGACGGATACCACCTGGCCGACGACATGGCCGACAAGGCGGTCAAGTTCATCCGTGACGCCAAAGTGATCGATCCGGACAAGCCGTTCTTCATGTATCTGGCGCCCCAGGCCGGCCACGCCCCTCACTTGGTCCCATTGGAATGGGCGGACAAGTACAAGGGCCAGTTCGACGAGGGATACGAGGCGATCCGAGCCGGCATCCTGCAGCGGCAGATCGAGCTGAAGCTCCTCCCCGAGGGAACCCAGCTGTCCCCGATCAACCCACATGGTGAGCCCGGGCGCACTGGTCCCGATGGCCAGCCATGGCCGCAGCTCGACACCGTGCGGCCATGGGGCTCGCTCACTACAGGCGAGCAGCGCCTGTTCGCCCGAATGGCCGAGGTGTTCGCCGGCTACATCTCCTACAACGACGACCGACTCGGACGGGTCCTCGACTATCTGGAGGAATCAGGCGAGATCGACAACACCCTGATCGTCGTGGTTTCGGACAACGGTGGCAGTGGTGAGGGAGGACCCAACGGAAGCTTCAACGAGTGGCGGTTCTTCAACGGGGTACCCGACACCACGGAGACCACCTTGCCCCACATCGACGAACTCGGGACCCCTGCGTCGAACAACCACTACAACACCGGCTGGGCCTGGGCGTTCGACACGCCGTTCCCGTACTGGAAGCGCTGGGCAGGCGAAGAAGGTGGCGTGGCCGACATGTGCATTGTCGCCTGGCCGGCACGGATTCCGTCGTCAACGCAACCTCGCCAGCAGTACATCCATGCCGTCGACCTCGTCCCGACCATCTACGACCTGCTCGGCATCGAGCCGCCCGAGGTCATCAACGGCTATCTGCAGAGCCCGATCGAAGGTGAGAGCTTCGCCACTGCTCTCGCCGACGCAGAGGTTCCTGGCAAACGGACGCAGTTCTACACGATGCTGGGGCAGCGCTCGATCTACGACGACGGTTGGTTGGCCTCGACCGTGCACCCGCCGCTGTCGAGCTGGGGCAACTTCGCGAAGGACGAGTGGGAGCTTTTCCACCTGGAGACCGACCGGTCGCAGTCCATCAATGTGGCGGCGGACCACCCAGACCTCCTCGAAGAGCTGAAGAGCCTGTGGTTCTACTACGCAGGCATCTACAAAGGCCTGCCGTTGGACGACCGCAGCGCCCTGGAGCAGGTCCTGGCCGAGCGCCCCCGGGGCGGACCGGTGCGGGACCAATACACTTTCTACCCCGACTGTGCCGACGTCCCCGAGTCGGCCGGTCCGGCCATACCAGGTCGTTCATACACCATCGCCGCAGGTGTTCAGGTGGACTCCGCTGATGCCCAGGGGGTGATTTGGGCTGCCGGAGGCGTGCCTGGAGGCCACAGCCTCTACATCAAGGACAGACGGCTCCGCTACACATTCAACTGGATCGGTACCATTCTCCAGGATGTGGTTGCTGAGCGGGACCTAACCCCTGGCAGCCACGTGCTCGCCGCTGAGTTCGCAGCCAATGGCCCGAGTGGCAAACCGGAGATGCCGGGTACGCAGGGCACCCTGACGCTCTTCGTCGATGACCAGCAAGTAGGCCAGGGGCAGATCATCACCCAGCCCGGCTACTTCTGCCTGACCGGCGACGGCATCTGTGTCGGCCGTGACAGTGCGTCAGCGGTCACTCCGGAGTACAAGGCACCGTTCCCGTTCACCGGCGGATCGATCGACCGGGTGGTCGTCGACCTTTCCGGCGACAAGTACGTCGATCATGAGTCGCAGGTGCGAGCCTGGTTCGGCATCGACTAGACGCCGGCCTGCCCCCGACGTGCGGTAGGGGTCACTTCCACCCGTGTGATCGCGATATCGGGGCAGCGGCGACCGTCCGGGTCGCTCGACTCGAGCCTCGGCCCCAGCCGGGTCGGTTCGCTCTGCAATCGGCCGCGAGTGCGTTCTCAACCCAACATCCAACCCGACAACACCGTCCCGCCGTGTCGCGCAGCGGCGCGCCGTTTCGCACCCCTCGGTGACCTCACCCCCGTTGACCTGCAAGAATGAGATTCAGCGGGACCGAACGCGACTGCAAGCGACTGCCGAAAGGCTCTTGTAATCGTCAGGTCGTGGGTTCGATTCCCACCGCCGGCTCTGTTGGCCCGAACCCGTCCGGCCCGGGGGGCGAGCGGTCGGTGCGGAGCACGACCGGGTAAGTTCTCCGGGTGGAGCCAGGCCGAGGTCGTCGGCAGGCCTCGTCGAAGGCCCCGAGCGCAAACCAGGAGGAGCGGGAATGGCCGATCTGCTGGGAGTGGACGACCGGATGCTCGCCGAGCGGCTCGTCGCCACCCGCTCGCTCACCGAAACCTTGGCCGGGCCGCTCTCGGCCGAGGACCAGACCGTCCAGTCGATGCCGGACGTCAGCCCGACCAAGTGGCACCGGGCCCACACCTCTTGGTTCTTCGAGACGTTCCTGCTGGTTCCGGGACTCGCCGGGTACCGGCAGTTCCATCCCGACTACGGCTATCTCTTCAACTCGTACTACCAGGCCGTCGGGGCCCAGTATCCGCGGCACGAGCGGGGGCTGGTCTCACGCCCGGGCATACAGGAGATCGCCGACTACCGCGTGCACGTCGACCGGGCCATGGGCTCTCTGCTCGAGGGTCGACTCGACGATCCGACCGCGTCACTGGTCGAGCTGGGGATCCAGCACGAGCAGCAGCATCAAGAGCTCCTCCTGATGGACATCAAGCATGTGCTGTCCCGCAATCCCCTGCTTCCCGCCTACGACGGGATCGTGCTGTCCCCTCCGAGCGTCCCGGGGTCCACCACATGGACCTCCAACCCCGGGGGAATCTGCCGGTTGGGTCACGAGGGTCAGGGCTTCGGCTTCGACAACGAGTTCCCGCGCCACCGGGTGTACGTCGAGCCATTCGCCCTGGCGGACCAGCCGGTGACGTGCGGGGAGTGGCTGGCCTTCATCGAGGACGGGGGCTACCGACGTCCCGAACTGTGGCTGTCCGACGGATGGGCAACCGTGAGGACGGAAGGGTGGGAGTGCCCGCTCTACTGGTCACGGGCCGACGGCGCCTGGCGCGAGTTCACCCTCGGCGGCCCCATCTCACTCAACCCGGCGCAGCCGGTCTGCCACATCAGCTACTACGAAGCCGATGCCTTCGCCCGGTGGGCCGGCAACCGCCTGCCCACCGAGGCCGAGTGGGAGGTCGCGGCCCCCGGTAGGCCGACCGAGGGCAACCTCCTGGATCGGAGCGTCCTGCATCCGAGCCCGGTCGCCGGCTCCGCTGCCGATGTCAGCCCCTTCGGGGACGTCTGGCAGTGGACCTCCTCCGCCTACAGCCCCTACCCGGGGTTCGAGATCCCCGCCGGTGCGGTGGGCGAGTACAACGGCAAGTTCATGGTCAACCAGTACGTGCTCCGCGGCGGGTCCTGCGTGACCCCGCCGGATCACATCCGCACGAGCTACCGCAACTTCTTCCCTGCCTCGGCCCGCTGGGTCTTCGCCGGCCTGCGGTTGGCCCGCGACGCCTGACGCCGGGGCACCGCACCCGCGACCACCACCGCATCCGAGGGACGCCCGAGAAAGCAGACCGCCATGAGCTCCGTCATCACCCCGACCATCGACGTTCACCTGTCCGGCAGCGACCTCCGCCGGGCGCTCGAGCACGACGTCCGGGCGGGCCTCACCTCCCGGCCCAAGCAGATCCCCCCCGTCTACTTCTACGACGACCGGGGCAGCCGGCTGTTCGACCAGATCACCCGCCTGCCCGAGTACTACCCGACCCGGGCCGAGCGGTCGATCCTCGACGCCCACGCCAAGGACATCGTGTCCGCATCGCTGGCCGACGTCCTCGTCGAGCTGGGTGCGGGAACCTGCCACAAGTCACGCCTGCTCCTCGATGCCATGCAGTCCACCGGCCGCCTGCGGCGGTTCGTGCCCCTCGATGTCAGCGACACCACCCTGTGGGAGGCGGCCATCGCCCTTTCCCAGGAGTACCCCGGCCTGGAGGTCAACGCAGTGGTCGGCGACTTCCACCGGCACCTCGGCCACCTGCCCATCGACGGCACGCGCCTGTTCGCCTTCCTCGGCGGCACCATCGGGAACCTCGACCCGGAGGAGCGGCGGGGCTTCTTCACCGACCTGGGCGAGGCGATGGCGTCCGACGACCGGCTGCTGCTCGGCACCGACCTGGTCAAGGACAGTGCACGGTTGGTCAACGCCTACGACGACGCAGCCGGAGTGACCGCCGAGTTCAACCGCAACGTGCTCCACGTGCTCAACCGCGAGCTCGGGGCCGACTTCGACCCGGCCCGCTTCGAGCACGTGGCCCGATGGAACGAGGACGACCACCGTATCGAGATGTGGCTCCGCTCCAGCGAGGAGCAGCACATCCACGTGGCCGACCTCGATCTCGACGTGGAGTTCGCTGCCGGAGAGGAGATGCTCACCGAGATCAGCACCAAGTTCTCGCCCGGGCCCCTCGCTGCCGAGCTGGGCGGCTACGGCCTCGTGGTCGAATCAATGTGGCCCTCGGAGGGCGACGAGTTCCTGTTGACCCTGGCCCGCCGGGCCTGAAGGGCTCAAGGGCTGAAGGCCCGGATCCGGATGGATGGCCGGCGACCGGGCCGGCGTGCGGGGCTGTCGCCCCGGGTGGCTCAGGCTTCGCCGAGGTCCTTGACCGCGGCCTCCACAGCCCGGTGGAACGTCGGATAGGCGAAGATCATGTGCCGGAGCCGGTCGGTGGGCACCTCGGCGTACACGGCAAGGGTGAGCAGTCCGAGGACCTCGCCGCCCCACGGGCCGACAGAGGTGGCGCCCACCAGCACGCCGCGACCCGCGTCCTCGACCAACTTGATGAACCCCCGGTTGCCGGCCTTGTGGATCCACCCCCGGGTGGACGAGGGGATCTCGGCCCGGCCCACCCGGACCTCGAGGCCCTGGTGACGCGCCTCGCCCTCGCTTAGCCCGACCGACCCGATCTCCGGATCGGTGAAGGTGACCCGGGGCACCGCCCGATAGTCGGCGGGCACCACCTCGCGTCCCAGGATGTCGTTGACCACGATGTCCGCCTGGTACATCGACATGTGGGTGAAGGCCCCCTTGCCGGTGACGTCCCCGACCGCCCACATCCGCTCGGTCCCCACCACCCGCAGACGATCGTCCACCGGCAGGGCGCGGGCGGACCCGCCGATGCCGACGGACGCAACGTTCAGGGTCGCCAGGTCGACCCGGCGGCCGGCGGCCACCAACAGCCGCTCGGAGACCACGGGCTCGCCTTCGGACAACTCCACGGCGAAGCGCTCGCCGTCGTGGCGCACCGACTCGACGGACGTGCCGGTCCGGACGTCGATCCCCTCGGCCCCGAAGACCTCGGCCAGAAGCAGACCTGCCTCGGGCTCCTCCGGAGGGACCAGGTGCGGCGCTGCCTCGAGCACGGTGACCTCGGACCCGAACCGGCGGAAGACCTGGGCAAGCTCGACGCCGATGGCGCCACCGCCGAGCACCGCCAGCGACCTCGGGACCTTCTCGGTCTCGATGGCCTCTCGATTGGTCCAGTACGGCGTGCCGGCCAGGCCGGCCACCGGCGGGGCCCATGCCCGGGAGCCGATCCCGATCACCACGGCGCGACCGGCCTCGATGACCCGGTCGCCCACGACGACCCGGCCGGGTCCTTCGAGGCGCGCCCACCCACGGACGAATCGGCCACCCTTTCCCTCGAAGCGCTCGACGGCGACAGCATCGTCCCAGCTGTCGGTGGCCTCCGAGCGGATGCGGAGGGCCACCGGCGCCCAGTCGGGCCGCACGTCGGCCCCGCCGGCCATCCCGGGAACGCGACGGGCCTCCGCCAGCAGATCGGCGGCCCTGATCATCATCTTCGAGGGAACGCACCCCCAGTAGGGGCACTCGCCCCCGACCAGCTCCGCGTCCACGCCGACCACGTCGAGGCCGGCGTCGGCCAGTCGCCCGGCGACGTCCTCGCCCCCCGGCCCCATTCCCACCACGATCACGTCAGCGTGCTCGGTCATCCCCCACTCCTCCGATCGGTCCGCCCCGCCACTTCGTCGGGTGCTTCCCCCGGTTCTACCCGCCGTGACGTCCGGCCCACCCCTCGGCACCGCGATCGCCGGCGGCGGGAACACACCGGGCGGCAGCGGGGTCGGGCAGGGCATGACGATACGTGCGACATGGAACCGTGCGGCACTGGCACTGAGCGACCGCTCGGTCGTGGTGGGCGACGCCCGCAACGAGGACGCCGCCTGGTTCTACCCCTCGCCCAAGGATTCCGCCAAGGAGCTCACCGGTCGTGTGACGTTCTGGAAGGGCGTCACGGTCGAAGAAGTGGCCTAGCCCTTTCGGGGGGCCTGTCAGCCGGATCGCTGGCGGGCCACGTCGAAGCAGGCGATCGCCCCCGCCGTGGCCACGTTGAGCGACGACAGTGTCCCGTGCTGGGGGATGCACGCCAGGGCGTCGCAGCGCTTCCTGGTCAACGCAGCCAGGCCGGCCCCCTCCGACCCGAGGACCAGGGCGACCGGTTGGTCGCCCAGTGGGAGCTCGTAGAGGGACTGCCGGGCCTCGCCGACCAGCCCGACCGTCCACACTCCGAGAGCGGAGAGGCGCTGCAGGGCTGCGGGGACGCCGGCCACCAGGGCCATCGGCAGATACTCGATGGCGCCCGCTGCCACCTTGGCCACCGTGGGGGAGAGGTGGGCGGACCGGTGCCTGGGGAGGACGATACCGGTCACCCCGGCGCACTCCGCACTCCGCAGCACGGCCCCCAGGTTGTGGGGGTCGGTGATCCCGTCCAGCACCAACAGGAACGGCAGCCGCCCTCGTGGGGACGGCTCGCACAGCGATTCGAGCGGGGTCTCGTCGATCGGCCGGGCGAGCGCCACCACCCCCTGGGAGGCGTCGGTCCGGGCCGTCGAGTCGATGCGTCGGCGGGACACGTACTCGAACCGGACCCGGCGCTTGGCCGCCAACGCCTCGATCTCGTCGAGGATGACCGCGGCATCCATCCCTTCCGCCATCATCAGCGACTTCACGGCGCGGCGATTGGCGCTGAGCAGCTCGCGGACGGCCTGGCGGCCCTCGACCTGCTCCCCTCCCAGACCGTGGCCCTCGACACCCCGCCGGCCGGCCCCCGGCCGGTCCGCGGCCCCGCGGGCCCTGCTGCCCGGTACCGGTGCCCGGCCGCCCCCGGCCCGGCTCCCGGCAGAGCGGCTGCTTCCGGCCCGGCCTCCCTGGGCCTTGGCGCCCCCGGCGCGACCGGCCCCATCTCCCCCCCCGGCTCTGCCCGACTTGCCGGCCCCCCTGCCCCCGGTCGGCGTCGCCCCGCTCCCCCGGGCGCCACGCCCCCGGCCCTTGCCCCCGCTTCGCTCCGCCGGGCTCATCGGGCATCCCCACCGGAGTCGCCACTTCGGTCGTCGCCACGGTCCACCGAGGAGAGCAGGACCACCGCGGTGCAGGCGATGCCTTCTGCCCGTCCCAGCGCCCCGAGTCCTTCTGCCCTGGTGGCCTTCACGTTGACAGGAGCCCCCAGCACCGCAGCCAGTCGCTGCGCCATCCGGTCGACGAAGGGCGACAGCCTCGGTCGCTCGGCCACCACGGTGCAGTCGGCGTTCACCGGCGACCATCCACCCTCCCGGGCCAACTCGACCACACGGGCCAGGAGCGTCATGCTGTCCGCCCCCTTCCACTGCGGGTCGGTGTCCGGCGCATGACGACCCAGGTCACCGAGCCCGGCAGCACCGAGGACGGCGTCGGAGACGGCGTGGGCGACGGCGTCGGCGTCGCTGTGCCCCTCGAGGCCCTGGGCCCCATCGCCGGTGATGACGACCCCGCCGAGCACCAGCGGCCGCCCGTCGTCGTCGGAGAAGTGGTGGACGTCGATGCCCTGCCCGATGCGGAGCTCTCCCGGTCCCGTGCTCACCGGTCGATCCCGGCCATCAACGCCTCGGCCACGGCGAGGTCCTCGGCACGGGTCAGCTTGAGGTTCCGCGGATCCCCGGGCACCGTGCGCACCGTGGCGCCCTCCAGCTCCAGCAGGCCGGCATCGTCGGTGGCCTCGCCGTCGCCGCGGTGGGCGGCGCGCAGCCTGGCGGCCACGAAGGCCTGCGGCGTCTGGGTCGTGGCCAGGCCGGCCCGGTCCACGGTGGAGAGCACCCTCCCCTCCGAGGTCCGCTTCAGCGTGTCCGACAACGGCAGCACCGGAATGGCCCCGTCGGCACCGTCGGAGCGGACCGCGTCGACCACGGCGGCGAACAGGGCGGGCGTGGCGAGCGGGCGGGCGGCGTCGTGGACAACGATGACTGCGGCATCCTCGGGCACCGCAGCCAGACCTGCCCTCACCGACCCGGCCCTGGACGAACCGCCCACCACCACCCGGTCGGCCCCCATCGTCGAAGGCCCGGGTGCGCCACTGTCGGAGTCGTCGGCACCGGCCGGGACGACCAGGACGACCCCGTCGGCCACCGTGCGGGCTGCCGCCACCGACCAGGCGGCAACCGGTCGACCGGCGAGTAGGAGAAACTGCTTGGGGCCGCCGAAACGGCTACCCGATCCGCCCGCCACCACAATGGCCCAGACAGGCCCCTGTCTGCTCAGGGCAGCGCCTCGTCGAGGCGCACCTCGGCAGCCTCCTCGTCGACTCCGAGGGCGAAGGTCAACTCCGAGACGAGGATCTGGCGGGCCCGGCTGAGCATGCGCTTCTCGCCGGCGGACAGACCCTTGTCCTTGTCCCGGATGGACAGGTTCCGCACCACTTCGGCCACCTGGTAGATGTCACCCGATCGGAGCTTCTCGGAGTGGTTCTTGTACCGCCGGGACCAGTTGGTCGGCATCCGGGCCTCCTTCTTGCGGAGGACCGCGAACACCTCTTCCACCTCTTCGTCGTTGATCACCTCACGGAGACCGACGCCGTCGGTGTTGTCGGCGGGAACCATCAAGGTGAGATCACCGTAGGCGAGGCGAAGCACGAGATACTCCTGCTTCTTCCCGAACGCCTCTTTGGTCTCACGTCGTTCGACTACTGCCGCGCCGTGGTGCGGATAGACGACCTTGTCACCGATGTCGAACACCGTTCCTCCTGGCGTCGCGTGCTCTTCCCGGGCTGGTGAGCATCATCGGGAACGCGTAGGGAAAGCACGCAATGGTACACGCTGGGGACCACCCCCGAACGGCGCCCGGCCTCCGGCAGCCCGATCATCGGTCGCGCCGGCGGCGACCCACGGGCGTTCCTACTGGTACCGCTCGAAGATGCTCGCCTCGGCCAGGCGGGCCAGGCCGTCCTTGACCAGATGCGCCCTCGCCTGCCCGACGCCCTCCACCTGCTCGAGCTCGGCCAGGGACGCCCGCATGATCTGTTGGAGATTGACGAACCGGTCGACGATGCGCTCGATGATCGTCGCGGAGAACCGGGGCAGCCGGTAGAGCAGCCGGTAGCCCCGGGGCTCCACGCCGGACTCGGCGTCGCGGAACGAGCCCGGGAGCCTCATCACTTCCGCCACCTTCGCCGGATCACGAAGTTGGTCCGACGGGAGGTTGACGAGCCGCTCGACCACCCGGTTGACCGTGGTCAGGCGGTCGGCATCCTCGGACGGCGCGTGCACGCAGTAGTCGCGCACCACCAGGTGCAGGGTCGGGGCAACCCCGTCCACCAGCTCGGCCGACTGGAGTCCGACCAGGCGGCCGTCCTCACCCAGCTCCACCAGATAGCCGTCGACCTCCTCGGCGATCCGGAGCACCATCTCGGCGGACTGCACCACGCCGACCACGTCCCCCACCGACACCGTGTCCTCCACCTCCAGGATGGAGAGGCTGTTGAGGGCCACGTCGAACCGGCTGCGGAACCGCTGCATGGTGGCCAGGGCCTGGTCGGTGCGATCGTGCAGCCAGCCGGTGGGCTGGATGGTGTGCTTTACGTCGTTCCGGTAGACGGCGATCACCGACATGGCCGCCGACACCGACAGGACGGGGACGTCGATCGACCGGGCCACCCGCTCGGCCGTCCGGTGCCGGGTGCCGGTCTCGGTGGTGGGGATGGAGGCGTCCGGCATCAGGTGCACGTTGGCCCGGGCGATGCGCGACGCATCCGCGGCCAGGATGATGGCGCCGTCCATCTTGGCCAGCTCGGACAGCCGCTGGGGGCTGAACTCCGAGTCGAGGAGGAACCCGCCCGAGCAGATGGACAGCACATTGGGGCCGTCCCCCACCACCACCAGGCCGCCGCGCTTTGCCCGGAGGATCCGATCGAGCCCGTCCCGCAACGGCCGGCCCGGTGCCGCCATCGCCAGCGCATCACTGAGCGGGGAACCGTGGCGCGCGTTCACGGACGAATGGTAGCCCTCAACCGTCGGCCCCCATCGGGCCGGCGGGCCTCCGTCGGGCCGGGGGTCAACGGCTCGCGCCGGCGATGCAGCCGAACCGGGCCACTGCCTCGGCCACGGTGTCCACACGGATCAATTCGACACCGGCCGGGCCCTCGGGCGCCGATGCCGGCACCACCACCCGGTCGAATCCCAGCCGGGCCGCTTCCTCGAGGCGCCGGGGCAGGCCGGACACCTGGCGGATCTCGCCGGCCAGGCCGACCTCGCCGACCGCCGCCAGGTTCGACGGCAGGGCCACGCCGGTGGCCGCCGAGGCCACGGCGAGGGCCACCGCCAGGTCGGCGGCCGGCTCGGTCACCCGGATGCCGCCGGCCACCGAGGCGAACACGTCCATGGCCAGCATCGGCAGCTCTGCGTGCCGGGCCAGGACGGCCAGGGTCATGACCAGGCGGCCGCTGTCCAGACCCACCACCGACCGCTTCGCCTGGGCCTGGCCCATGGGGGCCACCAGCGCCTGGAGCTCCACCAGCAGGGTGCGGCGGCCCTGCAGGGCCGGGAGCACCACCCCACCGGGCACGCCGGTCAGTCGGTCGCCGAGCAGAAGGCGGCCCGGGTCGTCGACCCGGTTGAGGCCCTGGTCACCCATCTCGAAGAGCCCCAACTCCCCGGTGGGCCCGAACCGGTGCTTCACCGCCAACAGCAGGCGGAGGGCATGATGGCGATCACCCTCGAAGCTGAGCACGGTGTCCACCATGTGCTCGAGCGCCCGCGGCCCGGCCAGGGCACCGTCCTTGGTCACGTGGCCGACCAGCACGGTGGCCACCTGCCGTGACTTGGCCAGGCCGACCAGCTGGTCGGCGCACTCGCGCACCTGGGTGACGCTGCCGGGCACACCGCTGGCCCGCCGTTCGCCGAGGGTGGCCGGGCCGATGGCGACCGCCTGGATCGAGTCGATCACCACCAGATCGGGCTCGGCCTCGACTACGGAACTGATCACCGTGCCTACGTCGGTGGCGGCCAGGATCAGCAGGCCCGGCGGTATCGGCCCCAGGCGCTCGGCTCGCAGCCGCACCTGGTGGGCCGACTCCTCGGCCGACACCAGCAGCACCCGGTGCCCGGCGGCCGCCCGGGCCGCCAGTACCTGGAGCAGCAGGGTGGACTTGCCGATCCCCGGCTCACCGCCGAGGAGGGTGACCGATCCGGGGACCAGGCCTCCGGAGAGCACCCTGTCGAACTCCTCGACGCCGGTCGGGACGGCAGTGGCCTCGGACAGGTCCACCGAGGAGAGCGGCACCGGCATGGCGGAGAGGTCGAGCGCCTCCACCGCCCGCACCAACGACCCGAGCTGTGCCTCTTCCACCAGGGTGTTCCACTCCCCGCAGGAAGGGCACCGCCCGGCCCACCTCGCGGAGGTCGAGCCGCAGTCGATGCAACGGTGGCGCTTGGCCGTCTTTGCCATTCCCCGATGGTAGGGACTGGGTGTGTCGGCCGGGGTGACCCGCCGGCCGGGATCGGCCGGCATCCCGGGGACGGCGCCGTGTCCGGCTTCCCACCCGGGCGCGACGATGCCCTGCCGGGGCCGGCAGGGCATCGTGGTCGCGCTCTACGCTCGGCGATCCGGGTGCGATCGCCCCGTCGTTCAGTCTGCCGCCGAATCGGCCCCGGCCAGCTCCACCGGGGGAGGCTCGATCCCTTCGATGGCCTTGAAGGTGAGCTGCTGCTCGCCGGCCACCAGAGGAGGGGCGCCCTTCACGTCGTAGGCCGCAGCAGCCTCCGGCGTGATGGTCTCGACATCGACGATGATCGTCTCGCCGACCCGGAACTCCTTCCACAGGATCCGCTCGGACAGGGGGTCCTCGATCAACTGCTGGATGGCACGGCGCAACGGCCGGGCACCCAACTGAGGGTCGTAGCCCCTGTCGGCCAACAGTTGCTTGGCCGGGGGTGTGAGCACAAGGCTGAGCCCCTGGAGCTCGAGCTGGGTGGACACCCGCTGGATCATCAGGTCGACGATCTCGACCACCTCGACCTTGGACAGCTCGTGGAAGACCACGACCTCGTCGATCCGGTTGAGGAACTCGGGCCGGAAGTGCGCCTTGAGCGCCTCGTTGACCTTGGCCTTCATCCGCTCGTAGGTGACCGCCTCGGACGTCTTGGCGAAGCCGACCGAGGTCTTGCGCAGATCCGCGGTCCCCAGGTTGGAGGTCATGATCAGCACGGTGTTCTTGAAGTCGACGGTGCGGCCCTGGGCATCGGTCAGGCGACCGTCCTCGAGGATCTGGAGCAGGGTGTTGAACACGTCGGCATGGGCCTTCTCGACCTCGTCGAAGAGGACCACGGAGAAGGGCTTGCGACGCACCGCCTCGGTGAGCTGCCCACCTTCCTCGTACCCGACGTACCCCGGGGGGGAGCCCACCAGCCGGCTGACCGTGTGCTTCTCCATGTACTCGGACATGTCGAGCTGGATGAGGGCGTCCTCGTCGTCGAAGAGGAACTCGGCCAGCGTCTTCGCCAACTCGGTCTTCCCGACCCCAGTCGGCCCCAGAAAGATGAACGACCCGCTGGGCCGCTTGGGGTCCTTCAGGCCGGCGCGGGTACGCCGGATCGACCGGGCCAGCGCGGCGATGGCCGGCTCCTGCCCGATGACCCGCTTGTGGAGCTCGTCCTCCATGCGGAGCAGCTTGGCGGTCTCCTCCTCGGTGAGCCGGTAGACCGGGATGCCGGTCCAGTTGGCCAGCACCTCGGCGATGACCTCCTCGTCGACCACGTCGAACAGGTCGACCCCATCGGCGCGCCACTCGGCCTCCATGGCCTCCTTGGAGTCGAGACGGTCCTTCTCCTGCTCGGCGAGCTTCTTCGCCTGGTCGAACGCCTGCTTTTCGATGGCGGACTCCTTGTCCGCGCGGAGACGGGTGATCTCCTCCTCGAGCTTCTTGTACGCCGGGGGCGTGGTCATCCGTCGGATGCGCAGGCGGCTGCCGGCCTCGTCGATCAGGTCGATCGCCTTGTCCGGGAGGTACCGGTCGGCCAGGTACCGGTCGGCCAGGTTGGCCGCCGCCACCAGGGCCTGATCGGTGATGGTCACCGCGTGGTGGGACTCGTACCGGTCGCGCAGGCCCTTGAGGATCTCGATGGTGAGGGCCACGTTGGGCTGCTCCACCTTGATCGGCTGGAACCGACGCTCGAGGGCCGCGTCCTTCTCGAGGTGCTTCCGGTACTCGTCGATGGTGGTGGCGCCGATCGTCTGGAGCTCGCCCCGGGCCAGCATCGGCTTGAGGATGGAGGCGGCGTCGATCGCCCCTTCGGCCGCGCCGGCGCCGACCAGCGTGTGGAGCTCGTCGATGAACAGGACGATGTCGCCCCGGGTACGGATCTCCTTCAACACCTTCTTGAGGCGCTCCTCGAAGTCGCCGCGGTAGCGGCTGCCGGCCACCAGTGCGCCGAGGTCGAGCGTGTAGAGCTGCTTGCCGGTGAGGGTCTCGGGCACGTCATCGGCCACGATCCGCTGGGCCAGCCCTTCGACGATGGCGGTCTTGCCCACCCCCGGCTCGCCGATGAGCACCGGGTTGTTCTTCGTCCGGCGCGACAGCACCTGCATGACCCGTTCGATCTCTTTTTCGCGGCCGATGACCGGATCGAGCTTGTGGTCACGGGCCAGTGCGGTCAGGTTGCGGCCGAACTGGTCGAGGACCGGGGACCCGGTCGGGGCGTCGGAGGTCTGTGAGCCCGGTGCCCCGGCACCCACCGACTCCTTGCCCTGGTACCCCGAGAGCAACTGGATGACCTGCTGGCGGACGCGGGGGAGATCGGCTCCGAGGCTCTGGAGGACCTGGGCGGCCACTCCCTCGCCTTCACGGACCAGGCCGAGCAGCATGTGCTCGGTGCCGATGTAGCTGTGCCCGAGCTGCAGGGCCTCGCGCAGCGAGAGCTCCAGCACCTTCTTGGCCCGGGGGGTGAACGGTGGCGAGCCGGTCGGCGCGGTGCCCGCCAGGCCGATCGTCTCCTCCACCTTTTCGCGGACCGCCTCGAGGGAGACTCCGAGCGACTCCAGCGCCTTGGCCGCGACTCCCTCTCCCTCGTGGATGAGACCCAAGAGGATGTGCTCGGTGCCAATGAAGCTGTGGTTCAGCAGCCGCGCCTCCTCCTGTGCAAGCACGAGGACCCGACGAGCTCGGTCTGTAAATCGTTCGAACACTCCACCGCCTCCATCCGCGGTTCAGTAACTGGACCCAAAGTCTACAGGTGAGAGTGTCCCCGCACCCGCGCAGTACCCAATTATCCGTTGCTTTTCTCAGTCATCGACATCCTGGCCTATCGTCTGTAGGAAGTGAACGTCGTCGAACTCCTCGGGCTTCCCGCACTCGAAGAACAGTTGAAGAGGCTCGAGCCGTTGCTCGTGGAGTGCGTCGTGACCGGAGACGGCTTCCTCGACGAGGTGACCACCCACCTGCTGGCCGCCGGCGGGAAACGGCTCCGGCCCGTCCTTGCCCTGGCCACGGCCACTTCCGGGGCCCAGCCGGCCTCCCGGGAGGATCTCCTCGGCGCCGTCGCCGTGGAGCTGGTGCACCTGGCCTCGCTCTACCACGACGACGTCATGGACGAAGCCACCATGCGCCGGAACGTGGAGAGCGTCAACGCCCGATTCGGGAATCTGGTGGCCATCGTCGCCGGCGACTTCCTCCTGGCCCGGTCGGCGGAGATCGCCGCCGGACTGGGCACCGAGATCGCCAGACTGCTGGCCACCACCCTCGGGGAGCTGTGCCAGGGGCAGGTGGCCGAGGTGCACGCCGCCTTCCAGGTCGGACGGACCGAGGACGACTACTCGAACGCCATCGCCGGCAAGACGGCGTCGCTCATGGCGACCTCCTGCCGGATCGGGGCCCTCACCGGGGGCCTTCCCCGCCCGCAGATAGATGCCTTCACGACGTTCGGCCGCTATTTCGGCATGATCTTCCAGGTGCGCGACGACATCCTCGACGTGGTGGGCACCGAGGCGGAGCTGGGGAAGCCTGCCGGGCAGGACCTGGCCGAGGGCATCTACACCCTTCCCGTCCTGCTGGCCCTGGCCGACCCGGTCGCCGGTCCCGAGCTGAGCCCGCTGCTGGGACAGCCGCTCGGGCAGCCCGAACGGGACAAGGCCCGATCCATCGTCGCCGAGTCCGGGGCGATAGAGAGGTCGGTGGTGGTCGCCCGGCGCTACGCCGAACTGGCCGCCGCCGCCGCCACTTCGGGGCCGTCGGCCGTGTTGGCCACCGGTTTCGCCAACCTGGCCCACTCACTGGTCGACGGCCTGCCCACCGCCTGACCCCCCAGGTGACCGGTCGACGGGTCTCCCGTTCGACCGGTCACCTGCCCGGGGGCTCGACGGAGGCGCGGACTGCTGAGTCAGGACGCGGTCGCGGGGGTCGACGAGGTCGACGCCGACGAGGGTGCCGACGAGGGGCACTTGGCCTCGATCGCCGCGGACAACCGGTCCAGACGGGCTGTGAACTGCGAGCTCTCCAGTCGGGTGATCCGCTTCTGGAGGCCGGCCGCCAGCTTGGTCCTGCCGGCCGCGGTGGCCTTGGCCTCGGCCGCGGTCAGCTTGGGAAGACCGGCGGCGATGCGGGTCTCGCCCTTCTGGATGCGGGTCAGCACCCGGTCGGCACGGGCGCAGTTGAAAGTGGCCGCGGCCCGGGGGGTCGTGGTGGTGGCCGCACCGGCGACACCCACCGTGCCCACTGCCAGGGCTCCGACGGCCACGGCGCCGACCACCAGTTTCTTCGCTGCGGGGACGAGCTTGTTCATGGGTCCTGCCACCTCCTGGGTGATGCCGGTGTCTCCGGCTGTACTCCAGTTATCGCCGATGGAGATGTGCGGCTCGTGAGGCAGGTGTTAGGAGAGCGTGAGGGAGTCCCGCCACCGGCTTCCCCGCTCCGGTTTCCACGCACACCGGTTCCCCTACACGGCTGCGTCGGCCAGGGGTCGGGCAGGACGGGCCGGTCGGGCCGCCCGGCGGCGACTGTCAGGACGTCATACCGCCCAGGCCGACCAGGCCCCGGGCAAGCTCGATCTCACCCATGTGACGCAGCCCGTGCTGATAGATCCAGCACTCGGTGGCATCGAGCAGGGTGATCCCGGCGTCACCCGCCACCCGGGCGCTGTAGGTGCTGGCGATCTCCGGCGGGAACGGGCGGGAGATCACCACGCGGAGCAGCTCCTCGGGATCGAGGGCGTCCAACCACTCTTCGGTGCGCGTGAAGACGGCCCGCATGTAGGCCTCGAACTCCTGGTAATCGCCGATGCGCTGGTGGACCATCTCGGCGACCGTACGGTGCTTGCCATGGTCGGCGATGGCCGGCTGCACCCGCGCCTCCCAGTCGTCGTTCCAGATGGGAGCGGTCCCGGTCATCAACAGGAACGAGGCGTCGACCATGTTGACGATGTGGAAGAGGCTGAAGGCGATGGGCAACACGCCCTCGCGCTCGAAATGGTTGACCTGGTCGAGGTCCATGGTGGACACCGCGTCGTAGTAGAGCGAGTGCAGGGCCCGCATCCTGCGCTGCAGTGAGTCGAGGACGATGCTGTCGGTCATGGCCACTCCTCGGCTGATGCTGTCGACCCGGCGGCACCCGTGCGACCGTCGAACGGAACGGGCCGGAACCATCAGACAAACACTTGTCATAGTAACTGTCAACTGTTACGGTACGCGCCGCCGAGTCCGGGACCGCATATGGTTCCCGCCCACGTTGGCGGAAGGCGGGATGGTCCGGCCCCATCGCCCACGATCGTCCGTGCCGCCGACACGGACGATCCGAAGACGGAAGGTGAGCAGATGAACCTCGAGGTCGACAAGTCGGACCTGCACCGGATGCGGGCGGTCGAGCGTCCCTCCGTGCCGCTCGGACCCGACCAGGCCCGGCTGCGAGTCGACGCCTTCGGCCTGACATCCAACAACATCACCTACGCCGTCTACGGCGAGGCCATGCGCTACTGGGCGTGCTTCCCGGCGCCGGAGGAGGGGACCGGCTGGGGACGCGTCCCGGTGTGGGGGTTCGGCGAGGTCGTCGAGTCGTCGACGCCGGGCGTGGCCGAGTCGACCCGGGTCTACGGCTACTTCCCGATGGCCGATGAGGTGGTGGTCCAGCCCGGGAGGATCGACGACAGCGGCTTCTCCGACCTGACGGCCACCCGGGGCGCCGTGCCCGCCGTCTACAGCCGCTACTCCTTCGTCGAGAGCGACCCCGTCTACGACGCCGATCGCGAAGCGCAGCAGATGCTGCTGTGGCCGTTGATGGTGACGTCGTTCGTGGTCGACGACTTCCTGGGCGACCACGGCCTGTTCGGAGCCACGACCGCGGTGATCTCCAGCGCATCGGCGAAGACGGCCATCGCCGCCGCGTTCCTGCTGGCCGAGCGGGACGGCGTCGAGGTGGTCGGGTTGACTTCCGGCGCCAACCTCGGGTTCGTGGCGGGCCTCGGCTGCTACGACACCACTGTGACCTACGACGACGTCGACTCGCTGGCGGCGGGTGACGCCTGCTTCATCGACATCGCCGGCCGGAGGGACGTCACCCGGCGGGTCCACGCCCACTTCGGCGACCACCTGCGTTACAGCATGGTGGTGGGCGACACCCACTGGGACAACCAGGCGGACCGGTCCGAGCCCTTGACCGGCCCCCGACCGGTCTTCCTGTTCGCCCCGGACCAGATCGCCAAGCGGCGGCGCGACTGGGGACGCGACGGCTTCGAGCGCGCGCTGTCGGCTGCGTGGAACCGTTTCGTGCCGTGGACCGACCAGTGGCTCACCATCCGCCATGCCGCCGGGGCCGACGAAGTGGAGGCGGTCTACCACAGCCTCCTCGACGGCCGGATCGACCCCCGGGTGGGGGACATCTGCACGCTTGCGGGGACGGTCGGTCGATCACGACCCACCGATGAGCGGTAGCGTCGCTCACGACATGATCGATACGACGAAGTCGGGTCCCCCGGCCAGCCCGGCCGATGCCGCAGCGTTCGGGGAGGCCCAGGACGGCTACGGGCCGCCCGACATGGACGGGCGGCGCCAGCGGCGGGTCCACAACCGCGACGTGGTCGTCGACGCGCTCCTCGACATCTACCGCGACGGCAACCTCCAGCCGAGCACCGACGAGATCGCCGAGCGGGCCGGGCTGTCCCCCCGCTCGATCTTCCGGTACTTCGACGACGTCGACGACCTGGCCCGTTCCGCCGTGGACCGGCAGCTCGAGCGGACGATCCCCCTGCTGCCCATCGCCGCATCCCCGGGGGACCCCCTGGCGGACAGGGTCCGAGCGCTGGCGGACCAGCGGTTCCTGATCTTCGAGGAGGCGGGGCAGGCCGCCAAGGTGTCGCGGTTGCGCTCACCGTTCCAGCCGCTGCTGGCCGAACGAACCTCACGGAACCGGGCGTTCCTCCGCCGGCAGCTGATCGAGCTGTTCGCCCCCGAGCTGCACCGGATGGGCGGGTCCCGGTCCGACGATGCCGCGGCCGCAGTGGACGTCATCACGTCGTTCGAGTCCTGGCAGCTCCTCACCGAAGACCGGCAGTTCGTCCCGGCCCGGGCCAAGTCGGTGATGGTCGAAGCCCTCACGGCCATCCTGGGTGTCGACGGCCCACCGCAACGGACAGGCGCCGGCGATCCGACCGCCAACCCGACCGCCAACCCGACCGCCAACCAGTGACCGCCACCCGGGGCAGCGTCCGGCACCAGGTGCGGCTGGCCCACCCTCCCGACGAGGTGTGGGAGGTCCTCGGGGCTCCCGAACGTGTCCACGAGTGGTTTCCGGGCATCGACTCGTGCACCGTCGACGGCGACCAGCGGGTGGTCGTCACCCATGCGGGCCTGCCGATGCCCGAACACCTGCTGACCGTGGACCCGACCCTGCGGCGCCTCCAGTACCGGATCACCGCCCCCATGTTCGTCGAGCATCTCGGCACCATCGACGTCCTCGACCTCGATGACGGGACCTGCCTGGTCGTCTACGGCACCGACGCCGAGCCGGCCGCCCTGGCGCTGGTCATCGGCGGTGCCGCCCGGGCCGCGCTGGCGTACCTCCCAACCTTCATGGGGACCGACGCTCCGGCCTCTTGAAAGGAGCCCGCCGATGGGCCGCAAGATCCTCTTCGTCACCACCGACCAGCAGCGCTACGACACCCTCGGCTGCAACGGCGGGGCCCTCGCCCGTACCCCGGTCGTCGACGGGCTGGCCGCGCAGGGTATCCGCTTCGAGCGGGTCCACCCCCAGTCGGTGGTGTGCATGCCCTCCCGCTCCACCATCCTGACCGGGCAGCACCCGACCACCCACGGCGTGTGGATGAACGGGGTCCCCCTGCCCCTCGAAGCGCCTTCGGTCGCCGACGTGCTGCACCGGGCCGGCTACCGGACCGCTCTGGTCGGCAAGGCCCACTTCGAGCCGTTCCTCGACCCGTTCCTCCGCTTCCCCGAGAACGCCCTCAGCCGCACCGGCACCGTGCCGCCCGGCGGCCTGCACCGCGGGTTCGAACACCTGGAGCTGGCCACCCACGGCGGAATCGGCCCCCTGCACTATGCGCAGTGGCTGGCCGCCGAGCATCCCGGTGCCGTGGGCGGGTTCTACCCGGTCCTCGACGGGTCGCTGCAGGTCAACGGAGCCGGCGGCGGGGACACCGGCGCCCCCCAGGTCAAGGCCAACCCCATCGCCCGCGGGATCTACCACACCGACTGGGTCGCCGACCGGACGATCGCCTGGCTGGACTCGCTCGGGGCAGACGAGGACTGGTTCTGCTGGATGAGCTTCCCCGACCCGCACCACCCGTGGGACCCGCCGGAGTCCGAGGTGGGCCGGATCGACTGGCGGGAGGTTCCCCTGCCGGCCGGCTACCCCGAGGACCGCTCCGAACGTGAGGCCGTCATCGACGGCAAGCCCCGGCACTGGCGCCTCTGGTACGACGGGACGCTGGTGTCCAACTACGAGGCCCCGGCCACCTGGGTGCCGGCCACGCTCACCCCCGACCAGGTCCGGGAGGTCAACGCCCGCAACGCCGTCGAGTGCGAGCTCGTCGACGAGGCGCTGGGGCGGGTGCTCGGGCGCATCGGCGAGCGTGGCTGGACCGACGAGGTGGACGTGGTGTTCACCACCGACCACGGCGAGCTCCAGGGCGACTTCGGCCTGCTCTTCAAGGGCCCCTATCACGTCGACGCCCTGATGCGGCTCCCCCTGGTGTGGCGGCCCGCACCCTCGGCCTCGGCCACCCCGTCGGTGGTGACCAGGCCGGTCGGTCTGGTCGACCTGGCCCCGACCTTCTGCACCATCGCCGGCATCGAGCCGCTCCCGTGGATGCAGGGCGGGTCCCTCCCGATGGACGACGCCGACGCGGAGGCCAGGGGCTTCGAACGCGTGCTCACCGAGTGGGACAGCGACATCTTCGGCACCGACGTCCACCTCCGCACCATCATGCGGGACCGGTGGGTGTGCACCGCCTACCTCCCCGGGACCTCCCACGACGGAACCGAGGGCGAGCTCTACGACCTGGTCGACGATCCGCTGCAGCGCCACAACCGGTGGGACGACCCGGCCATGCGTCCGATCCGCGACGACCTGGTGGACGACCTGTGGAGCTCCCAGCCGCCCTCGCGCCGCGACCGGCTGGTGCTCGAGTCGCCGGTCTGATGCCGGGCCCCCCGCCGGGCACCTCGTACTGGCCGAGCCCCTGGTCCTGCGAGGACGGCGGACCGGGCCGCCTCCAGGTGCCCATGGGCGGCCCTGCTGCGGGTCCGGCCCCCGGCTCCGGCTCCGGTCTCACGTCCTGTGTCGGGCCGGGGCGGGACCTCACCGTCACCTCGCGGCTGGCTCCGGCCGCCACCATGGTGGTCACCCGGGACCCCGGCGAGGTGTACCTCCTGCGACATACCGCCGGCAACGACGCCATCTCGTTCGTCGAACGCATCGACCCGGTGACCCTGGAGCCGATCCTCCGCTCGCCCGACCTGGCCGGGGGGCCGACCTGGCCCGGCAGCCTGGCCGCCCACGCCAACGGCTCGCTCTACGTCGTCTTCGGGAACCACGCCCACCGCCTGGAGGCCGACCTGTCGGTGGTGGCGACCACCACCCTCCCCCGCTCCCGCCCCTACAACGGGTTCGTGATCATGCCGGACGGCTGCCTGGTCACCAAGGACTTCGCCGGCTCGCGTCCGGGCCTCCCGGTCGCCCCCGCCGACCGGGAGGCGTGCGAGCTGGTGGTCCTGGAGCCGGATCGCCTGGAGATCCTCGACCGGTGCGCGCTGGCCGAACCGTCGATCGCCCGGCTGTCGGCCGAGGGCGACGACGTCTACGTGGTCGGCGACACCGGCCTGCTCCGCGTCCGCTGGGACGGACGCCTCCGCCCCGACACGGCGTTCCACGCCCCCTACCGGACGCGGGCCGGCCAGACCTACGGCTGGGACTGCGTGCTCGCTCTGGGGGCGGCGTGGTTCCTCGACAACGGCGACGGGACCGAGGGCTACACCGGGACCCTGCGAGGCCACGGGCTGTCCACGGCCCCCCTCCACCTGGTACGCACCGACCTGCTCTCCGGAGCGGTGACCTCGATCGAGGTCTGCGCTGAGCCCGGCGGGCTGGTGGCCAATCCCCCACTGATCGACACCGACCGCTCCATCGCCGTCGGCTACGACAGCGGGAACGGCGTCATGCGGGCATTCGACATCGGGGCCGACGGAGCCCTCACCCCACGCTGGGACCGGCACCAGAACCACGGCTCCCATCTTCTGCTGTTTCCCGACTCGGGCGAGCTCCTCACCGGCCACCACGACCCCGACCGCATGATCGACCAGGCCGTCCTGCTCGACATCGGGACAGGAGCGGAGCTGGCGCGTGCGGACACCGGGAGCCCCCTGCAGTCGGTCCTCTTCCCTGCGGCGGGGTTCGACGGCGACGCCTACCTGGTCACCTTCTCCACCGTCAGCCGCCTGGCCTTGGGGACCCCGGCCGGCTGACGTCGCACCCCGAGGTGCAGGGCCGGTGCGGCCCGCCCTTCAGTCGCCCCGGGCCCCCCTGGGGTTCACGGCATTGCGCTCGAAGATGATGCGCAGACCGTGCAGCGTGAGCCAGGGCTCCACGTACTCGATCTCCTCCGAGTAGGGGGAGATCAGCTCGGACAGCCCACCCGTGGCCACCACAGTGCACTCGCCCAGGACCGCCGCGAACCGGCGGCACAGGCCGTCGACCTGGCCGGCGAAGCCGTAGAGGGCGCCGGACTGGATCGACTCCACCGTCGACTTCCCGATGACGCTCCTCGGCTCGACCAGCTCGACGCGGCGGAGGGCCGCCGCATGGGCGAACAGCGCATCGAGGCTGATGGCCACCCCCGGGGTGATCGCCCCACCGAGGTACTCGCCTGCCGCGGAGATGGCATCGAACGTGGTGGCCGTGCCCAGGTCCACCACCACGGACGGCCCACCGAACAGGTCGTAGGCCCCGACGGCATTGGCGATCCGGTCGGCCCCCACCTCCTTCGGGTTGTCGTAGAGGATGGGCATCCCGCTCTTCACGCCGGGCTCGAGGACCACGGCGGGCACGTCGAACCAACGCGCCACCATGAGGCGGAGGTTGGAGGTGACCAGCGGCACCGAGGAGGTCACCGCGATCCCCGACACCGTGTCGTCGATGTCCAGACCGTCGAGGTCGAGCAGTTGGGTGATGAGCAGGGCGTGCTCGTCGGCCGTGCGCTCCGCCACCGTGGACAGGCGCCAGTGGTGGGCCAGGCCGGTCGGCTCGTTCCCGTCGCGCGGGCCGGTCTCCCCCAGGGGCGCGATGAGGTCGTCGGCGAACAGCCCGACGACCGTCTCGGTGTTTCCGACATCGATGGCAAGCAGCATGGTCAGCCTCTCGCGCCGGTGCCCGGCGGCAGATCGAATCCCAGGTCGAGCACCGGGGCGGAGTGGGTGAGGGCCCCCACGGAGACCAGGTCGGCGCCGGCCGCCGCCATCAGCGGGGCGCCGGCCAGGTCCACGCCGCCGGAGACCTCGACCAGCGCACCGGTGCCCGAAGCGCGCACCTGCGCCACGCAGGCGGCCACCTGGTCCGGCCCCATGTTGTCGAGCATGACCACGGTGGCCCCTGCGGCAACGGCCTCGGCGACCTGGTCGGGCCGATCGCACTCCACCTCCACCATGCGGCCCGTCCACATGCGCCGGGCCCGGGCCACGGCATCGGTGATGGAGATGCCCCCCAGATGGTTGTCCTTTACCAGCACGGCCTCGGAGAGGCTGCCCCGGTGGTTGTGGCCTCCGCCGGCCCGCACGGCGGCCTTCTCCAGGGCCCGGAGGCCCGGGGTGGTCTTGCGGGTGTCCAGCACCCGGGTCGCCGGGTTGGCCGCGGCCACGGCGTCCACGTAGCGCCGGGTGAGCGAGGCCACCCCCGAGAGGTGGCCGAGGAAGTTGAGCGCCGTCCGCTCCGCGGTGAGGATCGATCGCAACGACCCGGTGGCGGTGGCCACCACGTCCCCGGGGGCCACCGCGCTGCCGTCGGGGAGGTGCCACTCCACCTGCACCGAGGGGTCGACCTGGGCGAAGGTCTCGACCGCGCACGCCCGGCCTGCGACCACGCCGTGGGCCCGGCTGACGACCGACACGGTGGACACCGTGACCTCGGGAAGCAGGCTCGCGGTCAGGTCGCCCAGGGGCAGGAGGTCCTCGGCGAGGGCCCTCGCCACCGCCTCGACCACTGCAGGCCGGGGCGGATCGAGGATCGACCCCGACGCCGCGGATGCCGGATCGGCGGAACGTCCGGTCACCGGCCGGCCGCCTTCGGGCCACGGCGGGAGGGGTCCGGCACCGGGGCCTGCGGGTCCCCCAGGATGCCGATGCCGTCACCGGAGTGGACGATCCTGCACCGCCACTCGTCGAGGGTGTCCGGATGGTCACTGCGGGCGTGCGCCCCGCGTGTCTCGCATCGCAGGGTGGCCGAGCGCAACACACTGCCCGCAGCCGTCACCAGATTCGTCAACTCGCCATGCGCCCGGTCCACCGGCGTGCCGTGGCCCACCGCCGATCCGATCGCATCGACCACGCTCCCCGCACCGGCCAGCGAGTCGGCGCTGCGCACCACCCCGGCCCCCTCGATCATCATCCGCTGCAGACGGTCCCTGGTCTTGGCCACGTCCGGCCAGGTGGGCCCGTGGCCGACTTCCTCGTCCACCTCGTGCCCGTTCCACGGAGCGGCGACGCCGGGTGCCACCGGCTCGGTGCGCCCGTCGAGGACCGCACCCATCACCCCGGTCGGCGACGGGCCGTCCCCTCCCGCCAGGATCGCCTCGGCCAGGCGGGCGCCGAACACCATGCCCTCCAGCAGTGAGTTGGAGGCCAGCCGGTTGGCGCCGTGCACCCCGGTGCACGCCACTTCGCCGGCGGCCCACAGGCCGGCGAGGGCGGTGGCGCCCGACAGGTCGGTGATCACCCCTCCGGACAGGTAGTGGGCGGCGGGAGCGATCGGCAGCCAGTCGCGGGAGGGATCGAGCCCGATGGCCCCCAGCGAGGCGGCGATGGTGGGGAAGCGCTCACCGAACGAAGGGAGGCCGGTGGCGTCGAGCCACAGGTTGTCGACCCCCTGGTCGTGCATCCGCTGCGCCATGGCCCGGCTGACCACGTCACGAGGAGCCAGCTCGTCGACGAAGCGCTCCCCGCGTGCATCGCGCAAGAGCGCACCATGGCCGCGCAACGCCTCCGACAGCAGCGGACGGGGCATCGCCGGATGGTGGAGCGCGGTGGGATGGAACTGCATGAACTCCACATCGGCGACCGGCACGCCGGCACGAAGGGTCATGGCCAGGCCGTCGGCGGTGGCTTCGGCCGGATTGGTGGTCACCGCGAACAGCTGGCCGGCCCCCCCGGTGGCCAGCACGGTGTGCTCGGCCCGCACCTCGACGATGCGGCCCTCTGCGCTCAGGGCGCGCACGCCGCGGCATCGGCCGCCCTCCACCAGCAGGTCGAGGGCGAACCACTCCTCGAGCACCGCGGCGGCAGAGGCGCGGGTGGCATCGACCAGGGCCCGCTCGACCTCGGCACCGGTGGCAGCACCGCCGGCGTGGACCACCCGGGCGGTGGAGTGACCACCCTCACGGGCCAGGGCCAGGGCCCCGCCGGGCTGCCGGTCGAACACCGCCCCCATGGCGATCAGCTCGCGCACGCGCGACGGGCCCTCGTCGACGAGCACCCGGACGGCATCGGTGTCGCACAGCCCCGCCCCGGCGGCCAGGGTGTCGGCCAGGTGGAGGTCGGTGGAGTCCTCGTCACCCCCGAGCACGGCGGCCACGCCGCCCTGCGCCCATCGGGTGGCCGACTGCGACAGTTCCGCCTTGGTCAGCACGCCGACCCGCAGTCCTCCGGCGTCGATCCCGAACGCTCCGCCCTCGGGCGACATCGGCGCGGCGAGCCGGACGGCGGCCGACAGGCCGGCGACACCACTCCCGAGGACGAGCACGTCCAGATCGCCCGGTGCTGCCCCCGGATCGCTCACGCCGGGGTCACCCGGCCGCAAGAGCGACACGGGCGCGGGTCATGGGGGTGCGGAGACGGGGCTGGGATCCGGGCACGGATCAACTAGCGCCGTGGGGGCCGAGATTGTCGATCAGGCGCACCGGACCGACGGTGGCGGCGATCAAGAGGCGCAACGGGCGGGCCGAGGCGCAGCTGCGGGCGGGCTCGAGGTCATCGGCGTGCACGACGGCCGCATAGTCCAGCTCCACCTCGGGCTGGTCGGCGACCAACCGGACCATCTCCGCCTCGACGGACGACGGATCACACTCTCCCCGGGACAGCGACCACGCACCGGCCCGGAGCGCACGGGACAGGACGAGGGCGGCCCGTCGCTGCTCGGTCGAGAGCCGGACGTTGCGGCTGGACAGGGCGAGGCCGTCGAAGTCGCGGACCGTCTCGCAACCGACCACCTCCGCCGGCAGCGAGAGGTCGCGGACCAGGCGCCGGACCACGGCGAGCTGCTGGAAGTCCTTCTCCCCGAAGTAGGCCCGACACCGGCCTGCCGTCGAGAGGAGCTTGGCCACCACGGTGGCCACCCCGTCGAAGTGGCCCGGGCGGGACGCACCTTCCCACCGGCGGCTCAGGGCAGGGACCGACACCGTGGTGGTGGTTGCCGCCGGCCACTCCGGGTACATCTCGGCGACCGAGGGCGCAAAGACGAGGTGGGCACCGGCACCGGACACCACCTCGAGGTCGGACCCGAGGGTGCGCGGATAGTTGGCCAGGTCCGCCGCCTCGCCGAACTGGGTGGGGTTCACGAAGATGGAGACCGCCACCACGTCGCACTCCGCCGCGGCCCGCTCGACGAGCGAACGGTGCCCGGCGTGGAGCGCCCCCATGGTGGGGACCACGCCCACCGTCCTGCCCGACTGCCGCACCGCTTCCAGGGTCTCGGCGTACTCGGCCAGGGTCTCGATGACGACCACGTGGCGCCCGCCGGTGACGGTGGCGGGCGTGACGGCGGTCGAACCCGACGGGGCCGGGGCGATGGCCGTGCTCATGCCACCCGCTCCGCTCCGGCCACCGCTGCGGACGACTGCGTCCGCCCTACGGCGGCGTCGATCGACAGCCTCCGCGCCAGGCCCACCATGGCGTCGTAGGCCGCCAATTCGGTCCGGTGACCGGCCATCCCGTTCAGCTCGGCCCGGTGGCGCTCCACAGTGCCCCAGTCGCCCCGCACCGCCGGGCCGGTCAGGGCACGGCGCGGGCCGAGGGCCACGGCGTCGTCCAAGGCGGCGCGCATCAGGCCGGCGAACGCGTCCAGGGGGAGACCGGCGGTGGCCGCCACCCGCTCCACCTGGCCGACGAGGGCCACCAGGTGGTTGGCGGCGATGGATGCGGCTGCGTGATAGGCGGTCCGATCGTCGTCGTCGACCTCGAGTGCGCGCCCGCCCAGCGAGTCCGCCAGCGTTCGGGTGATCGGGTCACCGGCCACGGCGAAGGTGATACCCGACATCAGGCGGCGGGACCCGATCGTCTCGTCGGGGAGGGGGACCAGCGGGTGCAGGGAGCCACGGCGGCGGTGGGTCTCGAGCACCCCGAGCCCCAACGAGCCCGACAGGTGGATGACCGCCGTCGAGTCGACCGGCTCCACCATCGATGCGACCTCGGCCACCGCGTCGTCAGGCGCGGCGATCACCAGCAGGTCGACGCCGCGGGCGGCACCGGCCAACGGTCGGTCGCGCCCGAGCGCGCCCTGGCACCGGTAACCCCCGACAGCGTCCAGCGCTGCCATCAACGACCGGCCGGCCCGGCCTGGTCCGATGAGACGGAATGTGGTCACGAGACCCCTTTCGACGTTCCAGCCCCATCATCGGGTGCCGTTCGCATCAGGAACTCTTGGTGCTGCTCCTCACAGTGTACCCACGACCGTCACCTCGCCACCAGCGGTGGCGATCGCCTCGTCGTCGGCCAGGTCGGGGGCCAGCTCTCCCAGAGGCGCCATGACGAACCGGCGCTGCCGCCATCGCGGATGGGGGATGGTGAGCGAAGGGTCGTCGAGGACCACGCCGTCGATCCACAGGACGTCGGCATCGAGGGTGCGCGGGCCCCATCGGACCGTCCGTACCCGGCCGGCGGCGGCCTCGAGGCGGTGACACTGCTCGAGAAGCCGGTAGGGGTTGACTTCCGGGTCGACCGCCACCTCCACCACGAGATTGAGGTACGGGCCCTGCCCGTCGGGTCCGCCGATGGGTTCGGTCTCGTAGACCCGCGACACCGCGGTCACCGGCGCATCGCTGCCTCCTCGGAGCTGATCCACGGCCCGGCGGAGGTGGGCGGCCCGGTCGCCCAGGTTCGAGCCGAGGCCGATGAACGCCCGGGCCGTCGGCGGCGCGATCTGGGACGAGGTCACCGGCGCCTGGTGATCCGCACCCCGACGGTGCCGATGTCGACGGCCAGCGGGGGCTGGAGCTTGCGCAGGCTCACCGTCACCGCTGCGATGCGCACGTCGGAGGCCAGCGTCGCCTCGGCGACCGCCCCGGCCAGGGCCTCCAGGAGCTCGAAGGACGTGGGGCCGGAGACGATCGCGGCCGCGGCGCCGGCGACACCGGCGTAGTCGACGGTGTCCGACAGTCGGTCGGTCGCCCCGGCCCGGGTCAGGTCAACGGAGAGGTCGAGGTCGATCTCGAAGGGTTGGGCCCGGCTCTTCTCCTCGGGCAGCACCCCGTGGGTGCCGATCACCCGGAGGCCGCGCAGCTGGATCTGGTCCCCGGCGTCCGGGCCGCCGGACGTGAGCGTGTCCCCGGTCCCCGAGGGTGCCATCACCCGTGGTGCGAGGAGTCATCACCGGTGCCGGGCCGGACCGCGGCCGGCGACAGCTGGCCGGCCACTTCCACCAGCTCGCGGCCGCTCGGCCCCATGGCGTGTCCGGTCATGTGCTCGAGCACGGTGATGGCCTGGGGCCCGCTCGGCAGGCGTGCCGACCACAGGAGGTACCCGGCCACCACGCCGGTGACCCGGTCGCCGAGCTCCTCCTGGTGGACCAGGATCCGATCGCCGCCGGCCAGGCCGGTGTGGAGCTCCCGGTAGATGTCGGCCAGGACCCCCCGGACGTCACCGGTGAGGGGCAGGGGGAAGTGCACACTGGCCAGCGACTTCTCTTCGTAGGCCTGGAGGTTGTGGGAGGAGGGGAGCAGCGACACCACCCGGGTGAACCCCTGCACCTGCAGCCAGATGATCTCCTCCTGGCGCCGCACCTTGCGATGGTTGGGGGCGAACCCCCCGGGCCGCTCGCTCATGGCCAGGCGGTCCTTGATCACCCAGGTGAAGTTGCGTGGCGGGATCCCCGCCGCCCACTTGCCCTTCATACCCCGGCCCCCGTGTCCGCATCCTTGCGACCGACCAGCACCGCGGCCTGGACGGTTGCGGCCACATCGTGGACCCGCACCATGGCCGCCCCCTGCTGCATGGCCCACGTGGCCGTGGCCAGCGATCCGGGGAGGCGTTCCCCCACCGGAGCCGGCGTTCCGTCGGCGGAGGCGGCCAGCACACCCAGGAAGCCCTTGCGACTGGTGCCGACCATCACCGGGATGCCGGTGGCCACCAGCGTGTCCAGGGCGGCGAGGAGCTGGAGATTGTGGTCGACGGTCTTGCCGAAGCCGATGCCCGGGTCGATCCACACGTCGTCCACCCCGGCGTCGGCGGCCCGGCCGGCCCGGTCGACCAGCAGGGCGGACACCTCGGTCACCACGTCGTCGTAGCGGGGGTCGAGTTGCATCGAGGCAGGTGTCCCCTTCCGGTGCATGGCCACCCAACCCACGCCGTGCCGTGCCGCCACCGGCCACAGGGTGGCCGAGACGTCGTTGATCAGCGAGGCCCCGGCCTCCACCGCGGCGTCCGCCACCGCCTCCTTGGTGGTGTCGATCGAGATCCGTACCCGCCCGGCCAGGGCCTCGACGACGGGGACCACCCGTGCCAACTCCTCTTCCACCGGGACCTCCGAGGCCCCGGGCCGGGTCGACTCGCCCCCCACGTCGATGATGTCGGCGCCCTCGGCGATCATCTCATGGCCTCTCATGATTGCCTGTCGTGTCTCGAACCACCGGCCGCCGTCCCAGAAGGAGTCAGGGGTGACATTGAGGATCCCCATCACCAGGGGTCGCTCCTCTGTTGTCGGGCCGGGCATGGGGACACAGCGTAAACCAGCGCAGGGCCAAGCGCGCCCGCTCCGGCGGATCGTTCAGCGGCCGCGGACGAACTGCATGGCCTCGAACCGGGTCGATGCGTCGCTCCGGAAGAGTCCCCGGACCGCCGAGGTGATGGTCGACGTGCCCGACTTCTTGACCCCCCGCATCGACATGCACAGATGCTCGGCGTCCACCACCACCAACACGCCCTTCGGTGCCAGCGCTTCCTCGATGGCATCGGCGATCTCCGAGGTCATCCGCTCCTGCACCTGCAGCCGCTTCGCATAGCCGTCCACCAGGCGGGCCAGTTTGGACAGCCCGGTGATCCGGCCGTCGTCGCCGGGGATGTAGGCGACGTGGGCCTTCCCGATGAACGGCACCATGTGGTGCTCGCACAGCGAGGCGAAGGGGATGTCGCGCACCATCACCATCTCGTCGTGGTCGGCGGCGAAGGTCACCTCGAGGTGGTCGACGGGGTTCTCGCCGAAGCCGGCGAACAGCTCCTCGTACATCTTGCCCACCCGCGATGGGGTCTTGAGCAGGCCGTCGCGTCCGGGATCCTCGCCCAACGCCGTCAGGATCTCGAGGACAGCCCGTTCGATACGGGCGGTGTCGACGCTCACCGGGCGGCCGTTGCCCTACGACGGGGGGCCTGCATAGGCGTAGATCGCCTTGAGGTTGCGCAGGCGCTCGTCGACATCAAGCCCATATCCCACCACGAATTCCGCGGGGATGTGAAACCCGACATAGCGCAGGTCCAGCTGGATGCGCTGTTGGCCCTCCTTCACCAGCAGCGCGCACACCTCGAGGCTGGCCGGGTTGCGGGCCAGCAGATAGCGCTGCAGGTAGCTGAGGGTGAGGCCGCTGTCGACGATGTCCTCGACCACCAGCACGTGCCGGTCGGTCAGGTCCATGTCGAGATCCTTGACGATGCGGACCACGCCCGAGGTACGCGTGGCGCTGCCGTACGAGGACACCGCCATGAAGTCCACGTCCACGGCCAGTGAGATGGCACGCGACAGGTCGGTCATGAACATGAAGGCGCCCTTGAGCACACCGACCAGCAGGGGGGGCGACGCCGCGTAGTCGGCCGTGATCCGGTCCCCCAGCTCGGTGATGCGGGCCTGGAGGTCGTCCTCGGGCACGATCACCCGACCGACCTCGTCACCGTCCTCGAGGCGTTCCGGACCGACTGCTGCCTCATTTCCCGGGGTGGCCACGGCCAGACTGTACCGGAGTGCCGGTCACCCCCGGCCCGGGTGACTGGTTCGCCGGGCCCACCGACAGACGGCCGCCGGATCGCGACACCCGCAGGCCGCCGGGGACCTCGGTCGCCCGCCTCTCCTGGCGCGCCACCTCGAGGACCCGCTCGACGGCGTCGAGTGGCGGCGGGTGGGCAGCCTGTCCGGCCAGCCAGCCCCGCACGCTCCGCCGGGCCACGGCCTGCGGTGCCGTCGCCAGCGACGCGGCGTCCCGGGGGTCGACCAACGAGGCCAACGCACCCAGGAGGTCGGCGTCGCCGGCCAGTACCCGGGCCTGGCGGGCCAACACCGGCACGATGTCACGCCCGGCGATGGCGGAGCACAGGGGGACCAGCTCGTGGCGGATCCGATTGCGGACGAACCGCGGGTCGTCGTTCGACGGGTCGTGGACCGGAGCCAGGCCCAGGCGCCGGCACAGGCCGACGGTCTCGGCACGCCGCAGAGCCAGCAGCGGATGCCGGGGGCCGGGCCGCATCGCCGCCAGACCGTCGACCCCGGCGCCACGCAGCAGATTGACCAGCACGGTCTCCGCCTGGTCGTCGGCGGTGTGCCCGGTGGCCGCCTCGGGCCCCAACACCTGGCGCCGGGCATGGCGGGCACGGGCCTCCAGATTGGGACCGTCCTCCACCACCACCCGCACCGCCTCGAACCGGGCGCCGAACCGCCGTGCCGCCTCGGCCACCACGTCGGCCTCGGCGGCAGAACCGGGACGGAGGCCGTGATCCACGTGCACCGCGGTCACCCGGCAACCGGACTCCGCCGCCAGCACGAGCAGGGCGAGGGAGTCCGGCCCTCCCGAGACACCGCAGACGAGGTCCGACCCCGGGTCGGGGAAGGTGCACCGGGCCAGCAGGGCGCCGGTCTCCGGGGCGGCCGGACCCGGGGAGTCAGCCGGACAGTGCGGGCGCAGTTCCGACACGGGAGATCCATTCCGACGGATTGCGGATCTCGACCAACGAGGGCAGCCACTCGGGGCCGCGCCACGCCCGATCGAGGAGCTCGGTTCCGCCGGAGTCCTCCACGGCGGCGATGAACCGCTCGCCCTCCTCGTACTGGCGGAGCTTGGCCTCCATCCCGATCAGCTGCTGGAGGAGGCGCACCAGCCCCCTGGTCTCCTTCCGCCGTTGGCGGAGCACCTCGCTGAAACGCGCCGCACTGGGGATGGCCGCGGCGCCGGCGCGGTCCATGGTGACGTCCCCGTGGCCCTCCAACAGGCTCATCAGAGCCTGGATGCGGTGGAGCCCTTCGAGCTGCTCCGGTGTGGCCACCAGCCCGAGCGCGCCGCTGTCCCGCAGCGGGTTCCGGCCGGCCAGGAGCTCCTCGGTCATCCTGCGGAGCGCCTCGGCGAACCGGGAGGGGTCGGGCTCGAGCGAGCCGATTCCCTCTTCGACCAGCGACACGAAGTAGTCGCGCATCCAGGGGATGGCGGTGAACTGGCAGCGGTGGGTCACCTCGTGGAGAGCGAGCCACAGCCGGAACTCCCGGGGCTCGAATCCGTGCTGCTGCTCGATGGCGACCACGTTCGGTCCGACGAAGTAGACCAGGTCCTGGTCCTCGACTGCTTCCTCGGCGAGCAGCAGGTCGTACTGGCCGAGCACCCTGGTCGAGAGCCACCCCAGCACCAGGCCCATCTGGGCCCCGGTGGCCGAACGCGTCGCGACGGCCAGCGGGCCGGCCATCCGGGCGGTGACCGGATTGGTCCGCACCACCCGGGCCGGATCGAGCTTGTCGAGGTGGGGACCGATGAGCCGCTGGAAGCTGGCGATGTTGGCGTGCACCCAACCGGCGCGGTCGGTGACCCGGGCACGGGCCGGTCCTGTCGCGGACCGAAGGCCGGTCGACTCGGCCACGAGCTCCTCGGCCTGTGCGGTCAGCTCCTCGAAGTCCTCCTGGAGGAGGTCCGGACGGTAGGGGGCGGGGGTCTTGCCGCGGCTTCCCACCCATCGCGCCACTCGTTCGGCGACATCCCACGCCACTGCGCCCTCACCGCTCGGCGCGGCCACGGATTCGCTCACGCAGACCAGTGTAGGGAACGGCGTCGCGTTCCGGCGCCCAGGGCCCCGTCCGGCCCGCACGGGGACTACCCGTCGTGGTGGCTGTACTCCTGCTGCAGGGCCTCCGCCACCCGGGCCACCAGTGAGTCGGGCACATGGTCCTTGCACCGGTTGGCGATGACCTTGCGCAGCTCCGCCTCGAAGCCGAAGGCGCCGACGCAGGGGCCGCACATGTCCAGATGGCGGGTGATCTCCACCCGCCGCGCCTCGGTGAGCTCGCCATCGAGGTAGAAGTAGAGCCGCTCGATCGTCTCGTCGCAGTTGAGGAATCCGGCCGGCAACGGCCCGTCCGAAGGGATTGCCGGATTCGGTGGTGTCTCCTGATCTCCCACTGCGGTACTCCCCTACCTGGCCTCGTCCGAGGCCCCGACCAGGCCCCGCGTGCTTCCACGTTGCACCAACGCCTTCTGGAGCGCCTTTCTTCCGCGATGGATGCGGCTCATCACCGTTCCGATGGGCACGTCGGTGATCTCGGCGATCTCCTTGTAGGAGAATCCTTCGACGTCGGCGAGGAGCACGGCTATCCGGAACGTGTCGGGGAGCGACTCGATGGCCGCCTTCACATCGGTGTCGGTGAATCGGTCGAGGGCCTCGTCCTCGGCGCTGCGTCCCAGGCCAGGGGGCTGGTCGCCCGAGAGGCGCCGGTAGAGATAGAGGTCCTCGACGTCCTCGACGTCGGCGATCTCCGGCCTCCGCTTCTTCGCCCGGTACGTGTTGATGTACGTGTTGGTCAGGATCCGGTACAGCCACGCCTTGAGATTGGTCCCGAGCTCGAAGCTGGCAAAGGCCCGATACGCCTTGAGGTAGGTCTCCTGCACGAGGTCCTCGGCATCGGCCGGATTGCGGGTCATCCGCAGCGCCGCGGTGTACAGGGCAGGCATGTACTCCATCGCGAGATCGGAGAACATCGCCTGATCGGCCATGAACGCACCCTACACAGACTGTGCCACACCTGTCACCGCGCCCCGCGCCGGGAGCCACGACCCCGGCGAGCTGCCACTATGGAGGCAGCACCACCTACCCGTCCGCGGGCGGTAACGTCCGGGACAAGGTGAGCGCTCCGATCACGACACCGCGAGCGGCCGTCCGCCTGCCCTGGGCCTCAGACGAGATGCAGCGTGCCCCGTATCCCTTCCACCGGGGCGGCGGGAGCATCCGTGGCACCAGAGAGCCGGGTGCAGCCGGCTCGCGGGGCCGGGCCACCGTGCTCCGCTGCGAGCAGGTGGGAGGCCGACGGATCTCGATCCTGCTCCGGCCCGACGGCACCACGTTCACCGTGACCGTTCCCGCCGGGGGAATGGATGCCTGCGAGGTGGCCGGTGACAACGGCACAGGCGCCGCCTGGATCATCGACGACGGAGCGGAACGCGAGCCGTCCGCGGCGTCACTGCACCAGCTCGCCCTGAGCGTCGCCAGCTGCTGAACCTCGCATCGCGGGTGAACTCAGCATTCCGGGTGTGATGCACCTCAGGCAGTGGCGACCGCCGGTTCGGCCTCCCGCACGGTGGCGGCCACCGTGTCGGACCAGACCACCCTGCCCGCCGTCAGGCGCATGTCGAACTCGAGGTAGGTGGCGGCCATCAGCGTGTCCACCTCCAACCGGTGGACCGGGTCGACCGCCGAGCGGCCCGGATAGGTCACCGAACCGGGTCCGGTGAACGCCAGGTCGTCGCCGAAGGCGTCCTTGTGCACCGCCAGGTCGCAGTTCCACTGGATCAGCTCGCTGACCTGGGTCGCCCCCTGCGGCCCGGGCAGATGGCGCAACGAGAAGAGGGGGGTGCCCGACGGCAGGAACGCATCGAGGAGCTCGGTGGGCAGCCGCTCGGCCGGCTGGACGACGACGCTGGCCAGCGTGCAGTCCGACGGCCGGGCCAGCGTGCCGACCACTGCCTCCGGCCGGACCTGCACGTCGATGGCCGCCAGCTTCTTCGGTGCGCCCAGCACCTCGCGACCGGCCGCCATCGCCGCGTCGTCGGTGACATAGATGTACGGGACGTAGAGGCCCTCGGTGCCGGCGTCGTCCACCACCCGTAGGAAGGAGACGAACTCTCCGTAGGGGCCGAGGGTACTGGCGCCGTAGTCGGCCACCAGCACGGCGCCGATCGCCGGGGAGTCCAGGTGGAGGCCGCGTGGGATCAGGTCGCCCACGTCGCCGGCCACCGTGAAGCCGGCCATGACGGCCCTGCATCCCCAGTACTCGATCCCACGTTCCGAGTCCATCCTGAACAGCGGTGCATCCAGCGGTGTGCTCTTCATGGTCACCATGTCGCCATCATCTCCTCGAGGTCGTAGGTCACGTTCTCGTAGTTCTGGACGAGGTCCCGGGCCGCGTCGAGGGCCAGCACCTCGAGGGTCCCGTCCTCGATCAGCAGGCTCCGGGCATCGCGGAACAGCTTCTCGATCAGCGAGTCGCGGCTCAGCCCCTGGGCACCGAACACCTGCAGTGCGTCGTGGGCGACCTCGTAGGCCACCCGCTTGGCGTAGACCTGCGCGGCACGGGCGTGGCGCGGGGAGGCCCCGAGGACACCCGGTGACGCCCCCGGTGCGTTGGCCTGCGTGTGGGCCAACACGGCACGGGTATAGGCGCGTGCCGTCTCCACGCGCTCGAACATCCCGTACAAGGTGAGCTGGATGTTCTTGTGGCGGGCGATGGGGGCGCCGCCCTGGACCCGCCGACGGGCATGGTGGAGTGCCTCTTCGAAGGCTGCCCGGGCCACGCCGACGGCCACGTTGGAGATGACCGAGCTGGTCAGGCAGAGCAGCTGGTCCCCGAATGCCGGGTAGAGGGGCCCGGGCGGGACGAGCACGTTGCGCTCCGGCACGAAGACGCCGTCGAAGAACAGCTCGCCCTGGGGATCGTCCCGAACGCCCATCATGTCGGCGGGAGGGCCCCGCCGCACCCCTGGGTCGTCGAGGGGAACGACGGCGAAGAGGCTGTGGAAGAGATCGCCCTCCCGGCCGGCCTGGGCGTGGACGGCGGCATGGGTGGCGATCGGCCCCGAGCTCACCCACGCCGACTTCTGGCCCCGCAGCACCCAGCCGCCGTCGGCCGGCTCGGCCACCAGCTGGGCCCGGCCGTAGCCCGGGGCATCGCCGTCGCGCAGTCCGAGGAAGTCGCTCCCGTGGTCCGGCTCGGTGATGGCCCAGCATCCGTGGAAGGCGCCGGTCTCGTCCTCCACCCACGGCACCACCAGCTCGGCCAGCAGCTCCGGGCTCCCGAAGCGCGCCATGGTGATCACCGGGAGCATGTCGACCAGGAAGGCGGTCGCCAGTCCCAGGCTTCCCCATCCCAGCTCCTCGAGAACCACCGACTGGGCGAGCGCCGAGAGCGGCTCCTCGGGGCCACCCGCCTCTGCGGGCAGGAAGGACCGGTGGTAGCCGAGCGACTTCAGCGTCGCCATGGTCGTGAAGAACGGGGAGTCGGGAGCGATGCGCTCGGCCGGGGTCATCCGGTCGAGCGCCCAGGCGGCCGGCCGGAGCACCTCGACGGCGACCCGGTGCGCCTGGTCCCGCAGCACCTGTTCGTCCTCTCCGGGCCCCGCCAGGTCCAAGAAGAGCGCGCTGGTCCCCGATCCCATGGGACGAACCTACGCCGCAGAGGTCCGATTCTTTAGAGTCCAAAGTCCCGAACCGGTCGGCCCGGGATGCGTCGCCGGCCGGTGGGGCGGGCGACGACCCGTCCGGGGGTCGATCTGGCCCCCGGCGTAGGGTCTGGTGGGTGGCCGGAACGGGTGACGCACCGTGACGGTGACCCCAACGGGTCCCCACGAAGCACCGACCGCCATGCAAGGGAGCGTCCCATGAGCGCATTCGTCATCACCCACGCCGCTCTGCTCGATCCGGTCGCCGGGGAGGTGCGGCCCCAGGCGTCGGTCCGGGTCGAGGGGGACCGGATCGTCGAGGTGGCCGAGGACGGCGCCACGCTCGTCGCCGGAGACTCCGTGGACGTCATCGACGCCGGTGGCCGCACCCTGATGCCCGGACTCATCGACGCCCACGTGCACGCCGCCATCACGACCCTCGACCTGACCGCCATGGGACGGCGCCCGCTGACACGGATCGGGATCGAGGCCAAGGCGGTCCTCGAGGCGATGTTGCGCCGCGGGTTCACCACGGTGCGCGACGCCGGAGGTCTCGATGCCGGCATCCAGGAGGCGGTGCGGCTCGGCCTGATCACCGGGCCGAGGGTGTTCCGCTCCGGGCGGGTCCTCTCCCAGACCGGCGGGCACGGCGACACCTCCCCGGTCAGCGCCAACCCCCACCTCTGCTCCTGCTCGATCACCAGTTCTGCGTACTCCCATGTGGCCGACGGCGCCGACTCCGTCCGCCGCGCCGCCCGGGAGGAGCTCAAGTCCGGCGTCGACCAGATCAAGGTGATGGCCGGAGGCGGCGTCGCCACGCCGAGTGACCCCATCGACATGGTCCAGTACACCGAGGAGGAGATCCGCGCCGCCGTCGAGGAGGCGGCAGCGCGCCGGACCTACGTCCTCGCCCACGCCTACATCCCCGAGGCCATCGCCCGCGCCGTGCGGGCCGGCGTGCGCTCGATCGAGCACGGCAATCTGTTGGACGGCGGGGCGGCCCGGCTGATGGCCGAGCACGGCTGCTTCCTGGTGCCCACCCTGGTCACCTACGACCAGCTCGCCGCCTTCGGCCGCCAGTGGAGCTTCCCTGCCGAGAGCCTGGCCAAGCTCGACGCGGTGAAGGACGCCGGCCTCGCTGCCGTCGACATCGCCGCCTCGGCCGGGGTGAGGATCGGATTCGGCACCGACCTGCTCGGCGAGACCCACGACGCCCAGTCGCGCGAGCTCATCCTGCGTGCGCAGGTGCAGAACGCAGCAGAGGTCCTCCGGTCGGCCACGACCGTCAACGCCGAGCTGCTGGGGAAGCCCGGCGAGCTGGGCGTGATCAGTCCCGGTGCCTTCGCCGACCTGCTCCTCGTCGACGGGAACCCCCTGGCCGACCTCTCGATCCTCGACGGCCAGGGGGAGCACCTCGATCTCATCGCCCGAGGCGGTTCCGTCATCGTCGACCGGGTCCGGCGGGCGTGACGGGCCGTCCGGCCCCGACCCCGGGGTGCGATGGGGACCACGCCGGATCCTCCGGTCCCGGACGACGCAGCCTGGGAGGAGGATCGAGCTCCTGACCTACATCCGGCGATCCGTGGCCATCGGATCCCTGGTGAAATCACGGAGACGGGATGCGGGGCCCGCCGGCAAAGAGGAAGGCCGGGCAGCAATGCTGCCCGGCCTTCCTCTCAAGATCTCGGTGTGGCAGTTCCTAGGATCGAGCCATGCCCACGACCGGCTTGTTGAGGGGCGACCCACCCATCGACCCGTAGAACTGGCTGGCGGCATCGCCGAAGCTGAAGACGCCGCCGTCGGCGGCCACGAGCCAGTAGCCGTTACCGTCGGAGGTGGCAGCCATGCCCACGACCGGGGAGTTGAGGTGCGACCCACCCATCGACCCGTAGTAGTGGCTGGCGGCGTCGCCGAAGCTGAAGACGCCGCCGTCGGAGGCCACGAGCCAGTAGCCGTTACCGTCGGAGGTGGCAGCCATGCCCACGACCGGGGAGTTGAGGTGCGACCCACCCATCGACCCGTAGAAGTGGCTGGTGGCATCGCCG
>Ga0181523_10000562_pt1 | contig 42428 bp, 36 predicted proteins | sample PEATcosm2014_Bin_43_FD_119752 | JGI IMG/M metagenome (GOLD analysis project Ga0181523, IMG submission 119752) | Peatland microbial communities from MTU Mesocosm Facility, Houghton, MI, USA - PEATcosm2014_Bin05_30_metaG | ecosystem: Environmental > Terrestrial > Soil > Wetlands > Peat | place... | reverse complement strand
GGCTACGGCATGAACCATTTATTCGTCGGATTCTGGTTCGTATAAAACTGGTTCAACAGCAGATGCTCGCCGTGCCCGTCCATGAAGCCCAAGTCACACCGGCCTGAGTGGCGGGTTGAAGGACGCGCATCCTCAGCATCGTTAAGAATGGAGCCGGGAGCCGTTAACTTTAACGTGTCAGGTCGCGGGGTCAAAAAATCATCCTCCGTCCCAATATCCCCCTGCATAATGGTGGTGCTTGTCGAATGAAAAGAAGACAGGCGTGTTAGTGGACCCGGGTTGGGGTCGGTAAGGTCAACAAATGTCAGTTCATTCAGGCCGTAGGAGTTTACCTGGGAATAGCGGTCGCTTGGGCAAAGATGGATTTGTGCGACATAATTAAGGTATGGATCAAGCAAGGAGGGCCAGTCCACCTCATCGCCATTTTCATCATTGTAAGCGGTTGGCGGGAGAGTGTCATCACTCACATCGGCGTACAGGAGGACGGCCAGCGTCTGCTGACGGACGCTGTTAATGCACGTTGTCTGGCGTCCTTTTTCCTTTGCCATCGCCAACGCTGGAAACAGCAGCGCGCCGAGTATGCCGATGATAGTGATTACCACCAGAAGCTCGATCAATGTAAAACCGCGTTCGTCATTCCAGCGACGGAATTCTCTATGAGCACCATTCATCGGGCAGAAATCTGCCACAATACGGGAACATCTTCAAATATCATGGAACTACGGGAACGTCAGGGAAAGGCGTAGCAGCCTGACAAACAATGGACGCTGCGTTATGCCGCCAATGATTATGCATATCACAAAGGTGTTCCGGTTGTAAGTTTCTGTTCATCACAATTTGGTTTTGCAGGCGCAACGGTTTTGTAGCCGCGACTTTCAAGTCGCGCCCCTGGATCGCGGGGAACAACGCAGCCTGAAGGCTGCGGCTACGTTTAATTTTCAATCCCCCAAACACGTTCCCACCCGCCGGGCGGCTTCGACCCACGGATGATCCGGCGGCACGATTTTTCGTTTACCGGCAACCCTTTCCAGCGGCACCGGCTCCGTCCGGTCGCCGCGCGACGCCACCATCACGCCGAAAACGTTTTCGTGGATCAAATCTGCGCACGCGCTGCCCAGCCGCGTCGCCAGCAGCCGGTCGGCGGCTGACGGGATGCCCCCGCGCTGGACGTAACCAAGGATCGTCACGCGCGATTCGAGATGCGTCAGTTCCTCCAATTGCTTTGCCAGCCGCAACGTGTTGCCGCTGTGCCTGGCTTCCAGCCCGGCCAATTCCAGCTTGGCCTCGTGCTTCTCCCGCTGGTTGCGCGCGCGTTCCCGCCGGGCTTCGGCGGCCAGATAACCGCGCGCGTCCTCCTTGGCCATTGCGCCTTCGGCCACGGCCACGATGCTGAAATTGCTTCCCTGCCGGCTGCGGCGGCGAATGGCCTCGGCGATTTTGTGAACGTCGTAGGGGATTTCCGGAATTAAAATCACGTCCGCGCCGCCCGCAATGCCGGAGCCTAAAGCCAGCCAGCCCGCCCGATGCCCCATCACTTCAGTGACGATGATGCGGTGATGGCTGTGGGCGGTGCTGTGCAGACGGTCAATCGTCTCCGTGGCAATGTCCAACGCGGTGGCAAAACCAATGGTCGAGTCCGTCATCGCCACGTCGTTGTCAATCGTCTTGGGCAGTGAGATGACGTTGATTCCGGCTTCCGTGAGCCGCAGGGCGTTTTTTTGCGTGCCGCCGCCGCCCAGACACACCAACGCGTCGAGACCGTAACGCCCGTAATTTTTGACGATGACATTGGTCATGTCATGCACCCGCCCGTCAATCGTCATGCGATGCGGTTTGTCCCGGCTCGTGCCGAGGATGGTGCCGCCGACGGTGAGGATGCCGGCGAGGGTGGGTCGGTCGAGCTTCAGGCGCCGGTCTTCGACGATGCCGCGGAAGCCGTCGCGGAAGCCGACGATTTCCATGCCGTAAAAACCGAGCGCGGTCTTGCCGACGCCGCGGATGGCGGCGTTGAGGCCGGGGCTGTCGCCGCCCGAGGTCAGGATGCCGATGCGTTTGGTTTGCGCCATTGTCTCTGCCGCATTTGAATCCGCAAAAAGCCGTTGTTTGTCGAGAACAACTTTTTAAATTTTGGGAAAATTCAGACGACCGTGGCGGCGTCTCGGCAGACGGCCGCAAATTTCGGAACCGAATGAATCCGTCTTTCTGCCGAAAGCCGCTGCCCGGTTTGGAGGAGAACTCTGCCTGGTTTTTGCAAACGTGACTGTGGCGGAAATCACAAACTGCTGGCAGGCCGATTGCCACCGGGCATGGGAGGGGAATTGGACTTAAACTGACTTTTCTCGGCCTGACATTTTTTCCTGAGTTTATCCGCTATCCTGGCCAATTCCTCGGATGCCTCCCTCTCCGTTTGGTTTCCGCTCTTAAGCGTCTGCGCGTAATTTCTGATCGTCTTCTCAATAAAATCAGTATCCATGATACCAATTTTGACACAAATACCCACGAGGTCAACAGTTGAAAAAGGGTTAATGGTGGCACGTTTTGAAATCAGGGAGTGGCTCGGATTGAAGGCGGGGAAATTTCCTCACCCCCCAATAATTCCGGCTTTACCAGAACCCACAGAACATCAAACGGGCAACGTTCACATCGCGGAAGTTTTTGGCCGTTCGTAAATGAGCGTTCCATGGCATGGACACAATGGGCTTTGTAAACTCCTGCGATTTCGCAGGGTTCACCACTCATTTTAGTTGTGGACATCAGGCTTTTCTTTACGGTCTATGGCCGCAGGCGTCAATGAAATAGAACAAATTTTTAGTCCAACAATTTCACGATTTCTTCCAAACTCCAAACGGGGTCTATGATGCCCGCTTCCATCGTTGGCGTGACGCGCAAACTCTGGTGAATCATTTTTGGCGCGGTTCACCATCCATCGTCATCCGGAACTGGCAGGAGGCGGCTAACGGGTGTGCCGGTCAAATCAAGCCCTCATCGCACATTCGTCTTTTATGGCTTGATTAGTGCGCAACGTTGCTTTCCCCGAGGCTGCACCCGCTTGCCCGAATTGAAACAACAGATGAATTGGTATAGACAGATATGCCTCGTAGATGCTAATGAATGATCAAGAAAAAGTGCCAACCATCTGGCAGGCACCAGGCGTTACATCGTGTGGCCGGGCGGCGGCAACGACGCTTGCAATTTTGTCAACAGCGCCTCGATTCAATTCCAGCGCGACGCCGACTGACCGGTCCCGCAATGCGGGACAAAGTTCCAATTATGAAAATGAAATTTAATCAATGGCTCATCGCCGGCGTTCTGGCGTTTGTACTGGCCGGCACGGACGTGGCGCAGATTCAGCCAACCCCAGCTGCGCCACAGCCCGGTCAGTTCCAGGCAAAGTATTACGGACATTTTTCAGAACTGCCGGTCGGTTCCGTCCAGCCGCGCGGCTGGCTCCAGAAATGGCTGGAGCGGCAGGCGCAAGGTTTGACCGGCCATCCCGAAAACATGTCCTATCCGTATGACACCTGCATGTATGCCGGCATCATTCCGCCGCCGCCGTTCACAAATAAATGGTGGTCGGTGTGGTGGCCTTACGAACAGTCGGGTTACTTCGTTGACGCGACCACGCGCTTGAGTTGGCTCATCCATGACCCGGCCATCAGCGAAAGGCGTGATGCCAATCTCAATTACATTCTGGACCACTCGACCGGCACCAACTTCGGCGGCTCACACTGGTGTTGGCCGAATGCGGTCGTTGGACGCGCGCTGATGGCACAATTTTCGGCGACCGGAGATCCGCGTGTGGCGGCAACCATGGAAAACTGGCTGTTGACGAGCGCCGGCGAGATTGAGAAGGGCGAACGCAACGGCGCGAATTTTGAAGAGGCGTTTTATCTTTACGGCCTGACTGGAGACAGGCGGCTGCTCGAGCTTTGCCGCAAGGTGTATGACGGTTATTTGAGCGACCCCCATTCGTTTTGCACGGTTGCAAAAATTCAAAGCCAGGCCCCATTTCACGAACACGGCGTAACGTCGGCCGAAGAGTTGAAATGCCTGCCGCTGATGTATGCTTACACCGGCGATGCGCAGGCGCTGCGGCTGGCGCGCCAGGCCTATCAAAAAGTTTTGGATAACAATCTCATGGCCGACGGCGGCATCGTCAGCTCGGAGAATCTGAAGCCCACCGCGTTTGATTCGGTCCACGAAAGCTGCGACATCACCGACTGGTCGTGGAGTCTGGGTTACCTGTTCATGGCGACGGGTGAGGCGCGCTTTGCGGATTTGATCGAACGCACCACCTTCAATGCGCTGCCCGGCGCGGTCACAAAGGATTTCAGGCAACTCCAGTATTTTTCCGCGGTGAACCAGATGGAGATTGCTGCCAGGCCCACACGCATGGCGTATCGCGCGGCGCACAGCGTGGAATGTTGCGCCGGCAACATCAACCGCGCGATGCCGAATTACGTCATCCGCATGTGGATGCGCTCGCAGGACGGCGGACTTGCCGCAGTTTATTACGGGCCAAGCGAAGTCACCGCCAAGGTCGGCGGGGAACCCGTCACCATCACCGAGGAAACGGATTATCCCTTCCGTGACAGCATTTCTTTCCGAATCAAAGCCGCCCAGCCCGTCACTTTCAATTTCCAGTTCCGTATTCCGCAATGGTGTGACAACCCGACCGTTCAGGTGAATGGAAAAACCTTGCGCGACACGCAAAAGCCGGGGACGTTCGCCTCCCTGCGCCGCAAATTTCACGACGGCGACATTGTAAATCTGAAGCTCCCCATGTCCGTGCGCCTCGAGAATTGGTTTCAAAATCAAAGCGTCTGCGTGACGCGCGGGCCGCTGGTTTATTCCCTGAAGATTGCCGAGCGGCGCGTGGAACACCGGAGCGACCCGGACGACATCAAAGCTTCAATGAGCGGGCATGACATCCAGGGTTTTCCCGAAGTGGAATTTTTTCCGGAGAGCGACTGGCATTACGGCGTTGACACAAAGCTGAAAAACGATTTGCAGGAAATCAAGGTTGTCGAATCGGGCATGACGGACAATCCGTTCATCGCGGGCCAGACACCGGTGCAACTCGAGGTTCCACTGCGCCACCTGCCCGGCTGGGTACCGGAAACGGAAAATAAAACCGCACGCGCGTCGAATGAATCGGCCGGCCCGCCGACCACCGACCCGCCGTTGGCCGAAAATTCACCGACGGCCAAAATATTTGTTCCCTATGGCGCCACCTATTTGCGATTGACCACTTTACCGGCGGTTCCATAATTGATGAATGGAACGGTCACTCGGTCGGATTGAACGGGAAAAGACACGGAAAGCTGCGGAGCAAAATCAAGAACCACGGTTCGCGCGCATTCTTAAATGCATTCAAGGCGGCGTCAGCTTTTATGTTGGCACGGAATGATTTCCGCCTTTTGCAGATGCACCAGCATCGTAACGAATCGCTCCGCAACGCGCCTGGTCTCCCAGGCAACGCCCACTGGCAAAAAAAACAATAATTTGCTCGATTTTAAACCGCTGGTGCTGCAAAATATGACCAATACGCTCCACAGGTTGAGCCATGAAAATACTTTTGACTTTCACCGGCGTTCACGATCCGTTCGCCAAAAACTCCGTCGCGGGTGAAAAAGAGGTCGGCCCGGTCCTCACCGTGACCTCGGCGCGGCAATTTGATTGCGTCCATCTTTTCTCCACCCCCGCCACGGCAGAGATTTCGACGCAAACGAAGGAAGAATTGCAGAAGCGCAACCAAAGCCTGACGGTTGAAATCTGCCATGTGCCTCTCAAAGACAATTCCAACCCCTTGGGAATCTCGAAGCAACTCAAGTCCCGCTTCAATAAAATCAGCAAACAAACCCCCCAGGCTGACTACTTCATTTGTGTGTCGTCCGGCGTTCCACACGTGGACGCCAGTTGGCTCATGTTGGCAGCTCGCGGAGAGATTCGCGCCCGCATCCTGCAGACGCGGACCGCAAAATTCGTTCGCGCAGGAGCGGGCCGGGTCACGGAATTTGATTTCACAAACCCGCAGTTTCCCCACCTCAGGCCGTTCGGCGCCCTGCCGGATGATGACGGACCCTATGACTTCCAGTCGCTCTGTGATGAACTGTGCATCGTTGGCGATCACAGCCTCTTTCTCCGGGAGCTGAAAACGGCGTTCTCTTTGGCGGAACATGACTCCCCCATTTTGCTTTTGGGCGAAACCAACACGGGCAAGGAAGCCTTCGCCCGCCTGATTCACTGCGCCAGCAAACGCGCGGCCCGGTCGTTCATTGCCGCCAATTGCGCCACTGTCTCCGAGACCCCCATCGAGAGCCGGCTTTTCGGCCACCTGAAAGAAGCCCTCACCGGCGCCGATCAGGATTTCAAGGGATGCTTCGAGCAAGCCGACGGCGGGACACTTTTCCTCGATGCACTCGACGCGCTGCCTGCGCCATGCCAGTCAAAGCTGTTGCGGGCGATGGAGCACGGCAAAATCCAGCGGCTGGGCGACGACCTGGAATCCAGCGTGAATGTTCGTGTGATTGCCGCCACTAAGGTGGACATCAAGGACGTCGTTGCGGAAAAGACGCCACGCAAAGACCTCTACGATTCGTTTTATTTGCTGCGCTTCAGTGCGAAGACAAAAAAGAAGTGGGATCGAATGCTGCGAGCGCAACCACCAGCCTTGCCGGAGGAATCACAGGCTCAATCCAATATTGTGCCCCTGCCGAGCGCCGCGGGTCGCTAGTCGTGTCAGGATTGGCATCGCAGACCAAGTTTGGAGCCTGGAAGAAATTATTGGTTTGCCTTAAATGCAATGCGCCTTGAGTTCCTCACCAGTGGCGAAGCATCTCAATTTGCCGTCTTTGTCCACAATCGCCAAACACTTGTGACCCCGGCATTGAATCCAATGCGTTTCTTCTGACGTCGGCATTGACCGAAACATGCACAGTTTCAATGACCGAAGATGTACAGCACATTTCATTGCCATAAACCTGGCGCTGGCAAAAAAAACGGCCAACCATTAATTCTCAGACCTTGAGTGGTTTTTGTTGAAAACCTGCAACTGCGGGCCATTTGCAGAGCCTTAACCCCCAGATGTGGGGGAGAGGTTTGATTGATTTTACGCTATTACGGTTGCTCGTCCGTTACCATGCGTCAGATGACAGAACAAGAACGCGGGAGGGCAAAATTGTCGGCAACGGGGATTTGCGATTGTTTCAACTTGGAAGATACCAGCCCGACAAATGGAAAACTCCACCGGGTTTTACGGCCGGTGGAGGTTTTGCCGGTTCACGGCACAATTTTCTCATTGCAACATTTGGAGGCGGTAGAAGGCTTTAGCTTCTGCGTCCGTGTGAAATGTGGCCACGGGCGTCCAATTGGTTAAGTCGTAGGACTTCTGAATGTTCACCTCTAAAATGGGAGCTGGAACAGTTAGCAGACCACCCGGCGGAAACTGCACAACTTCATCAGTGAAGTAGTAACTCAGTGCGGTGGGATTATCACCGCCTGTAACTGCAACCGCAATCGTCGCGGGACCCGTTATAGAAGGGGAAGGGTATCCAGAGGAATAAACGGGGAAATTGTACCAATTTGTTGAACTCGGTGGTTGAACCAATAGCGTGTCAATGTTACCCATTGGAGGGAACAGTTGAATTGTTCTATTACTTGCCACAGTGATGAAATTTGTTCCTGCGGTGGTCACAATAGTCTGGATTGGGGAATTTGTGATACGTTGAAATGTGACCGAAAGGCCAGAATTCCCGCCTCCATTGGTGACAGCGAGGGTATGGGGACCGGTGAGCGCAAAAACGAGAGGACCCGGTTGGGGCTCAAAAGATTGTGATACAGTTATGTTAACGCCATCGAGCAACAAACTGAGCAGGCCCGGTCCGCCAGCAACGTTGAAAGCGGTTATGAGGATGGTCTCGTTGGTTGCGATTGTTATCGTTCCCGGAAGCCAAAGCGTGTCGGCACGGGCGGCGTTTGCGATAATCAGGAGTGAGCCACACAGGAGGAGGGAGATGTTTTTCATAAAAATAATTAAACTGGAGTTCTAAAACGCTCAGTATTTTAAATCTTCTTGCCAAACAATTCAAGCGAATTTCACCAAAGCGACGTGGCTGTATTTTGTAGTTCACTTTTCAAAAATGTTCAGGTCGGTAAGCCAGCAACCAAACCGGCTTACCCCACATGTGAGAATAATGTTGATGGATTTTATGCTATTACGGCTACGGCCAAAATCAATCGCTGAAACAACTGGAATGAAAAACTCCACCGGCTTTTGGGGCCGGTGGAGTTCGCTTGTTAATTTATTTCGGGCTGCGCAAATGGATTAACGCTGGCGCCGACGCAAGAGAGTTATCCCAAACACGCCGAATGCCAGCAACCCCAAAGCCGAGGGTTCCGGCACGGGCAGCGTTTCGCCTTGGAAGGCCAGTGCAATAGGATTAGCCAACCCGGAGGCAAAGATGCTTCCCACTCCGCCCGGCGTGAATTCGATGATGTCATTGCCTAACTGATTCGCCACAAACAGATCGCCCGCGCTATTAAAGGCCAGTCCTTCAGGTTGATTCAACCCGGAAGCAAAGGTGCTTTGCACTCCGCCTGGGGTATATTCATAGATGTTGCCGCTGCTTGAAGCCGCCACAAACAGATTGCCCGCGCTGTTAAAGGCCAGTCCAAACGGACCAGCCAACCCGGAGGCAAAGGTGCTTTGCACTCCGCCGGGCGTGAATTCATAGATGCTGCCGCTGTCTGAATCCGCCGCAAACAGATCGCCCGCACTGTTAAAGGCCAGTCCAATATCACTTGCCAACCCGGAGGCAAAGGTGCTTCGCGCTCCACCCGGCGTGTATTCATAGATGTTGCCGGTGTTTTCCCCCACAAACAGATTGCCCGCGCTGTTAAAGGCCAGTCCAGTAGGAGTAACCAACCCGGAAGCAAAAGTGCTTCGCACTCCGCCCGGCGTGAATTCATAGATGGTGCCGCTGGGAAAAGGCTGCTCATTGCCGTCCGCCTCAAACAGATTGCCCGCGCTGTTAAAGGCCAGTCCAAAAGGGTCAGCCAACCCGGAGGCAAAGGTGCTTTGCACTCCGCTCGGCGTGTATTCATAGATGTTGCCGCTGTAGTAGTCCGACGCAAACAAATTCTGGGCTTGTGCGTTGGAGGCAATCAGCAGGACCGCTCCCGCACAGACTACTCCGCTGAATGAATGACAGGCGGCATGAATGGTGGATTTGAATTTCGTTTTCATAGTGGCGTTTAAGCCTGGCATACTTGCGACTGAGATTGAGAGTTGTTTTTTCATTATGTGCTCCCGCGTTTTTGATGTTCATTTTGGTTTATCGTTCTGCATCAGCAGGCAAAGCGCTGGCTACAGGTCTGTTGCCCTTGAACCTTTCTCAGCACATTCGATTATCTCAGCATTTCAGATTCTGTCAATTCACCGATTTTGGTTTTTGGTCGGCAAATTACACGCAAGGACTTTGGGTGAGGGAGAAAGACCGAAATGAAAACCCCCACCGGGTTTTACGGCCGCTGGCGCCTTGCTTCTTAATTTACTTCGGGATGCTCTAATGGATTAACCCTGATGCCGACGCAAGAGAGTTATCCCCAATATGCCGAATGCCAGCAACGCCAAAGCCGATGGTTCAGGCACGGGCAGGGTTTCGCCCTGAAAGGCGATAAAGCTCGGGGAACTCAACCCGGAGGCAAAGGTAGTTCGTGTTCCGCCCGGCGTGAATTGAAAGATGTTGCCATAAAACGGATTAACGTCAAACAGATTGCCCGTGCTGTTGAAGGCCAGTCCAGAAGAACCGGACAATGTCGCGGTGGAGAAGATGGTTTTTATTCCGCTCGGCGTGAATTCATAAATGTAGTTGTTGGGGCCGCCAAGACCGCACTCAAACAGATTGCCCGCGCTGTCAAAAGCCAGTGCATAAGGGTAATACAACCCGGAGGCAAAGGTGCTTCGTGTTCCGCCCGGCGTGAATTCATAGATGTTGCCGCTGTTTTGATCCGCCTCAAACAGATCGCCCGCGCTGTTAAAAGCCAGTGCATAAGGGTAATACAACCCGGAGGCAAAGGTGCTTTGCACTCCGCTCGGCGTGATTTTAACAATTATTTGGGTGCCTGCTTGGCCGCCTAGACACGACACAAAAAGATTGCCCGCGCTGTCAAAGGCCAGTCCATTGGGATTGGGTAACCCGGAGGCAAAGGCGCTTTGCACTCCGCCCGGCGTGAATTCATAGATGTTCCCGCTCAATTCATCCGCCTCAAACAGATCGCCCGCGCTGTTAAAAGCCAGTCCAGCAGGACCGGACAACCCGGAGGCAAAGGTGCTTTGTACTCCGCTTGGCATGTATTCATAGATGTTGCCGCTGCCAACGGTGTCGTTGGCATAATCCGACACAAACAAATTCTGGGCCTGTGCGCTGGTGGAAATCAGCATGACCGCTCCCGCACAAACGGCTCCGCCGAATAAATGACACGTGGCCCGAATGGGGGATTTGAATTTCGTTTTCATATCGTTAGTTTCACAAGCTCAGCCGTAAGCCTTTCTCGACACTCTCGATTTGCTCACAGTTTCAAACTCCTGTCAAGCCACCGATTTTGCTTTCAGGTTGGCAAGTCACACGCGAGGGCCTTGGGGGAGGGAGAAAGACCGAAATGAAAACCCCCGCCGGGTTTTACGGCCGCTGGAGCCTTGCTTCTTAATTGACTTCAGGATGCTCTAATGGATTAACGCTGATGCCGACGCAAGAGAGTTATCTACGGACAAGCGCCGACAGGCCCTTGCTGAACGGCCAATGACGGTTTACTGTCACTACGTTAATCCAAAACCCGCGCCCGTGTGTGGGTTGTTTTGCGAAACTGAATTCTAATCCCAACCGGAGAAAAATTATGATGACTCGACGCCAAGCCATAAAAACCACCGCCCTCGCCAGCGTCGCGCTGGCCGTGCTGCCCAGCGCGCTGGCTCAAACCAATTCCGCCGCGCCTGCCGCACCCACAACGGACGGCCCGTTCACGTTGCCGCCGTTGCCTTACGCCTCTGATGCGCTCGAACCCTACATTGATGCGCGCACGATGGAGATTCACCACGACAAACATCACGCCGCCTATGTCGCCAACCTCAATAAAGCCGTCGCTGATTTTCCCGACCTGGGAAAAATGTCCGTTGAAGCCCTGCTCCAGGATTTGAACGCGATTCCTGAAAAAATCCGCACGGCGGTTCGCAATCAAGGCGGTGGTCACTTCAACCATTCCCTGTTCTGGCAGATGCTCAAAAAAGACGGCGGCGAACCGAAAGGCGCATTGGCCAAGGCCATTGACCAGCGCTTCGGCGGCTTCAGCGCGTTCAAAAACGAATGGACAAAAGCCGCCCTCGGTCAGTTCGGCAGTGGCTGGGCGTGGCTGGTTGTGGATGCGAACAAACAATTGGGCATCGAGCCGACACCCAATCAGGATTCGCCCATCAGTCACGGCAAGCAACCGCTGCTGGGCGTTGACGTATGGGAGCACGCCTATTATCTCAAATATCAGAACCGGCGACCGGAATATGTCGCCGCGTTTTACCACGTCATCAATTGGGATTTTGTCTCTGGACGTTACGAAAAAATTATTGCTTGAGGCGTAATGTTACCAGTTGCGCCCCGGATTTCCGCCCTTGCGTTAATCATCTTGTCGCCGATGCGTTCGACTTCTTGCCACGTCGAAGTCGGACGAAGACGGGTGGCCCGGGACGGAATGAGGCCCCATCGCATGAGTTTCAAGACTGGCTGGAAATTTTCCAATTTGATGACGAGGGCAATCGCTGTCACGGCGCGCTCAGGCGATAGAAACGGTGATCATAATTCGTCCAGGCGGGATCGCTGAAATAAGATGAGCCGCTCGTGAGGGTGTTTGTCCCCACCGGTAACCAGTTGGGATGGGCCAGATTATTGGCGGCCTCCACCACGACGACCAGGTTGCTGGTGCCGGTGATATTGAACCCAAACCCGTTCATCCCCACACCAAAGCTGTCGCCGCCGCTTTGTGCTTGCGCGTTCCATAGCAACGCCGGAAGACCGGCAAACGTTGAGCCCCAGCCGGTGGTTCCCGGCAGGTAATAGACGGTCGCACCGGTATCAGAGTTGAACACAGACAAACCAACGCCGGGGGCGTTGCCGTTGAAACAGACTACATTCAGACTGACGCAACCGGAGAACGCACCATCGCCAATGTTGGTGACGCTGCCCGGAATCGTGACGCTGGTCAGACCGGCGCAGCCAGCGAACGCATCGTCCCCGATGCCGGTGACTTGCACGCCACCGATCGTTGCCGGGATGATCAATGCCCCGCCCCAACCGGCGTAATGGGTGATGGTGATAGTGCCGTTAGTGATCACGTAAGCCGCTGGCAGCAGCGCGTCCCATAGAAACGCTGGAAGACCGGCAAACGTTGAGCCCCAGCCGGTCGTTCCCGCCAGGTAATAGACCGTCGCATTCGTATCAGAGTTAAACACAGACAAACCAACGCTGGGGGCGTTACCCTGAAAATAGACGCTGGTCAGGCTGGTGCAACTAGAGAACGCGGAGTCCTCAATGCTAGCGACGTTGGTGCCGATCGTGATACTGGTCAGGCCGGCGCAACCAGAAAACGCAGCGTCTCCAATGTTGGTCACACTGCCGGGAATCGTCACGCTGGTCAGACCGGTGCAGCCAGAGAACGCATCGTCCCCGATGCTAGCAACGTTGGTGCCGATCGTAACGCTGGTCAGGCCCGTGCTGCCAGAAAACGCATTATCCCCGATGCCGGTGACCTGCAGGCCACTGATCGTTGCCGGGATGATCACCGCGCCGCCCGAACCGATGTAATCGGTGATAGTAATAGTTCCGTTAGTGACCACATAAGCCGCTGGTATCAGGGCGCTCCCCAGCATGGCCGGAAGACCCCCAAACGTCGCGCCCCAGCCCATCGTGCCGGCCGAGTAATAGACGGTCGCATTGTCGTCCTGGTAGAACACATTTGAACCCAGACCGGGCGCATCACTCAGGCAATAGACTGCCGTCAGGTTGGTACAGAGCGAAAACGCCTCATCACCGATAAAGCTGACGCCGTTGCCAATCATAACGCTGGTCAAACCGGAGTCGGAAGAGAACGCAGCATCTCCAATGTTGGTGACACTGTCGGGGATCGTGACGCTGGTCAGGCTGGCATTGTTGGTAAAAGCATCGCCTCCGATGCTGGTAACCGGCAGGCCGTTGATCGTGGCGGGAATGGTCACCGCGCCGACGTAACCGATGGATTCGATGCATCCTGTAATGGTAATTGTGCCGTTATTGGTCGAGTAAGTGAATAGCACCGCAGGCGGGGTGGGAAGACCCCAAGAGAAAGAGCCTACAATCTCACCGAGGTTGTTTATCCCATAAGCAGATGTGCCACCACTTGCTGGAAAATCGATAATGACGAATTCACCTTCCTGGTAAAGGAAGCCGAGAGGACCGGAATTGTTGGGATAAGCACCTGAAAAAGAACCTACAATCTGACCGCTATTATTGATTCCATATGCGGCTGTGTAAAGTGCGCCAAAAACAGAAAGGTTGGTATAGACACCTCCCTCGTACAAGAAACCGTTACCGTTGCCGTTATAGCCGCCAACTATTTGTGCGTTGTCATTGATGCTATAGGATTGCGTTGCGAGCGCGGCGGGGACATCGTAAGAGCTGAAAGTGCCTCCCGAGTACTGAAATCCGTGCGTTTCAGTTCCGTCCCAATAGAAACCAACGACATCTCCATTGCTGTTTATCCCGAAAGGCTGCGACTCAATCGCCCCAGGATAGTCGAGGGCAGTAAACGAACCTGCACTGTACAGGAAGCCGTGTGACACCGAACCGTCCCAGTAGGAGCCAACCATTGTCCCGCTATTGTTTATTCCAATAATCGTAGTGCCAAAAGGTTCCACTGCGCCCGGATAATCAATAGAGCTGAACGTTCCGCCCGTCTTTACGAAACCATGGTTATTGCCTGAACTGTCAGTGTACCAGCCTACAATCACATCGTTGTCGTTAATGGCAAAAGGCATTGTCGTCGTCGAACCGGGATAATTGAATCGGCTGTATGTTCCTCCACTGAACAAAAAGCCATCTGCCCTTGCCCCGTATGATACCAGGAGACACACAACCAGGCAGACAGCCATTTTTGCTTTCATAATTCCGGCAAATTGGGGGACGACCTGGTTTTTGTCTTCTTGATTTGACACAGATTTTATTTGTTAGAAACCACGCGGGAGTCGAGCAGGGACGGTGATTTTAACCGAAGGGTAGCAGCGGTTGATTTGGCAGCCATTTTTTGCCGCGCGTGAAGCATAAAAATGTAGTGTGGCGCCAGTGTGTAATTTGCAGGACGCGGCCCGGACATGGCCGGGCTTCGCCTCATCCCTTTCTTTTGAGTGGGCGTGCGCAGCGGATAAAGTCCCGGACAACAGCCGAACGTCTCGTGAAATGCCTGGCTGAAATGGCTCAGACTCGAATACCCGACTTCCGACGCCGCCTCGGTGACGTTGAATTTGCCCGACCGCAACAATTCCGCCGCGCGTTCCATGCGCAGCTGCCGCGTGAATTGCGGAATCGTCAGCCCCGTCGCTCCCGAAAAGGTCCGGCTCAGATGAAACGGACTGCAGCCCGCCAACCGGCCAAGGTCTTCAAGGTTGGGGGGATTCGACAAATCTTTGCGAAGCACCGCGATGACCTTCTCCACGCGCTCGGCGGACAGGCGTTGTTGTCGTTGACAGAATAATTCCCGTTCACCCGGTGCGACGAAGAAAAATTCTGCCGCCACCTCCAGCGCCTTGGCCTGATACCAGACCGTTTGCGCCAGTGCCAGCACCGGCGCCTCCCGCAGGCTCGCCAGCAACTGTTGCTGTCGGCTCGTCAACCGCGCCGGCGGCGTGACGGCGGACCTTTCGGATTGCCCGGCCACCACGTCGCGCACCAGCGGATGCAGCGAAGTGACAAAATCGCTCAAATGCCGCCGCAGAAAATCAAATGACATCTCCACCGTGAGAAATTGATGCCGCTGCTGTGCCTGCCGCGTCGCGCACAACGGTTTTTCTCCACGCCGGTAAAATCCTGCCGTCAGGCGAGTGAACATCGCCTCGCGCTGTTCGCACCCCACCCGTCCATTGCCTTCGAGATTCAGGCAGACTTCAATGCTGCCGGGGTGAAAACTTTTGCCCCAGTCAAATTCCCCGTTCGTTTTGAAGTCATGCCACTCAAAACTCACGCCCCCGCCATGCACGCTGCCGTGCAAATGCCGCCAGCCATCGCCGACCGGGCGCCACACCGGCCGTTCGGTGAAAACGGGCGTGATGCTGATTTCGTGTTCCTGGCCCGCTTCGGCGAGCCGCCTGGGAATCGCAGACATGAGCAGCAGTGTGCCCAATTTTTCACGCGCGGCAATAACTTGTTGTTAACATCGCAAAAAATGTCCGGCGCAAGGCACCGACAATAAATAGCAAGCCAGCGACAGCCGGACCTTCAAGGTCGGTTATTCTTGCCTTCATGAAGAACATTTTGATTATCAGGTGCCTGTGTGTGGTCGCGGGAGAATCCGCTTCCGCCGCAGTCATGGCAGATGAACCGGTCGCACTCGCCCCGCCCGCCCTGCAATCATCCACCCCTGCACCAGGGACCGGCACGCGCTACGGCCTCTTCGACTGGCTGGACCATCGCAGCGAATATGGCCAGGGCGCTTTTCCCGAACCGTTTTTGGTGGATGACTCGGATCTGGAGGAAAATGAAGCCCGGCTGGATTGGTTGCATACCGCAGCCGGCAGCCAGCACAGTGACACGGTTACGGCAGAAGTCGAAAAAGGTTTCGGGCTGGTGACTCTGGAATTGGAAGTGCCCTACGAACGTGACACGGCGTCTGGCCAGACGGCGCAAGGCTTCGGCAACATTGATTTGGGCGCGCGTTGTCCGTTCTATCAATACGTCTCGCCAAACGGTTTGGTGGACTCAACCTTTGGCGCGGCCATTGAAGTCGGCATTCCGGTGAACTCCGTTTTCAGCAAAAACGGCGAAGTCGTCCCCAAGATTTTTAATGACCTGAAGCTCGGCGATCATTTCACCCTCCAGTCTATCTTGGGCTATTCAACGCTCTTGGGTGACAGCGGCGACGGTGGTTTGCAAACGTTCGAATATGGCTTTGTCTTCGGCTACACCATTCCACATGACGAATTTCCATTGCCTGGCGTTCAACAATTCATACCCATGTTCGAATTGATCGGCGAAACGCAGCTAAACAAGGACGACCCCGGCCAGAACAGCCTCGTTGGCAATCTGGGCTTCCGCCTCAACCTCAAAACCATCGGCCCGATCCAACCTCGGCCGGGACTCGGATTTGTCTTCCCCATTGACCAAGCGGCGCGCGCGGACTTGCATTGGGGTGTCATCGCCAGCCTGGTATTCGAATTTTAAGGATGTAATTTGAAAACGGATTTTCAAAAGGATGCAAAAATCGGCATGAACCGGAGGCGGTTCCTGATTCTGACGGCGGCTGCGATGGCCACGGGTTGCCACACACTGGACGACGGCAAAGGTTCCATCGCCACGCACACGGAACGTATGGTTGACGCGGGACCGGTCGGCAACTATGCCGCCGACGGAGTGTACAATAATTTTCGCGACCAGGGATTCTTCGTAATCCGGAAAGGGGAAAAACTAATTGCCCTCTCCGCCATTTGCACCCACAGGAAATGCAAGCTCATCGCCGAACCGGACCGTTCCTTTTATTGCAAGTGTCACGGCTCGACCTTCGATCCTGCTGGCCACGTGACAGAAGGACCGGCGAAGCGCGACCTCCCGCTGCTCCCCGTGTTCGTGAACGAAAAAGGGCAATTACTCGTAACGGTTGGTGGTTGAATGCAATGTCGACGCTGGGCCGCGGTGTATTGGCCTCCAGACCGTCAATCCTGCAATAGGCACGATGGCCTTTATCCACGGGTCTCTTGACAAATTAGTTTCAGGGATGGAGGTTCCATTTGTCACGCGACTTCGATTTAACAACATAACTGCAGGAGCTAATTATGAAAAAACGTCTGTTAGCATCAATCATTAGTCTGCTGGCGTTAAGCCTTCCCCGCATGGTGATGGGGCAGAATCTGTTTGTGGCGAACGCCGCCAACGGCACAATTACTCAAATCACGCCGGCTGGAGTGCCAAGCACGTTTGCCTCGGGGTTGAATTTTCCTCTGAGTCTGGCCTTTGACAGCCAAGGCGATTTATTTGAGGCAGATGAAGGCAGCGGCAACATTTATGAATTCACTCCGAGCGGAGTAAGAAGCACCTTCGCCACAGGGTTGGGATCTCCTGAGGGGCTGGCCTTTAACAGCGGCGGTGACCTGTTCGTGGGAACCAGCGCCGACATTTTTGAATACACGCCCGCTGGGATGAAAAGTACCTTTGCCGCCGGGGCGGTGGGCTACCCCTTTGGGCTGGCCTTTAACAGCGCGGGTGATCTGTTTGTGAATGGTAGCTCTATCTATGAATACACGCCTGCCGGAGTGCGAAGTATCTTTGCCGCCGGGATCGGCAACCCTTCCGGACTCGCGTTTAACGGCGTGGGCAGTTTGTTTGCAGTGGGGAGCGGCTCTATCTATGAATACACGCCGGGCGGAGTCAAAAGTACCTTTGTCGCCGGGGGGTTGGGCAACCCTGCTGGATTGGCGTTTAACAGTGCGGGCGATCTGTTTGCGACCACCGGCAGCACCATCATTGAAATTACGCCGGACGGGGTGAAAAGCACTTTTGCTGGCCAGTTGAGCGATTCTACGGGACTGGCCTTTCAGCCCGTGCCCGAGCCTTCAACTTGGGCGATGCTTTCAATGAGTGCCCTCACACTGCTCGGTTTGCGCCGTAAGATTTAAGAGGTTATCGGCAACCAACAGCCTGACCCAGGCGTTCAGCGAGCCGAAGCGTCGTTATCACACGAAGATTTTGCCGACGTTTATCTTGACGGGCTCATCGTCCGGTTGTGCGCGGCCATCACAGGCAGGGTGCCCGTCGGTTATGAAGACGAGACGGGATTCCATTGTGGAATGGAGTCTGCTTCAAACTGAGTCGCTGAAGGTGGTGGATTTCGCTGTCCGTTCGGGGTTACGCATAGGGGTTTTGCTCGGTGGCGCAGCCAGGACAGCGAACCTCAATTGGTTGTGCCACACTTCTGAGCGCCGGGTGAAGGCGTACAAACCTCGCACCACAGGGCCGGATGAAAGTCCGGCCCTCGTTTTTGGTTTAGCATGAATATGACCCGGCAGCAACGGGCGAACGTGGCATTGTCCCCGGATTCAAATTCCGCTTGAGGAAAGCGGGTGTTCAGCACTTTTGCCCGCCCGAACTTTTCTTCCGTCGGCCTGTCCCGTCGTAGCTTCGGAGCGAAGATGGATGACCGTGGTACAGATTTCCAATCGGCTGCATCCTGCGTTTGCCTACGCCGGTTTGATGCACTCCGGCGAATCGTTTTTGGCGTTGTTCACCAGCTTGGAGACACGATAACAATCCATGTCCTCGGCGGGATAGGGACGGTGCACCGATTTTCTGACTCGCCCCCGTTTCGCCGGTCATCAATCCAGTACCGCCTCAAAGAGTTACGAAACCACAAAAAACGTTGCATTTATGCCAAAAAATGGCGTGACAGCACTTGCCGAATCCTGACGCTTGTCACCAGCATAGGAGATAGGACAGCGGACTTTCGATGGGGCTGTATTTTGGGACCATCAGCAAATGCATGGAAGGAAACTTGTGAAAACGGCCTGTGTTGGGATGGGGAATTTGCTCGTGTGGATTTTTGTCGTCACGAATGTTCTTGCCCAATCCCTTCCACCCCGGGGTCATGGTGGTGGAACCGACAATTACGATTCACCGTTTAATAACGTCCCCGACTACGGGACGAATCTCTGGCTCTCAATCAACTTGTCAAACGATGCCGTCCATTTGCTCCTGCACAACACGCATCCCGGCGTGCCGTACCTGATCCGAAGCCGGGAAGATTTGACTTCCGGCTCATGGTTTTACGAAGAGACCGTGACGGGAGCAGTCGCCGGCACAGCCACGTCAGCCACGCTCAACACCGGCGAGTGGACCAACAGTCTGTTCATTCAAGCGCTCACCTGGACGACGAATGCCGCCGCCGGAGCAACCGTCATGATGGCGATGGGCGGCGAGCGCATCATGGAATTGACGGCAAACGGGGATGTGATTTCCTGGGGCGGGAATCGGTATGGCGAACTGGGTGATTACACTTTCCTCGACAGCACCAATCCGGTTCATGTTGCGGGCTTGATCGGCGTAACAAAGATTGCTTCGGGACTGAATCACTCTCTGGCGCTGGATTCGAACGGAACTCTCTGGGCGTGGGGGCAGAACAACTTTGGGCAATTGGGTAACGATCAGACGGGTAATACCGATGCTCCCGTGCAAGTATTGGGGATGACAAACGTGATAGCGATTGATGCTCACGGTTATAACGGAGAAGGAATATTCGGACTTTCTGCTGCGGTGAGGGCCGATGGAACGGTTTGGACGTGGGGTTGCTCGGAGTGTTTCAGCGGTTGTAGTTATTCTCCGGCGCAAGTCGCCGGCATTTCCAACGCCATCGCCGTGGCGATCGGAGACTGTCACCTGGTGGCGTTGTTAACTAACGGCACAGTTTTGGTGTGGGGAAATGGAAACGAAGACTCTGTTCCAGTTCCAGGGTTGAGCAACATTGTGGCGGTTTGCGCCGGCGATTTTCACACGCTGGCCCTGGCTTCCAATGGGATGGTTTGGGCATGGGGCTACAACTTTTACGGACAGTTGGGTGATGGTGAGAATGAGTATTACCGCGACGCGCCGGTCATGGTTGTTGGGCTCACGAACGTGATTGGAATTGCTGCCGCCGGCTGGCATTCCATGGCGGTGGATGCTCAAGGCCGATTGTGGGCCTGGGGTGACGATGGCTGGGGTCAGTTGGGTGATGGCGGATCTGCCGGCGTCGCCCGCCGGCCTTTTCAGGTTCCTGGCATGAGTAACATTGTTGCCTTGGCTACGGGTACTTATGCGTCTGCCGCTCTTGATGGCGACGGCAGTTTTTGGCAATGGGGCGGTGAGGATGGGTATCCCAGGTTGTCCCCGGCATACGTTGATTTTTATAACGGTCAATTGCCTGACCTGCAGATTTTAGACGGCAATAATCAAACACCACATGCAGGATTGGAATTTCCGCAGGCTTTGGTCTTCAAGGTGGCTGACAGGAACGGCGTGGGCCTGAGCAATGCCCCGGTTTCGGTCGAAGTAATCAACGGTGATATGCAATTGCGGACTGTCAGCGGCGGCGGATATTATCCTGGCTTCAGGCTGACAACCGATGGAAACGGTGAAGTTTCATTAATCGGGTATGCAGACAGGTATGCCAGCAATCCCAATTGCCTTGTCAGAGTTTTGGCCGCCAGCCGCGAACGAGTTGTAGAGGCGGATTTCAGCGAAACACTCATTCCGCCGCCCACCATCAGCATCACCACTCCGGCTGACGGCAGCGTACATCTTGTTGGAACCAACCAACCCTTGGACATGACAGTCAATGCGCAAGCTGCGACCGGTGCTTCCATCGAGGAAGTGGATTATTATTATCAGACAAACGGTGGAGCTAATGCCTTGTTGGGGGTCTCTACGCAAAGCCCATATTCGATCACTTGGACGAATACCTTGTGGTGGACGAATGCTTTTGTTGCCCAATACACTATATCGGCGGTCGCAGTGGATAATGGAGGCGCGCGGTCTGATCCGCAAAGCGTGAATATCACCGTTGCCTTGGACTCTGACGGCAACGGGCTGCCGGATTACTGGGAGTTGCAATACTTCGGTCGTTTGGGCGTTGATCCCTACGCCGATGCCGACGGGGACAGCATCAGCAATTTGCAGGAGTACCAGCAAGGCACCGACCCCACGGATTTTTACAATGGGCGGTTGCCTTACCTGGAAATTTTGGGCGGCAACGACCAAACCGGAAATTATGATTCATTCCTGCCGGAACCGGTGAGCATAAAAGTGTCGGGGTCGCAATTTTTTGACACCTTCATCGCCAACGCGCCGGTGACATTCACCGTGACGAATGGGACGGCCCTGCTGGCGGCAACGACCAATGATATTCCCGCTTCCAGTCTTGTTTTGCGATCGGATTCAAATGGGCGGGTTTCGGCCCGGGTTTATTTTCCTCCGTCCGGTCCCAATCCGCCGGACAGCACGATTCTGGTGAGCGCCGCCAGCGGAGCCAGCTCCGTTGCTGTCTCCGTCAACGAATTTATTCCACTCGCCCGCTGGCGATTCAATGACACCAACACATGGGTGGGCGAAGAAGGTCAGGTGCCGCTGCTGGCCGCCAATGTCACCGGCGTTGCCAGTTGGAGCAGCAATGCCGTGTCGGTGGACAACGTGAATCCGGCTTTGCTCTCCTATAATGCCGTGGAAGCCAATGGTCGGACCAACATCAACTGTCAGACCGGGTCAGCGTTGTTCTGGTTCAAGCCGGATTGGCGCAGCGCCAGCGTTGGAGGCAATGGCCCTGGCACTTGGGGCAGATTGATCGAGATGGGCAGCTACAATCCCGCTTTCACCAATGGCTGGTGGGGCTTGTATCTCAGCCCCGATGGCACTCAACTGTTGTTCGGCACCTCCACCAACGGCGGTGGTATGACGAATTTAACCGCAAGCATCTCCTGGTATTCGAATGAATGGTATCAAATTGTCCTGACCTGCTCGCCTGCGCGCAGCGCCTTGTATGTGGACGGCCAATTGTTGGCCAATGGGGCTGGTGTGAGTTATTTCCCCAACGCCGGCGAGTTGACCACTGGTTTCAGAATTGGCAGCGATCAGGACGGAAACAATCAGGCCGCCGGCGCTTTTGACGAACTGGAAACGTTTAATTATCCTCTCGCTGCGGCCAACACCGCCACTTACAGCAGTCAAATTCCCGACTGGTGGGAGATAGAATATTTCGGTCAGGCGGGCATGAATCCCGATTTTCAACCGTCCAACGATGGAATCAGCCTTTTGATTGATTATCAACGCGGCAGATACCCCAATGTCATCAATTTTTCTTTGACGACGACAAATGGCTATGTCGCCAACGGCCTTGTTCCGGTGCAAATCCATCTTCAAGGCGGTGTTCCCTTTGGCCTCGCCGTGGCGGTCAATACCACCAACTTCGTGGTTGTGCCAAATCAGCTATTTGACATCAGCAGCAATTTTATCACCACGCCGTGGCAGCCTTACAATTCGAACATTGTTGTTTCGCTGAATTCCGGCGACGGCGATTATTATGTTTGGGTCGGATTAAAGGGTCTTTCGCCAGATGCTGAACAGACATGGCAGGGGACAAGGCTCACATTGGACACGGTTCCACCGATTCTCACGATTACCAATCCCGCCAACGGCATCGTCTCACGGCCGATCATTCAGATGCAAGGTTGCGCCAACGAATCCTTGAGCAGTCTAACCTATGATGTCAGCAATGCTTCAGGCGTTTGGACAAATCTCACCGGTTATGTGACCGGGCAATTTTGCGACACGAATTTGTTGGCTATCACCACGAATTATTTTCAATGCTACAACATCGCCCTGACGAGCAATGGCGTCAACTTCATCACCCTTCATGCCGCCGACCTGGCCGGTAATACGACCACCACCAACTTTAATTTCAGACTCGATGCTTCCGCCGATACCAATCCGCCTGCATTGACAGTCATCTGGCCGCAAAGCGGAACATACGTCAGCGGCAGCAACTTCACGTTGCAGGCGCAAGTGAGCGACCCGATGTCAACCGTTACGGCTTCCATCGTGGATGCCAATGGCGATACAAACACGGTGCAAGGCCTTGTCGAGCAGAGCGGACTGGTCTGGGTGCAAGATTTGCCGCTGGCCAGCAATGTAAATATGCTGACCGTCACCGCGACCGATGCGGTGGGCAACACTTCCGCGACCAATCTGACTTTGTTCCAGAGCAGCGTAATCGTGACGATGAACCCGCTGGCCGGCGATCAGTTCAACCAATCGTCCGTGAGCGTGAGCGGCACGATCAGCGATCCATCTTACACGCTCACCGTGAACGGTATGTCGGCGACGGTGAATTCCGACGGGACCTGGGGAGCCGACAACGTGCCGGTGAGTTTATCCGGCACGGCGATTTTTGATGTGGAAGTTTATTCTGGCAGCGCGCCCAACCTCATCCGCGCCAATCTCACGTTCGCTCCCCATGATGCCCCTTCAGGTGGAAACGATGGCTCACAATTGTTCGCCTTGACGCTGCCAGTCAAGGTCGGCCTGATGAGTTATCTCAGTGGAACGGCTTCTTATGGCGTGATTGCTGGTGGCAGGTATTGCGCCGTTGATCCTTGTTGCGGCCCCGCTTTTTGCAATAACGGAGACACAATTAATTGGACGTACCAGGCGGCTGGATCTGATACAGGGTATTACTACTCATCGGGTTATTATAATAGCGGTCCTGGCGCGCCTGGATGGCTGATGCTTTGTGCCCCACAAAATTCTGCGTGGGACAACCCGCTGCCAGCAGGTAACGACGCATACGGCGCGCCATGGGAAAACATTTCAGATGCACAGTATTACTTTCGAACTCACGTCATGATTGAGCCGCCAGGACAGGCGGCTGCCGGCACCACCGTAATCTATCTCGTTCAAGCGCAGGCTTGGGATTTAAATGGAGGAGGCCAATTGCCGGCGGATTGGCTCAAAATCTGCGGCGTGACGTTGACGGACGATGGAACGGGTTCGGGCTACATGCTTTTGTCGGCCCCGGCGGGCGTGAATGTGGATGTCACGCCAACGGCTCCAGGAAATTATACCTTCAATGTACAAGCCACTGAACTGGACATCAAGCTTGCCGTGGACAACAATCGGGATGGCGACATCACTTTCGATGCCGCTGACCAAACCACTACCGACAGGCCGTATCGTTTTTGGGTCAACAACGATTACGATGGCTATGACGGTTCCATTGATGATTACACTGATTTAGACCCTTCCACTGGCTCAGATGCTGTGAGTCTCTATATTGATTGTCCGCGAAATTTGGAAGATTTTACCCGTTTATGGATCAACACGCAGGGAATAACTGAACAGTTGCAGAGTGGCACGTTCTTGCTGGCATTGGAATGGGAAGACACGACGGACGACCCACAACTCCGGCTTTTCCAAGCGGTGGAAAGCAACGGCGGAGCGCTGTATCTGACCGACACCAACGTGGCACAGCAACAAATCGCGCTGCCTTACGGCAAGCAAATAATTGAATATCGTCACTTGAACGTGCTCACAAAATATAATCCTTACATTTTCCCGGTTGACTTTTGGTCGAATGTCTCTGCCGACGCGCCGGTGGCGCACCTGCTGTTTGAAGCCGTCAGCCGTGGCAGCGGGGAATTGGTGCTCTCGATTTACAAGAACGATGCCAAAACAAAGCTTGCGGAAAGCCAGCCGATTTATCTTGATTTAAAGGACGTGAAAGAGATGTATGAGCGTTGGACCGTGGGTAGCGATCCAAGCTCCGCACCGGCGACGACTGCCAGTCCGGTCTCTTCGCCTTATCCCTACAACTCGGCCGTGCCGGCGGAAGGCAATTACATTCTCTTTGTGCATGGCTGGAACATGGCGCCATGGGAAAAAGATGCCTTTGCCGACACCGCTTTCAAGCGACTTTGGTGGCAGGGTTATAAGGGAAGATTCGGCGCGTTCCAATGGCCGACGGAATATGGCTTTTCAGGAACTATCAGTGCCATCGCCGATGCGGATAATTACGATAACAGCGAGTCTAATGCATGGGCATCGGCAACCGGGCTGCTCGGCAAGTTAAACGATTTGAACGCCGAATATCCCGGTCACGTTTATATGTTCGCCCATAGCATGGGCAACGTGGTGGCAGGCGAGGCGTTGCGTTTGGCCGGCACAAACCAGGTGGTGAACACCTATGTTGCCATGCAGGCAGCTATTCCATCTCATGCCTATGATCCGACGACTTACACTCGTACGAACAACCTTAATTATTTGGGTATCGGTTACAATTCTCACGCCCCGAACTGTTATGCCAGTTATTGGACTGGCGGCGCGCCATGTTATTTCGATGGCACCGTTGGTGCTGGCAGCTACATCAATTTCTATAACCAGCAGGATTGGGCATTGGCCCGCTGGGAAGTTGACCAGGATTTCAAGCCCGACTTTCAAGCGGGATATGCTTACGATGCCAGCAAAATGAAATTCACTAAAAACTATTCCATTGGGACCGAACTTGATTTCCCCCTGAACACCTGTGAGATATTCGCCTACTGCGACACGGCATTCTGTTATGCGCTTGGCGAACAGGCGTTCGTGGGAGGTAGGTTTCAGACATCTCAACAGGTGAATTTAGATTTGACATTTGGTTTCGGAAACACTCACACAGGTCATAGTAAAGAATTCAACTCCGACAATATGAGTCAGGCTGCTTTCTGGAATACATTACTCGGTAAAATGCGCCTCTTACCATGAAAAATAATCTCACAATAGTTTTACTTTGTGCGAGCGCACTTTTGGTCGCTTTGATTCTCTGGCATGGCAGCAGAGAAAAAGAATCGACGCCGCATTCGCTGGCGCAAATGCCCAACACGAACGTTTCATCTACACAAAATGTCGTAGCACCACGCGCGGAGATGCAGCAAAAAGACACAAATACAGGTGCATCTACAACCGCTGGAACCCCAGAATCGTCACAAACCAATTCGGTCGCGGCCGAAGAAAGATTACGCTCGTTCGTAGAAAATAAAAATGTTCCTATCAACTTTTGGGGGGCAGTCGTGGATCAGGATGGAAATCCCCTCGAAGGAGTGAAAATTAGCGGGAAAATTCGAACATGGTATCTGACGAAAACATTAAACTTTGATAGTCGCTTTCCGGAAGTGAGCGCACTGAGTGGTTCCGGTGGCAAATTTCAAATCCGCGATGCCAGTGGCGACATGATCACAATGAAGTCGATGGAGAAGGAAGGCTATGAGCCGGAACCCGCCGCGTTGCGAGGGTTTGGTTACAATACGTCTGAAAGATTCTCCTCGGATCCCAACAATCCGATAGTATTTAAGATGTGGAGGACAAACATCCACGAGCAATTAATCGTTGGAGATGAGCGATTTCATGTAATACCGGATGGACGGGCGTACGTAATTGATTTGGCCAAAGGGACAATAGCCGAATCTGCGGGAGGCGACCTCAAGGTCTGGATTAAATATCCGGAACAAGTCGCGCGCGGTCAACTTTATGACTGGCTATCTGAGATAGTGGTAATCGATGGTGGAATTTTAGAGGAAACCGACCCTTATTCGTCAATGTTCTCCGCACCGGTCGGTGGTTACATTTCATCATTTCAATATAATCAGCAGATTAAAGGTGGTCAGCGTGGTTCAACCGGTTCACATCGGTTTTACCTCAGTCTTCAAAATGGTCAGAAATACGGGCGCATTACAATTGAAATACGCGCGCCTTACAACAACGACATTCCAGGTTTGGTTCATATTCAATACGCCATCAATCCGTCTGGCTCACACGTCTTGCGATGAGTTTAGAAACATGCGCGAAAGAACAGGCATCCTGTTGGTTAAGTCTCGCACCTGACCCCGCGGAACTTGGAGTTCGATCCCAAGCAAAATTTGTTGAACGGATTAAAACCACTTGAGCAGGTCAGCGAGCCTTGAATCGAAGTTGAAACATTTCGTTCTTGTTGGATGGTATAAACTGCTGCATGTCGTTTTCTGTCCGTGAGAAATTGAAACGTGGATGAAGCACGCGGACGGCCGCTTGATGCCCGGTACTCTTTGACTCTTGGCATGGCGGATACGGACGCACATTATCCGCTCCAAAGCGGCATCCGCGATGTCATCGCCTATTATTATGCCGGTTCGTTGACGGATGCCATGCTGGGGTTGGTTGAAAAAACCGGCGCAGACGCCCAAGCAAATCGCACAAACCCCGCCGAAGCCCGGCGCACGCTTCAATCCTCACATTGAGCGTCGGCACTGATTTTTCGCGTTTTTGTGTGATTGTTGATTGGCACAAAGATGAGCGGGCAATGGTTAGAGACCGATTCGCCGATTTGGAGCAGGCCATCAGCGAGGAACTGCGCCCGCTGTATGAAAGCGCCGACGCCGTGCGGAGGCTGGTTTCTCACCCTTGGCTCATCGAACAAGCAAACGCTACCGCAGCCTGGAATAGTGCAATTACATGCTCAAAGTGGTATTATTCACCGGTGTAAGATCGGCTTTCCCGGTTATTTGCGCGTCGAATCAGACGAGTTCGTGGCATTTGGACGACAGCCCTATGGGATAGGCGTCTCAACTCTTAAAATTTATTCGCCAATGAATTCGCCGGCCGCCCCTGAAGAAGTGCGCGGCCCGCGTGGTTCACAAGCGATGAGATCGGCTAGTCCTGGGCTCTGGCTGCTGCCGCATTGTCTATCCTGTCTGCCTGCGTCATTTGCGAAGGGCCGAGGTGGAAGGTCAGCTTGTCGATCGTGCCATTAAAGGCGAACGGCACCTGATAATCGTTTTCGTTCACCCCGGTGCGGGTGTCAACCCCGACATCGAAGGTCTCGTCAACCGGAATAAGGAACGGAATCGTGCGCGGAATCGTTAGCGTCGCGACGACCTGGCCGTCCACGTTCAGCACACCGGTGCCACCCTTGGCGACGCCGGGGCCGTCATACTTAAAGTCAAACACGATCGTGTGCTTGCCCGCTGTCAGCACATCGGGACCTGCCGCTCGAAACTGCATGAGACCGAGGCCGTTGTAGTCGAACACTGGTTTGCCCTTGAGGATGTATAATCCGAACCCACCGAAACGGCCTCCTTCGGTGCAGATCATCCCGTCGCCCCCGTCCGCTCCCACCTCGACCTCCGCCGTAATGGTGTATGACTTGTTCAGGATGCTCGGTGCGTTTCCCTGGTCAATGCCCGGGTTCACACCCACATAGGTGAAATCCGTCCTGCCGGCCGTCAGACTTGGCCGGGGCGTGATCGCCCGTTGGAACTGTTGATTGTCCAGCGGAAACACCTGATACTTGGCTGCCTCCTTCGCGAACAGCTTCTGCATCTCCTTAAGCTTGTCGGGCATTTGCGCCGCGAGATCTTTGTTCTGCGAGTAATCCTCGTTCAGGTTATACAGCTCCCACTTGTAGTCATTGACTGCCGGCATGGGCGCGTCCAGCACCCACGGTGGAACCGGCGGATGCGTGTTGGCATACCAACCATCGTGATAGATGCCCCGGTTGGCGATCATCTCAAAATACTGGGTGTGATGGGTCGTGGGGGCGTTCTCGTTGGCCTTGCTGAAAGTGTAGACCATGCTCACACCTTCAATCGCCTTTTGCTTGATGCCGTTCACGTATTCCGGTGCCTTAATCCCGGTTGCTTCGAGAATCGTGGGTACAATGTCAATGATATGGTGGAATTGGTTGCGAACACCGCCCGGGTCGTCAATGTGCCCGGGCCATGAAATCGCCAAGCCCTGCCGCGTGCCGCCGAAGTGCGACGCCACCTGTTTGGTCCACTTGAAGGGCGTATCGAATGCCCATGACCAGGCGACCGCCATGTGGGCGTGGGTCTGCGGGCCACCCCACGCATCGTAAAATTTGAGTTGGTCGGCAATCGGGACATCCAAAATGCCATTGTAGGCGGTCCAGTCATTGGGTGTGCCGACTGTCGTCCCTTCAGGACTGCTACCATTGTCACCGTCAATGTAGATAATCAAAGTGTTGTCGAGTTTGCCCTCGTCCTGGACCTCTTGGATGACCCGGCCAATCTCGTGATCGGTATATGCAACATAGGCGGCAAACACTTCCGCCTGACGGGCGAAAAGTTTTCTCTCGTCGGTGGAGAGGTCATCCCAATTTTTCAGAATATCACTGGGCCATGGTGTGAGCTGGGCATTCGCAGGAACTATCCCCAAGCGTTTCTGATTGGCGAAGATTTGGTCGCGTAAGGCATTCCATCCCATGTCGAACTTGCCGTGGAATTTGTCAATCCATTCCTGCGTCGGCTGGTGCGGTGCGTGGGTGCCACCGGGAACGTAGTAGAGGAAGAACGGCTGCCCCGGGGCCGAGGCGTTCAGCGACCGCATATATTTGACCGCCTCGTCCGCCAGATCGGTCGTGAGGTTATAGCCGGGATGCCCGATCCACGGGAAGATTTGGGTGTGATCGCGCCACAGGTATGGCTGCCATTGGTCGGTCTCACCGCCTAGGAATCCATAGAAATACTGGAAGCCCATCCCCGACGGCCACTGGTCAAAAGGACCTGACGGACCGACTTCAAAAGACGGCGTATTATGGTCTTTTCCGAACCATGAAGTAGCGTAGCCGTTCTCCTTGAGAATTTCGCCGATGGTCGCGCTGTTCTGGGGAATGATTGAGTTATAGCCCGGGAAACCCGTCGAAACCTCCGTGATCACGCCAAAGCCAACCGAATGGTGGTTGCGGCCTGTGATCAACGCCGCCCGTGTCGGCGAGCAGAGCGACGTGGAGTTGAACTCCGTATAGCGCAGTCCCGCAGCAGCGACGCGATCCAGCGCGGGCGTCGGAATGACACCGCCAAATGTCCCTGGCACACCATAGCCCTGGTCGTCGGTCATGATCAGCAGGACGTTGGGCGCGCCTTGGGGCGGCACCACGCGCGGTGGCCACCAAGACTTCGAGTCAAGATAGCTCTCCTTGATCACTCCCCCGAATTTTGGGGCCGGTGGCGGAAGTTGCTTGCCGTCAATCGTGGTCGTGGCACTGGGCTCACCGAGGATGCCGGTGACTTGCTGGGCCAGCACCGGCAACGCCGCGAACAATCCAGTCGAAGCGGTGAGCACGTTCAGGCCGTGTTTTAATAAATGAGCTTTCATAAACTTATTGGTTTGCGTGTTGGTTTGATGTGAACTGGGATTTCCCATTTGATTTCTAGCCCATGACCCGCGTTGGCCTTTTTCGCGATTCTCTTCCTGTTCCACAGGTTTGCAAGAACTTTTTTCCAGTCCATTCCGGTTATTCTCTGGCACAGGGGGTGTTCCGATACCTTTTTGTGCTCCCAACGCCTTTTCTCTCCCGGATGAGACGACACCTCTTCCGCGGTTTCCGTTGTTTTCATGCGAGACATTTCACTCTTGTTCCCAAACGGTTTAAGCTGGTTCGGCGATTGTCCTTGCCCTGAAAATCAAGGCCTGAGAACGCTTTTGCACGAGGCAGTCATTGAAATTCTGTGATGTCGCAGACGAGAAAGTCGCTTTTTTTCTTGACCCTGGCGAATGTTACATGCATAATCGGCACTGACCCGATTAACAAACGGAAACCGCTCCTCCTAATGAGCCTGAAAACAGTCATTCTGGCAGCGTCGCTGATACAATCCTCGTGCCTCCTTTGCGGTGCGACCATCCTTGTCAATGGGGACTTTGAGACAGGCGATTTGACTGGTTGGTCCACGTTTGTCACACCCAACGGTGACATTGGAGCTGCATACGGACTGCCGAATGTGGTCCCGTTCGATGTGACCGGAAGCGGAACTGCGTCGGACGCTGCCCAGTTCGAGGTTGGTGAACTGGCCTTCCTTGGGAGCCACACTGCTCAAGGGGGAGGCATCTTCCAGAATTTCACCTGTTTTCCTGGTCAATATGTTGTCTCGCTGGACGTCGCGGCGCAGAACATCAACAGTTTCATCAATGCTCAAGCGGGCACGTTCAATCTGTTTGTCGATGGAAGTTTACTCGCAAGCACGAATTACGGACAAATCAGCCCCGGACAGGTCCCGCGCGCTGTCCTTTCTGCGACGACCGAGATGGGTCCGGGTACACATCAAATCATGGTTGAAATCACCCGCTCGTGGCTTACCGGGGGCTTTGGTGAAACACCTCTGGAGTATCTCGACAATATTGCAGTGGCCCCGGTCCCGGAACCCTCTCAAGTTGCCTTAGGCATCCTGGGTTTAATCCTGATGTTGGCACACCGACGCATTAACCCGAAATTCAGAGCATGAGAGCGCTTTTTTACGAGGCAATTCGAATGGCGGCCTGTTATGAGCGTGACAAGACAGACTCTGACGAATTCCACAAACCATGAAAACACTGTTGAGAATTGCAGGCATTTGCCTTGGCCTGACTGGTAACGCATTCGGTGCAGTTGGGCCGACGACGATCACGTTCGACGAGTTCACGTACAACGTCTTCACGCCCTACTCGCTCATCCCGAATGGCTATCAAGGATTGAACTGGGATAACTTTTACGCGTTCAACCCATACGTCTATCAGTATCCGACCGATTATCCCGGAGGGGTGATTTCACCTCCAAACATTGCTTTCAATGGCTCAGGACAGCCGGCCACTATCAGCAGCCCCGGGCCATTCGATCTGGACTCGGCCTATCTGACCTCCCACGATGCCAACCCACTGCTGCTGACCGTTCAGGCGTTTGACGGCGCCACACTTCAATACGCCAATAGTTATTTCCTGTACCCAAGCAGCCCGCAGGACATCAGCTTTGGCTACGTCGGAATCGACAGCGTCACTTTTTCCACTCTGTTGCCCGGCAAGACCTACGGGCCTAACTTCATAATGGATAATTTGGTGGTCACCATACCGGAGCCAGGATTATCTGGGTTACTCCTGCTCGGGTTCCTTCTCAGAGGCGTTAGCCCAAGAAGCCCTATTCAACGAACCCCGCGATGACGCTTCGGCTGCATATCCAGAGCCAGTGGCCCGGGGTCGCTGATCTGGAACCTCAGGCGACTTGTCATACACCAAAACCAAAACACTTATGAAAACATTACACTTAACCTTCCTTGCCACGGCAGCCATCCTTCTGAACTCCGTTTGCTTTGCCGGAGCACTCATCATCAATTTTGATACGGACGCCTACGGCAATCCGATTAATGCACCCAGTTACTTTTTTCAAACAAGTTCGCTGACGGAACTCTACGCGCCGCTTGGCGTCCATTTCAACGGCCTCAGTGATGGTGAAGGCGGGGAGATTCTTAACGACAGCGGGGCAGCCCCGGGGTCTTTCGGCATTTTGGCCCTCAGCGGTCACAATTTCTTGGCTTTTAGTAGCACCGGCCCGGCTGGCCCGGAGATAGTTACCTTCGATACACTCATGAGTTCGGTTTCGATCTTTGCTTCAGCAGGAAACGCTTACTACGGGTCATTCACGATGCAGGCGTTTAGCTCTGAAGGGGTGCAGGTTGATACTGATACCGTCATCGTACCTTATGGTCAATATGGCGAGTTGAACGTCTCTTCCCCGAACGGGATTCAATACGTTGTTCTTTCCGAATATTATTCTGTTCCTGGTTGGGTTTTCGACAATCTTACCGCAACGCCGGTTCCAGAGCCTAAATTATTGTCGCTCTTTTTTTCGGTTTTACCGTCTTGTTGCTGTTTTGCCGTCGCCTAACACCGCTCATGGCGTTCGGACACGAATACAGAAGCACATCCAGGAAATGATATATGAAACTCTATAGACTGTTTTGGTTGTATCTTGGTGGATCTCTTGCCGTTGTGTCGCTATCGGTCACGCGAGCCGACACGGTTCTTTGGTATAACGGCGATCTGACCTCAGGCGGCGCAACGGTGAATGAAGAAACCGGCAACATTGGGCCGGCCAATGTTTACGACGACTTCGATGTCACTGCTCCCGGAGGGTGGATCGTCAACCGCGTCTGGTCCAACAACGACATGCAGTTGCAAGGCGTTACCAGCGCTTCGTGGTCCATTCGATCAGGGATGTCCGCCGGAAATGGAGGAACGATTGTCAGCTCGGGAACAGGGTTCGCCAGTCAGACGCCGACAGGACGTTCCCTGCCCGGCTATGGGATTCCCGAGTACACTATCCAGATTAGCGGGCTCAATGTTTACTTGGCACCCGGCATATATTGGCTTTCAGTGTCCCCGTTCGTTGGTAACGATCCTTTATCCAACGGGACCCTCAGATCTTACGTGTCAGTGACTTCTGGCGCCAACGCAATTGGTGAGCCCGCCGGCAACAACGGGAACGGATTCATTTATTGGCCGTATGCTGGCTATAACTACGCCCCCAATTTCTTCAACCAGGATTACTCGATGGGCGTCGCCGGCACCGTAGTCCCCGAGCCTTCCACGCTTGCGTTGCTTGGTGTCGCCTCAATCGGATTGGTTGCGCGGAGTCGAAACCGCAAATTATGAAACCTGGTCCATGAAAACTACAATTCTAATTACCGTCTTTTGCGCTGTCGTCCTTTCCGCAGCTCACGCCGGCACGATCGCCGTGGACCCAACAAGTGGGGTTGAGGGGTTGGTTTCGGGCAATGGAGGACTCACTCTGGGCTGGGAGTTTCAGGTCTCGGCCACTAACGGGATTGTCGTTGATGGGTTGGGATTCTGGGATTATCAATCAGATGGCTTTTTATTCGGCCAAACTTTTGATGTTGGTTTGTGGGATGCATCCTCGGGTACCTTGCTGCGAGAGTCAGTCATCACATCGGCTTCAACATTGGAACCTTCTCTTGATCCGGATGGGGGTTGGAGAGTCAACGCCGTTTCGCCATTATATCTGGCACCAGGCCACTACCGGATTGGAGCGCTTATGCCGGTAAGCGGCGCGAATAATATTGTTAGTGACCCTGCAACTTTCCAGTCCGCGTCAGGTGTCAGCTTTGTGGGCTTTCTCCGTCAAATTGGCAGTCCGACCTTGGCGATGCCGGACACTGGCCCTCCGTACCTTGGCGCTATCTGGTTTGGACCAACATTTACGTTCACACTCGGGCCTGCAGCGCCGTCAGGTGCGGTCGTCGCCCCCGGTAATTACATAGCAACGAGCGGTACAGGGGGATTGAATACACTCCTGCGTAACAGCGGTGCCCCACGCACATATCAGATGCAGTTTTCGGCAGCCGCCCTCGGGGGGCTGCCGGTCGGCGCGAGGATCACCGAATTACGATTCCGGTTGATAACGAATAGCGTTGCCTTTCCCACCAATACAGTCACTTGGTCTGATTACCAGGTGACACTGGCTCAAGCGGCCAACTCAATATCAGCCATGAGTACGAATTTTGCCGCGAATATGCTCGCGCCCGTGCTGGTAAAGAACGGAGCGCTTTCCCTCAGTGCCAATTCCTTCACCACGGGTGCCAACCCCAACCAGTTCGGTTCGTTCGTCGTCTTTGATACTCCTTATGTTTATCAAGGCGGCGACCTCGTGATGCTCTTCAGTCACACCGGCAGCGATTCGGCCAGCGCCGCTTTTCTTGATGCCGTGACTTCGACGACTCCCGGTTATGGAACTGATTTCCGCGCGTTAAGCGCAACCTCCTTTAACGCGGCTGATGGAGCTTCGACGTCAGTGACAATTGCGCAAATCGTATTTACTTACTCACCTGGCGCAGCCATTTTCCTCGACGGAACCAATGTGGTCATTGTCGGCACGAACGGACCGCCCGGAGGGTCTTATCACCTCATGGCGTCCACAAACAGCGCTTTGCCTATTTCCCAATGGACTCCGGTAGCGGCCAGCCAGTTTGATGGTAGCGGCAGTTTCCGCTTCACCAATGCCATCAATGCGGATTTGCCCGCGTGGTTCTTTCGCATCGCACTACCTTGAACCCGAGAACAGTTGATTGGTCTGACGAGCACGAGGCTGTGTGAAAACTCCAGCGGAGTGAGCAAAAAAGATTCAGCGCCGCACGCTCCAATTTTCACATTGAGTTTCGGCGGGACGTGGCCTCCATTCCCTCCGGTTGAACCGGGCCACCTCGTGAACCTGCTCCCGCAGCCGCAACCGGGGATTCGGCACCAAACGTTCCCGCACCCGAGCATTCATAAAAGAGGGGCTGGACAATGCAACGCGGCTTTGCTACCATAAAACAAGCAAAAGAATGAGGCTGCGAAATCCTGGAGATAGGCTGCGAAATCAGCCCCTTACGCAGTTCACTTATAGGTTAGCTGCCAGTGCTACTTTGACTATTATGCGTTGCACCAAGTGCCATAAAAATGAGGCGACCATCCACTTCACCCCCGTGGTGCATGGAAAAGCGCAGAAGGCTGTTCACTTTTGTAAAGATTGCGCCACGACCAGCACGGGATTTCACTTCCGGGACCCGAAGAAGGCGGAGGCATTGCCCGTGAAAGGCAAGCGGTGCAGTTTTTGCCGTCGGCCAGCCCGCTTCGGAGAGATGACTACGGGAAGAGCGCGTTACTGGTGCTTGGGTTGCCGCACCGAACTACGGGACATCTTCCTGGACCTGTGCGCCTCCGAGCGACACCCCCGCCTGGTAGAGCAGATTGAAGGGACTGGTGCGCTTATTATTCGCGACGATCCCGAAGTTCCGGCATGGATGGTGGGAGCTGGCCTGAGGGCAGCCAAGATATTTGTAGACAGGCGACGAGAGCATGGTCGTGACAAAGGCAGCTAACAAATCGCGGCAGGCAACAGGCGCTGCACCTTCAGTTTTGGGCGTCGTGGGAGATTCGCTGCTCCCCCGGCTTCGTCGTGGCGTCATTTCCCGCGCCTGTACCTGAGCTCTGGACGTTAGTCACGCAGCGGTATGAGCATGAAGACACCGCGAGATGGCAGCAGATGGAGGCTGGTAACTCAAGCAGTGTACAGGGCGAGGTGGGCCATCCTCTCCGTCGCAGCCGTAAATGCCATGGGAGTCATCGTCGGCGCTCTTATGGTACATTCCGGCAGCGAGTTCGCTTTGAGCTACGGAGACAAACTGGTGGCCAGGGCTCAGAAACAGGATGCGGCCGCTATTTCTTATCGCCAGGGGCATCGGCTCACTGCTGCCGCAAAAGATTTTGCGATGAACCTAGGGGTCGGCGCAGTGCCGATGACGCTTACCGGTTTGACGGTGGTTTCTCCGTACGGATTCGGGGCTTACCGTGGGTGGGTTGGCGGGATCGTCTCGGTAGATCGCAACCACCGGAGTCGCTTGCGAGACTGGCGCCGGGGAGCGTACTACGTCGTCGCCCTTGTCCTTCAATTGATCCCCTATTCGCTGGCCGGAGGCGTCGGGATACACCTGGGCTTGTGTTTTTTTAGGCCATTCCCGTACTACACTGGAGATAAGATCGGCGGCTATCCGAAAGAAGCAATTTGGGATGTAATTCGCGTTTATAAGTTGATCATCCCGCTGTTTTTGATCGCTTCGCTTTGGGAGTTTCTTTGCCCATGGAACTGAACCAAACCGGGAATTGTACAACACGGGCGACTAACCCGGCGGCTGCACTGGACGGCGGGAGTCCGGTGTTGTTGACATGCTTGGCCTGCTGGCCCGCCGCCAGTGAGCCGCGGTGTTAGGCATCGTGAAAATGAAACTTCAAACGAGATCACCTGATGCACTTCCGGGATTCACTCTGATTGAATTATTGGTGGTTATCGCCATCATCGCCATTCTCGCGGCATTGTTGCTGCCGGTGCTGGCAAGGGCCAGACAAAACGCGTGGCGGACGATATGCACCAGCAACCTCAAGCAGTGGGGTCTGGCCATCACCATGTATGCCGGCGACCACGCCGATTATTTCCCGGACAACACGCTGCCCGGCGCCCATGACTTGGGCTGGATGGCCTTTAATTTTACCAACAGTTTTTATCTGGCGTATTTGTATCCGAACCGCCCTGGCACGACCACAACAGGCCAGCGGCCATTGAATGACGTAATGTCGTGCCCTACGGACATCGTACATCGCAGCGTGGAGGCGGCCAACAATTTCCCGAATTTGATCGGCTACAATTATTTGCCCTTCCGGTCGAACGGGCCCGGGAATTTCTGGAATTACAATGCGTTCGGTCTGGGCGGTTGGTGCCTGAACCGCACCAAGCTGAACGGGCCTTACCGTAAAGCGCCAACCATGATGGATAGGTTGCAGCGGATTTCCAGCACGGGTTGGTATGACAGTCCTTACGGCACTCTTTACCCCGACTCGTGCCACACAGGGCCCGGCGGGGTGCCGATAGGCGGGAATTTCCTGTTCGAGGACGGTCATGTTGAGTGGCGGAAATTTATGGAGAACAATCCTTCTGGCACCATTGACAAAGCCTCGACTGGACCGGGATCAACTGGGACTTACACGGATTATTACCGACTTAGCGAACTAGGCCCCGGGCCGTGGTAAAGATCATTGACGAGATATACTATGACGCTGCCTCGTATGAGGGTTCATGAGTCAGGAACCAAGTGAAGGGTTTCATTTCTTAGAAGTATTTTTTCCGAACCGTTGGCTGTTGCGTCCGCGCCAGCCACACCTCTCCGTTGCCGGAGGGTTTCTCCCAACACCGCGCCAGGCCGTGTGAAAACTCTGGCGGATTGAGTGGAAATGGACGTGAACCAACTGGATTTTGAGGTTCTTGTTTCGCTTAAAATCCTTGACAGAAATTCGCAAGTCAGCGTTCATAAACCCATGATAAAGGCCACAGATACAAAAGTCATCCGTGCACAGCGTCGTGCACGCCCCTTGGCCTAATAATAATGTTGGGCGCCGGCATTCGAGACCGTTCGACCAACTTGAAAACCTTTTATGAAAATCCCTAGCTATGTGATTCTGAGCGGTGCGTCCTCAGTTCTTTTGATGCTCGGCGCCTTCACAGATTCTGCCCGTGCCGGCGTACTCTGTGAGGAGTCGGTGAAAACTAATTTCCCCGGTATTTACAGCAATGAAAAAGGGCAGGAAGTCGCGGTTCCGTTCTCTGTTCCCGCGCGAGCCTCTATCACACATCTCACCTGGTACGGATTCTGGTGGGGTTCCGAATCCAGAAGCGGGGAAGCAGCCATGACCTTAACGCAGTTCATCGTCCGTGTGTTACCAGAGTCATCCGGCGGGCCAGGAGACGTTCCGCTCTTCAACCAGACAATTACAGCCAAGGTTCAACCCACGGGACAAAAGATGTGTCTTCCGGGTGAGAGTGGATACGACGGAAACATGATCTATCGCTTCGATGCGGACACCTCGCCTGCCATTGCGCTCGCCGTGGGAACCAACTGGCTCTCCATCATCGCCCTGCACCCGACAACGGATCAGTGGCTATGGGCAAGAGGCGCAATGGGTCCTTCAGAGCTGAGATCGCGCGTCCTATGACGCAGTCCGCGATGGAACCCGGGTTCCCGTCAGGGGCTCACAGCGTTCGCAATTCAGGGCGATCTCCTGACTGACAAATGACCATGCAGACACTGCTCTCGCCCAACCGAAATCACTGGAGCGAACGCGGGCGTGCCGCATCAGCTCTAAACGCGGATCCGCAGGACCGCCCGCATCGCTCAGTTCTGCCGTTAGGCGAATCGGGGACAGTGTAACACGAATGAACTATTTATTATCGAGTATCCGATGGTTTCGCGTCCTCGGCGCTGCGGTTGCAGTTATTGCGGTGAGTTTCCTTATCCTGATGGTCGTTATTACCGTCTATGCGTTTGTCTTGGCTTTTCAGGCTCGGGGCGCTCCCGACCAAAATGCTATTAATCACTTTGCCGCGAGGGTCAGTCCCAAGTTGATGCCGTGGCTTGAGATGTTGCTGACGTTGGTTGTGGCCCTTATCGCTGCTCGGAGAGCCGAGAAGGCTGGTATCATTCACGGTCTTTTCATTGGTATTCTAGCTGGTCTGTTGAGTTTGGCGGTGACGCTGGCTTTTGGTGGGCGGCTTGGCTTGTATAACTTGGTTTTCTTTCTAATCGTTGTAGGGCTGGGGTGGCTCGGAGGCTTTGTCGGACAAAAAAGGACGGGTAGAACATGAAGTCGTCGCCTAACAGATCGCCAAGCCATGTGAAAAGTTTGGCGGAATGAGTGGAAAAAGATTTGCCGGCGGTCCGAAAGTTCGGGTCGCCGGTTTTTACTTTCCAGAGATTCGGTCAGTGCGGACAGCAGTCCAGGAAAATCAGGGAGCCGGCCGGAGGCGGAAAAAGGGACGTGAACCAGTTAGGTTTTGAGGTTTTTGTTCCGCTTATTATCCTTGACCGATATTCGCAGGTTTGATTTTATAAGGGCCTGATACCACGAAGGGTTACAAAATCCACGTGTGCACGACGCCGTGCACGCAGTGCGGCAGAATAATACGGTTAGGCGACTCAGACCGTCTCCCGAGAAATGAACACCCTTGAAGAGCGAGTGCGAAGTGCCGTCCGCGAGGATGTTGCTATCGTTCCTTACGACTCGCGCTGGCCCGACCTGTTCCGACGGGAGGCGGAGCATCTTCGCTCGTGTATTCCGGCAGCACTAATCCGCCGCATCGAGCACTTTGGCAGCACTGCCGTTCCTGGTCTCGCCGCCAAGCCGATCGTGGATATGCTGGTCGAAGTCTCCAGCCTGCGCGCCGCTCGGACCGAGATAGCTCCTGTCCTCCGGAGTCAGGGGTACGACTATTTTTGGCGGCCCAACTTCGGCGACGATATTCCGCCTTGGCATGCCTTCTTCATCAGGCGCGACGAGAGCGGCATTCGCACTCACCATATCCACATGGTCACTCGTCGTCGCACGTTTCAACAGCACTGGGAGCGTCTTCTTTTTCGCGATTACCTGATTTCGCATCCGGAGACCGCCCGCGATTACGAGCGGCTCAAGCTCGAGTTAGCTGCTGCTCACCCAAACGACCGTGTCGCCTATACGAACGGGAAGACAGCCTTCATCCAGCGCATTACCGCCAAGACCAGGTTGTCGCCCAACAAGGCGCGAGGCTGTGTGAAAAGTCCGGCGGAATGAGAGGAAAAAGATTGGCCGGCGGTCCGAAAGCTCGGGTCGCCGGTTTTTACTCCCCAGAGATTCTGCCCGTGCAGGCAGCAGTCCGGAAAAAGGAACGTGAACCAACTGGATTTTGAGGTTTAATCGTTGATGGCAATTCGCAGGTCACGCCAACTTTCGTCGCAACCCGAAACCAAGAATGCAAAGTCCGGCGCCAAACAAAAGGCTGCTGGCCGGTTCTGGAACCACCATCGCGTAAGCAACATCGTCGAACTCGAACGACCATAAGCCTTGAGTCCCGGTCGTGTTGACGACCACACTCGAAAATGGGGTCGTGGAAGTTATGTTGACATAAGCGGTTCCATTCTGGTCCGAGCCACCATCCACTCCAGTAACGGCCGTCCCCAAAACGATGCCGATGACGTTATTCGCATTATCGTAGAAAGTAAGGTAGTTATTGTTTACATCAACTGACCCCCAAAGGAGTCCCAAATAGTTCTGCGGGGTTGAAAAGCTGAGTGTCGCCGAACCCCCGGTTTCAACGGCGACGTATTGGCTGGCATCGTAGCCAAGGGTCGGGGATTCGCCAAAATAAGCCGCTGTGGAACCGGAAAAGTATGGCGCCGTGTAATAATCAGGAAGCCCCCTCCCGCCCGTAACAAGATAGGCGTTACCGGAAAGTGTCAGAAAGGACGGCGACGGTTCGTCAAAAGTCTCCAGCGTAGCGCCGCTCACCGTGGGAACGCCACCGATCGTATCGGTAACGAAAAACGGGCTTGCTTTGGCAATACCGGGGACGCTTAAGGCCAGAATAGTTGCGATTGAGATTGAAAGATGTTTTTTCATAATGTGCTCCGAAGTTTTTGATGTTCACGTTGGTTTATTATTCTGCATCAGCAGCGGGTGGCGTAGTTGGTACGACTCCACAGGTAAGCAGGCTGTAGGGCTGAAGTCTTTGACTACCTTTCACAGCGCTTTCGATTTAATCACCATTTCAAAATCCTGTCAATCCACCGATTTTGCTTTAAGGTTGGCTAAACCCAAAAACCGAAGATGTGCCGGGCCGGGGGCCGGCTCTCCGGTCAACCTCGGTTTCCGGCTAAATAAGTGGATTTGTTTGCTGCAAAGTGGTGCCGGTCACGGCGCGTCCTGTGTCGTTTTAGAGCGCGTTTGATTGCCCAGTGAAAATGCCTGCCAGAATGATTTTGCCGGTTCTGGGTTTCGACCGCTGAAATCTTCGCGTCAGGATTCGTTTACACCGGCGCTCGCGGCTTGCTCCACTGTGCAGACACGCGGGAAAATCGGCTTTGCCAAGCGGAGCGAAGCGTGCCGCTCGCGCTGTGGCCGGCCAGCGCGAGGTCGAAAATCCTTGATAAAGATTCGGAGGTCTGCTTTCATAACCCCTGCTAAAGACCAAAGATAAAACATCAGCCGTGCACGGCGTTGTGCACGCTCTGTGGCCTGATAATGATGTTAGGCGGCTTCAAGCACTTGAGGAAATGCCGGGGCAGCTTGACCATCGACCGGTTCCAAAAAAATATCCACTTGTGTGGCTGGACAGCGTTGATACCGTGAAGTAAGGTGAATTTTGTCACTTGCGAACGCAGACCGACAATATGCGTCTAAAAAACAACTCAATATTTCAAACGCCATGAACAGAATTCAACAAAAACTGCGATACCTGCCTGCCGCCGTTCTCATTGGTTGGCTGGCGATTAATTCCGCCGTCGTCTCAGAGGCGGATGCGTCCAATCCGAGCGCCCGCAAATCACCCGACTGGCTCCGGAGTGCGGTCGTGTATGAAATCTTTCCACGAAACTTCTCCCAGGACGGGAATTTCAATGCGATTACTGCCCGATTGGATGAATTAAGGGATCTTGGTGTGGACATTCTCTGGCTGATGCCGATCCACCCGGTCGGCGAAAAGATGAAGAAAGGTTCGCTCGGAAGCCCATACGCCGTGCGCGACTTTTACGCCATCAACCCCGACTATGGCACGACCAACGACTTCAAGCGACTGATTGCGGAAGCCCACAAGCGCAACATGAAGGTGATCATGGACATCGTAGCGGGTCAGACCGCCTGGGATAGCGCGCTCATGGCACATCCGGAGTTTTACCTGAAAGATACAAATGGAGTGATCATCCCGCCCAATCCCGCTTGGACGGATGTGGCCGGGTTGAATTATGCGAATCCAGATGTGCGCCGCTACATGATTGAAATGATGAAATACTGGTTGAGGGATTTCGGCGTGGACGGGTTCCGTTGCGATGTGGCGTGGACGGTGCCCGTTGATTTCTGGGAAGCCGCCCGGGGTGAACTTGAGAAGATCAATCCTGATGTCATCATTATCGCTGATGCTGGCGCCAAGCCGAAACTGCTTTCCAAGGCCTTCGACATGGATTACTCATGGGGCATGTTCTCCACGCTGGACGGGGTCATGAGCAGCGTGCAACCTGCCTATTACATGAAAGAAGAGTGGGAACACACCTATCAGCAGTTCCCCAAGGGCGCGTTGCACCTGCGCTTCACCGACAACCAATCCGAGGTCCGGGCCATGGTGCGTTACGGCGTGGATGGCGCACTGGCGGCACAGGTGTTGATGTTGACGCTCGACGGCGTGCCGCTCTTTTACAATGGCATGGAAGTGGGCGATGCCACCGAGTCCAGCGACCCGGCCATGTTTGAAAAAATGCCGGTGTTTTGGAACCCCGGCGGACG
>Ga0181523_10000561_pt1 | contig 42615 bp, 46 predicted proteins | sample PEATcosm2014_Bin_43_FD_119752 | JGI IMG/M metagenome (GOLD analysis project Ga0181523, IMG submission 119752) | Peatland microbial communities from MTU Mesocosm Facility, Houghton, MI, USA - PEATcosm2014_Bin05_30_metaG | ecosystem: Environmental > Terrestrial > Soil > Wetlands > Peat | place... | reverse complement strand
GCCACGAGCGTTCCCGATCACGGTGGACTGCGGCCGTGGCGCTTCGTCGTCGTGTGCGGGACCGGTCGCCAGCGGTTCGCCGACGCGCTGGTGGCTGGGCTCCATCAGCTCCGAGGTCCCGACCAGCCCGAAGCGGCCGTGACCAAGATGCGCGGGAAGGCATTCGCCGCCCCCTGCGCGGTAGCCCTGATTGCCTCGCCGGACCCCACGTCGAACGTGCCGGTGTGGGAGCAGGTGGCCTCTGCGTCGTGCACCGGATACGCGATCGTGCTGGCGGCCTCTGCACTCGGGTTGGGGGCGGTGTGGAAGAGCGCTGCGGTCCTCGAGGCCGATCCCGTGCGAGCGCTGTTCGATCTGCGCCCGGACGAACGGTTGCAGGGTTGGGTGAATCTCGGTTCGCCGGCCCCCTTCGGGCCGAGGGCCGCACGTCCGGAGTCGCCGGCGAACCTCGATGCGCTGGTCACCGTGATCGGCGACCACGGCGTTCACGGCGGTCCGATCGACCGGTAGGCGCCCGTCCGGTCAGCCTGGCGCAGGAGTGGGGGAGTGGCGGCCTGTCGCCCTCACGGACGCACGACGAGACGGAGGGCACCGAGGAAGGAGGGCTGGCTGCGGAGCGCACCGTGGCGCTCGTCCCACCGGCCGGAGGCCAGGTCGGCGGCGAGGGCCCCGACGGCCGCTTCCTCGACCGCAGGGTCGAGGAAGCTCCACGCGGACTGCGATCGGCGCACCGACGGATCAAGGAAGGCCTCCGGGCGCCCGTAGTAGGCCTCGGTGAACCCGTCGACGCAGTCGAAGGGAACCGGTACTCCGTGGACGGAGGCGGTCGGGCCCAGGGTGGAGACGAGGGCACGGACGGTCGGATAGCGGGCGGTCTCGGCGGCCAGGAGCTTCGGCGCGTACTCCATGAGCCACAGTCGGTCGAGGGCATCCGGGTCGAAGGTCAAGATGACGACCGGACCTCGCGTCACCCTGCACAGCTCTGCGATCCCGAGGAGCGGGTCGGGCCACTGATGGATGGTGACCGTGGCCATCGTCGCATCGACGGCATCACTGCCGAGGGGAAGTGCCTGGGCCACGGCCCAGATCACGGGGCCTGTGCCCGGTGGTCGTTGGGCGAGCATCGCCACGGAGGGCTCCACCGCCACCACGGTGCGGTCCAGGGGCTCGTAGGAACCGGCACCGGCGCCCACGTTGAGCACGGTCCGCGCCGTTCCCAACGCCTGGTCGACGAGGGTCGCGATCCTCGGGTCCGTCCGCCGACGACCGGCGTACCCGTCGCCGTAGATGGCGTAGTCGACGTCGCCGGCCGGCAGGCTCACCATCCCCAGCGGGCCATCGGCGGCCCGATACCGGCCTCTTGTGCACAGGCGCCGCAGAGGTCCATGCGCCGCGCACCGGGCCGGTCCGACGCCGCCACCCGCCGCCACCCGTAGCGTCTGGCCTCCTCGAGGCAGGCGGACTCCGACCAGCGTGGCGCTGTGCGTGCACCGCACTTCCCGCAGGTGCGGAAGTAGACATCCTCGTCACCCAGGTCGTCGAAGGCGAGTTCGTCGGGTTCGTAGTCCATGGTGGCCGCTCCGGCCCGAGGATACCGGCGACTGCGACCACCCGGCACGCCGGGAGGGGGCCCGGGTCGACCGGCCGGCCTCCTCCCTAGGATCGGGAGGCAGGTTCGGGGAGGCCGTCTCCTTCCGCTGCCAGGGCGGTCACGATCGAAGGGAGTGAGTCGATGCCGGAGATGCACGACTTCAACACGCAGATCATCGAGGAGTTCCGGGCCAACGGAGGGAAGATCGGCGGGCAGTTCGAGGGTGCTCCCATGCTCCTCTTGACCACGGTGGGGGCCAAGTCGGGGCTGACCCGGGTCAACCCCATGATGTACCTTGCCGAGGGAGAACGCCTGTTCGTCTTCGCCTCGAAGGCAGGCGCGCCGACCAACCCCGACTGGTTCCACAACGCTGTGGCCAATCCGATCGTGGCCGTCGAAGTCGGCTCCGACAGGTTCGATGCCGTGGCCACCGTGCTCGAGGGAGGCGAACGGGACCGCGTCTACGCAGAACAGGCCGAGCGGTACCCGGGGTTCGGCGAGTACCAGGAGGCGACCGATCGGGTCATCCCGGTGGTGGCGCTCGACCGCCGGTAGGAGCCGGCGGCGCGACGAGCCGGCAGCCATCCGACCGGGCCGCCCGTTCACAAGGGTAATATCGTCACCGTGACGAAATCATCCGACACCCCAAGGTGCGGCTGGTGTCACCGTCCGGTGGGGCAGTCGGAGGGTGCCGGTCGGCCACGGAGGTTCTGCAGCCGTTCCCACCGCCAAAGGGCGTACGAGGCGCGCCGCAGGGCCGACTCACTCAAGATCCCGGCGGGGCAGGTGGTCGTCGCCGAGGAGGACCTCCGGCGTTTCTACGATCGCTTGTACCGGCTGGAAGCAGCCGTCGAGGACGTCACCGCCGACCTCGGGAGGTCGGCGGGGCCCAAGGACTATCGGGAGGCGTTCGAACATCTCTACGAGTCGGCGAGGGATCTGGTCGGGACGGTGGTGGAGCCGGCCCGGTGAGGCCGGTGCCGGTGTGCGTCGTCCGTCCCCGCCGCCCAGGGGGCGCCTACCGGAGCCTTAACGTGATGGGGAGGTGCTTGACCCCGCTCACGAAGTGCGAGGCCATCCACCGTGGCTCGCCGTCGAACTCGACGGTCTCGATCCGATCGAGGACCTTGCCGAGGAGCGCCCGGAGCTACTCGGGGCTCCGTAGGAAGACCTCTAGGCCGTCGTCAGCCCGGGGACCTCGATCTGGCAACGGTTTCGCTCCTCGTGGCGGCCGGACGACCGCTCGCCGCCGTTCATGCCGTCCGGTAGCTCGCGATGCTGTCAATTCGGCCCGGCCCGGCCCGGGGCGGGGCGGGATCGTGGGTCGCCGGCACCGTCTTGACCACTCTTACTGCCTGTGCTTAACCGCCGATAATGTATATTATGTCAAGTCGAGAGTTATGTCGTCTCAGGGTGAGACAGGTGGGCCCGAGTCTTGCGCTGTGTTGCAGGGGACATCTACGCTTCGGACAGAGGTCCCACACCGAGACACTGAGCAAGCGAGCGCCGGCGAAGTTCCGTCGGCCGGCGAGCGCCAGCGCAGTTCGGTTGCGGGGCGGCAGGCCGAGACCTACGAGTCGAGGAAGGCGGAAAACGGTGCTTCGGCATCGTCTGTCGACTCGATTGGGGTTGTCATGCCTGTTGTCTCTGACCCGTCCGAAGCCCTGGGGCGCTTCTACGCCGATCTGTTGCACGAGCTGGGCGAGTTTGCCCGGAGGCCGTCAGCGACAGCCATAGGGGCGGCTGTGGTCGTCAAGCGGGTTGCCAGGGTCCACGGCGTCGAGCTGGCCGATCGGTTGCCACTCCCCCGGTTCAATCGGGCGGAGCGCGAGGACCGGGCCGACACGCAGTGGCGGGCGGACCAGTGACGGCGCTGGACGAGCTGCGGGGCCTGGTGCTTGCTCGGAAGGTGCTTGATCGGGAGATCGGGACGGCGACGGTCGAGGCACTTCGGTGCGGCGAGCCACGTGGTTCGGTGGCGTACGCCTTGGGCATCTCTCGGGCGAGTCTCTATCGCCAGTTCGGCAGCGTCATGGCTGGTGTGTCGTGATGGCGGGCAGAGGCCTCCGACCGTTCCGTGCCCGGTATGCGGGGCGCTGTCGAGCGTGTGGGGGTGTCATCAGTGTTGGGGACCTGGTGACGACAGCCCGGGCCAGTGGCTATCGGCACAACGTCTGTTTGCGTCCCGGCGAAGTGAGCCCCGACACGGGTGTGTCGGTGTTCTTCACGTTCGAGAACATTCGGCTACGGGCGAGTGCGGGTGAGCGTGATCGTCAGTTGGTCAAACGTCTGCAAGCTCAGGAGAGGGGCGAATCGTGAAGTGCAAGCACTGTGGCAAGACGGTCCGGTTCGTGGCTGGTGAGTGGCATCACGTGTGGAGGATCAGGACGCCAGAGGGCGAGTCGGCACTCGGTGGCTCGAGGCCGTGTGCCTGGCGGGTCCGTCCGACCGAGCAAATGGTGTTTGCGGAACCGTCCGATGGGTAAGCGCAAGAAGGTTCGAAGTGGGGTCCGGTTGGGGATCGGCAGGCTCAGCGAGGTCAGTCCCGAGTGGCTGTTCCAGAGTCGGGAGTTGACGGGGACGGAGCTGTGCGAGGTCGAGGGCTGTGACGGTTCCTGCGATCTCTGGCATGTCCTGTAGGCGGCTAGGTGGAGGCCAGCGCCAACTGACCGCCTAGCGGGCTCCGGAGCGATCAAGCCGGGGCGACGAAGAAGCCGAGCCGTGCGAGGCCTGACTGCCCCCGGCTTGCCGCAACCGGCGCCAGCTGGCCGGTCAAGGCCGAAGGCCGACCCCGAGCGAATGCGAGCGGGTTGACGGGACTGCTGGGGCCAGCACACTGATCCGGGCTTCCTCCGGTGGGCCGGTTCCGGTGATCTGTCGCCCATCGGAGGGAGACGGCTAGCGCCGAGCGATGGCCTGTGCCTTGTGGACACAGAGGTTCCTTGTCCTCTGTGTCCATAGTTAGACAATGTGCCATATCAAGACAGGGGGTCTGGCGGGGGGTGCCTGTGTGGCGGTTGTGGTGCTGAAATGCCAGGTCAAGGCGGGGTGTCCAGGCTTCTAACGGGCTGTAGGGTAGACTGGACGTATGGCTACGAAAAAGAGGGGTACAGGGGGGCGGTTCACGCCACCCCGGAGGATTGCAGCGGAGGACTTGCCAGCGGTGATGCGTGACCCCGTGGCGGATCTGGTTGCGTGTCTCGATGCTGTAGCTGAGGTGTCTGAAGTGCAACGGGAGGCGAGTGAGCAGCTCAAGACGACGGTGGGTCTTGCCAGGGCTGCTGGTGCGAGCTGGACGGTGATTGGGGCGAAGCTTGGTGTCACTCGTTCGGCAGCTCAGCAGCGGTATGGCAAGACGTCTCCCCCGAAGGGAGAGACGGAGTTTGTCGTTCGTCTGGGTCGGTGGTGATCCGTAACGATGCGTAACAAGTCGGCGGCTGATAACGGTCACGTTCGGTAACGCTGTAGCGTTCGGACGTGGTCGATGGCGAGCGGGAATGCGTGGTGTGTCGCAAGCCGGTGCATGGCGACCGGAGAGTGATCTACTGCTCCCCCGCCTGCAAACAGGTGGCCTATCGTCTCCGAAAGAGACAGTTATCAAACGCCGACGGTGTATATTATGTCAAGTACAGCAGGACGGTGTCTCAAGCTGAGATACGGGAGCCACACCCTCCGACCCTCCAGGGGCGAACTAGGCACAGAGTGCTACTTCAGTAGGTCTGGATGGGTGCCGATGACAACAACATGATTTCCATGGGAACCGGACACTCCGAAATGAGCGTCAGACTTGCGTCCAACGAGGCACCGAAGGCTCAGGACCCGATGACGACCTGGCAACGACTGCAGCCCGTCCTGTCGAGCACGCATCGGCTCGACGCCTTGCGTGGCGTCTCCGCCCGCACCGTCACTGATGCCGGTTTCACCCTCATCGAGCTCATGGTGGTCCTATTGATTCTGGCCATCCTGCTCGCCATCGCCATCCCGACGTTCCTCGGGGCGACGAAGTCGGCAAACGACCGCGCTGCGCAGTCCAACCTCAACACCGCCATGCTGAACGCCAAGGCTGCGTTCCAGGCGAACGGCCAGTCCTACGGTGCTCCGAACACGGTCAACTCGACAGTGCTGAAGTCCGCTGAGCCGGGCTTGTCGTTCACGACGGGCGCCTCGACCGGCCAGGGCACCATCTCGGTGTTCCCGACCTCGGACGGCAATGCCATCGTGTTGGCGGCGTTCTCCAAGTCGAAGAACTGCTGGTACCAGATTGACAATCCTTCTGGCGCCACGGCGGTGACTACCACGCCGACGGGCAACCCGTACGCGAGTGCGACGGTCACTGGGACCAACGGTGCTGTCGCCACCCCGACTGCTGGGGCGGCCCTGGTGTTCTCGGCAACGACGGCCGGCACCATCTACGCCGAGGTCAAGGGCGACAGCAATTCGGCAGACTGCAGCGCTTTGGCCCCCGTCTACAACGGCTCCTCCTACGAATGGTCGACCACCGGGTTCCCGTCGCTCTGACAGTGGACGACGCAATTTGAGCTCGGACGCAATCCATGAAATGGAAGCCGCCATTTTGAGCGTGCTGTCCTGCGGCACCCTTGAGTGGCTGCTGGAACCGTTGCGTCAGCCGTAACGCCCGACCGTTATCAGGAATGGCAGAGAATCAGCCGCGGCCACCGGCCCGGGAATGCTCGTCGTGCGGTGACCAGGTTGTGATGGACGCCAGGGCGATCTGCTGCTCCCCCGCTTGCAAGCAGGCGGCATGCAGTCTCACAAGAAGGCAGTTATCGAACGCCAGCGTTGCGCATTACGTCAAGTACAGAATCAGGCCGGATCAGGCCGGATCAGGTCAGGCTCTGGCTGCTGCAGACGGACCTGCCGGCGATCAACGCGGTGTCGAGGTCGGACCGGGTCGCCCGGTGATTGGCCGAGTTCGTCGAGCCGCGGAATGTCCGAATGGCGACGGCAAGCAGGATGGCCGGGAGCAACAGCACCACCATGATCTCGACGAGGGTGCAACCGGCATGGGCACCGACGCGTATCCCTCGGATAGCCCGCTCCCGCACAGCCTGGACGGTTGGTGTCGCAATTCTGCGGGGGCAGGAGCCGTGGCACCAAGGGATTTGGCACGAACGTCGGCGCCTGCATCATGCCAAGCGAGAACGGCGGGTGCACCGAGCGCGTCGTGCCGAAACGATGTGCGCGCTCCCCTGTTCGGAGGGCTGACGGGTCGCTGCGGACCCGTCGCTGTCGCCGTGGAGACGTGACCTTCGGCCCTGGTGTGCTAAGGAAGACACCATCACCATTGCAGCAGGGAGGTAGCAGGCATCCGGCGGCCCTTCAATTCCGGGGGGTTCGTTCGCCTGTCGAGGAAGGAAGAAAGGATTGTGATGGCGCCCAGCAATGCCAAGTCAGCCAATGAGGATGTGTTCGAGTTCGTTCGCAAGAGCGAAGAGGCCGTTCTGGAAGTCGGACGGAGGTGGGCCGAGACGTTGAGTGACTTCGTTCCGGCGGAGGTGCCCTTGGCCCGTGAGATGACCAAGCAGGTGCTCGAGTTCCTCGAGGAGCTCTTGAAGATCCAGCGCGACTTCGCCGAGCAGGTGTTCGACGAGACCACCAAGGCAGCCCGGAAGACCACCAAGGCAGCCAAGAAGACCACCAAGGCGGCGACGAAGACCACCAAGGCGGCGACGAAGACAGCCAAGGCCGCTGCCCAGAAGGTACGGGCCCCGAGGGCGACGAAGCGGCCGGCCACGAAGCGTGCGCCCGCAAAGCGTGCACCCGCCAAGCGTCCGGCGGCAAAGAAGGTGGCGGCGAGCCGGTAGTGCACTGGTGAGGCCGAGCCGGTCAGCGCTCGGACGTGCGGCGCTGGTATCCGGGCGTCAGCAGTCCCAGCGCTCGGCCGGCACGGCCCCCAAGGGGCGAACGCCACCGGTCGTCGGTCCCGATCGCCGAGTCGAGGCAGGCTTCGGGCGCCAGCAGTTTCTGGGGGTGGGGTCGTGTCCTGGCCGTCGTCACGACCGTGGCACATCGGCTGGTTCCGCCCCTCTCTTCTGAGCCCCATCGGGTGTGCCGGCGCTCGTCCGAGGCTCACGTCAGCCGGAGACCGCCCTGCGGTTTAGTATCGCGGGCAAACCGCCCGTTCCGACCACGCGGCGGCGCCACAGCGTCCTCAAGGAGGAAACCGTGCCCGACGTCGTGAAACTGCCACCGCAGATGAAGTTCGACTCGCCCGAGGAGGAGCGGCTCCATCGGAAGCAGCGGCTGGCCGCGGCGTTCCGGCTCTTCTCGCGGTTCGGGTTCGACGAGGGCGTTGCCGGGCACATCACTGCCCGGGACCCGGAACGGCTGGACCACTTCTGGGTGAACCCCTTCGGGATGTACTTCGGCCACATCGCAGTGTCGGACCTGATCCTCGTGAACCACCGAGGGGAGGTGGTCGAGGGCGACAAGCCCGTGAACATCGCCGCCTTCGCCATCCACTCGCAGGTACATGCGGCGCGCCCGGACGTGGTGGCCGCGGCGCACGCCCACTCCGTCCACGGCAAGTCGTGGTCGGCGCTGGGACGCCCGTTGGACCCCATCACCCAGGACGTGTGCGCCTTCTACGAGGACCACAGCGTCTTCGACGACTACACCGGCGTGGTGATCGACGTCGAAGGGGGAAAGCGCATCGCCCATGCACTCGGTGGGAACAAGGCTGCCATCCTCCGGAACCATGGGCTGATGACCGTGGGGCAGTCGGTCGACGAGGCGGCGTGGTGGTTCATCACCATGGAGCGTTCGTGCCAAGCCCAACTGCTCGCCTCGGCTGCTGGCACACCGGTGCTGATCGAACCCGAGATGGCCCGGCTCACCCATGGCCAGGTCGGATCCCAACTGGCCGGCTGGTTCAGCTTTCAGCCGCTCTTCGAACGGATCGTCCGGGAGCAGCCCGACCTGCTGGAGTGAGGGGCCATCCCGGGACGGCTACCCGGCAGCGGCACCGGGCCCTCCGCCTGGCGGCAGGTCGTCACGTGGAGCGCGACGGTGACGGCGGGCGCTCCGGGGTGAGGATGACCACCGGGATCTCCCTGTTGGTGTGTCGCTGATAGACGTCGTAGCGACCGGTGACCCCGGGGTGGAAGAGGCGCGCCATGCCCCGATTGGTCCGATTGACCAATGGCCAGAGCTGCGCTCGTTCCTCCGGGTCCGCAACTCGGGCTGACGCCCTCAACACCCGGCGACCCACCCGGAGAGTGACCTCCGGTTGGGCCTGGAGGTTGAGCAGCCAGGCCGGAGGGCGGTCGCTTCCTCCGTTGGAGGCCGCGACGATGAAGTCCCCCCGGTCGCGGCAGTAGGTCAGGCCGTTGGTACGGGGTTCCCCGGATTTCCGCCCGACGGTGGTGATCAACAGTGCGGGCACCCGGTTGCTGTGCTTGCCGACCCGCCCGTCGGACTGTTCGTAGATGTACTTGTGGAACCGGAGGTAGGGTCCCACGAAGCGGGTGGTGAAGATCCCGTCCATGATCGGCCGGGGTCAGTTCCGGGCGTCGAAGGTGGGGATCAGTGTGCGGGCCGCCCTGGCTTCGTCCAACCGTCGCACCGGGGTGAAGTGGGGGAACTGGGCCATCCACCCGGACTCTTCCGTGTCCGCCTCCTGGGCGATGCGCTCGAAGGACTCTGCGAGCGCATCGAGGGTCTGGGGGCTCTCCGTTTCGGTCGGCTCGATCATGAGCGCCTCCTCGACGATCAGTGGGAAGTAGACCGTCGGGGCGTGGAATCCCTCCTCCAACAGGCGTTTGGCAACGTCGAGGGCCCGCACTCCATGTTGGTGCTTCATGGTCCGCGCCGACAACACCACCTCGTGCATGCAGGGCCGGTCGAAGGGCACGTCGTAGGTGCCGGTGAGCCTCTGGCGGATCCAGTTCGCATTGAGGACGGCGATCTCGGCGATGCGCTTCAGGCCGTCACCGCCATTGGCCAGGATGTAGGCGAGTGCACGGGCTAGCACCAACGAGTTGCCGTGCCAGGTGTGCACCCGTCCGATGGACCTGGGTGGCGTCATCCATTCGTAGGTCGGCGACGTGCCGCCCTTGTCCGTCCGGGCGGGGCGGGGACCGGGCAGGTACGGGACGAGGCGCTCCGACACGGCCACCGGCCCTGCGCCGGGCCCTCCCCCGCCATGGGGCGTGGCGAAGGTCTTGTGCAGGTTCATGTGGACGATGTCGAAGCCCATGTCACCGGGGCGCACCACGCCGAGGATGGCGTTGAGATTGGCGCCATCGTAGTAGAGCAGCCCACCGACCTCGTGCACCGCGGCGGCGATGGCGGCGATGTCCTCTTCGAACAGGCCCAGGGTGTTGGGATTGGTCAGCATGATGCCGGCAACGTCTTCGTCGAGCACCGTGGCCAAGGCGGCCATGTCGACGCAACCCCGATTGTCACTCGGCACCGTCACCACCTCGAATCCACCCAATGTCACCGATGCCGGATTGGTGCCGTGGGCAGAGTCGGGGATGATGACCTTGTGGCGGACCTGTCCCTGGGCCTCGTGCCACGCCCGCATGAGGAGCAGGCCTGTCAGCTCGCCGGCAGCGCCGGCCGCGGGCTGCAGGGTGGCTGCGGCCATGCCGGTGATCTCACAGAGGACCTCCTCCAGTTCTACGAAGAGGCCGAGCCACCCCTGGGTCAGGGACGCCGGGCTGGCCGGGTGGGCGCCGGCCAGCCCCGGGAGCTCTGCCACCGCGTCGCACACCTTGGGGTTGTACTTCATCGTGCACGATCCGAGGGGGTAGGCCCCGAGGTCGACGGAGAACTGGCGGTGGGACAGCCGGGTGAAATGGGCGACCAGGTCGCGCTCGGAAACCTCCGCCAGGCGAACGGGATTCTCTCGACGATGGCCGGCGGGCACCAGTTGGTCGACCGGTACCTCGGGGATGCCCGTGGTGCGCAACGACCACGAGTGACGGCCCGGGTGGGACAGCTCGAACAGGGTCGGCTCGGTGCCGCGGCCCAGGAGGGGCGCACTGCTGGCCCTGCCGCCGGGGGCCCCACCCGGAGGTACGGTCGTCGGCTCACTCATCACGCCACCGCCTTGGCCAGCGCCGTGGCGTAGGCGTCGATCTCGTCACGCGTCCTGCGTTCGGTCACCGCGATCAGCAGCCCGTGCTCACCGTCGTCGAACTCACCATCCAGGGCGATCCCCGCCAGAAAGCCGGCATCGGCCATGCGGTCGACGACCGTCTCCGCGGGGACGGGGAGGCGGACGGCAAACTCCCGCAGGACCGGTGCGTCGACGAACGGAACCACCTTGTCCAGCGAGAGCAGCGCATCCCTGGTGTACCTGGTGGCCTGCGCACAGCGCCGGGCCACCTCGACGAGGCCGGAGGTGCCCAGCCAGCCGAGCTGGATGGCCGCGGTCACCGCCATCAACGTCTGGTTGGTGCACACGTTGGAGGTGGCCTTCTCGCGCCTGATGTCCTGTTCCCGGGCCCGCAGGGTGGTCACGTAGGCGCGCCGGTCGTCCACATCGACCGTCTCCCCCACCAGCCGGCCGGGGAGGCGCCGGACGTGGGAGCCGGCACAAGCGAAGAGACCGAGGTACGGGCCGCCGAAACCGAGCGCGGTGCCGAACACCTGGCCCTCCCCCACCATGACGTCGGCTCCCCACTCCCCGGCCGATTTGAGCAGGCCCGCGGCGACCGGATCGGCACCGACCACCAGCAACGCCCCGGTGCGGTCGCAGACGTCCCGGGCCGGCCCCAGGTCCTCGATGCACCCCAGGTAGTTGGGGTAACCGACCAGCACCACACCGGGCGGATCCCCCGACTCGGCATCCACGTCCGGCCAGGCGGTGGTCCCGTCGGCCAACGGAATGGTCTGCAACCGGTGTCCGGTGCCTGCGGCGAAGGTGGCGAGCATCTGGCGCCAATGCGGGTGGATCCCGGCCGACACCCACACGGTGTCGCGACCCGAGGCCGCCACGCCGAGGTTGACCGCCTCCACCGCCGCGCTCCCCCCGTCGTAGAGGGAAGCGTTGGCCACCGGCAGCCCTGCCAGCCTGGCCACCATGGTCTGATACTCGAAGATGGCCTGCAGGACGCCCTGAGCCACTTCGGGCTGGTACGGGGTGTACGAGGTGACGAACTCCGACCGTCCCGCCAGAGCGCGGGTCACCGCGGGGATCTCGTGGTCGTAGGCACCGCCACCGGCGAAGCAGACCAGCCGGTCCGTGCGGGAGCGGTTCTGCTCCCCGAACGCCTGCATATGGGCCAGGACGTCGGGTTCGCCGACGCCGTCGGCGAGCTCGAGCGTCCGTTGCAGCTTGAGTGCCTCGGGCACTGCGTCGAACAGCTCGTCCAGGGAGGACAGGCCGAGGAAGGCGAGCATGGCGGCCACTTCGTCGTCGGTGTGCGGGATGTAGTTGCCCACAGGGTGCTCCTCAAATTCCGTCTTGGTCTTGTCGGATGTCTCGGTGGATGGTGCGGTCTCGATGTGTGCTGTCCGGACCGGCGCGGCGTCCGGACGTGCCCCTCGGGTGGTCGGGTCGTCAGTCGGCCGGTGGCGATGCCCACGCGCCGGCGCGCACGAACGGGGTGCGCACGATGGTCGCCGGGATGGCCCGACCCCGCTGTTCGATGTCCACGGCTGTCGACGGCATCGGGTCGACGGCGGCGTCGACGAACGCCAGGGCGATCCCATGGCCCAGCATCGGTGAGAAGTTCCCACTGGTCACCGCGCCGACCGGCTGTCCGTACTTTGCCACCTTCGAGCCCTCGCGCGGGGGCTGGCGGCCTTCGGTGGCCAGGCCCACGAGACGCCGGGCCACACCTTGTTCCCGCTCGACCAGCAGAGGGGCACGTCCACGGAACTCCGCCTTGTCCCAGCCGACGACCCAGCCCAACCCGGCCTGCAGCGGGGTGATTCCCGGGCCGAGCTCGTGCCCGTGCAGGGGAAGAGCTGCCTCGAGCCGGAGGGTGTCGCGAGCGCCAAGGCCGGCTGGCTGCGCACCGGCCGCAAGCAGTGCGGCCCACAGGGCGGGGGCGGCCTCGTTGGGGATCGCGCATTCCACGCCGTCCTCGCCGGTGTATCCGGTGCCGGCTACGACGCAGTCCGCCCCTTCGAAGGTGAACGACTGCACACCGAAGCGCGGCACCGAGGCAGCGTCCGGCAGCAAGGTGGCCAGTCGGGCCCGGGCATGGGGGCCCTGTACGGCGATGATGCACCGTGAGGTGGTGGTGTCCTGCCCACCGATGGCCTCCACCACGCGGTCGGTGTTGGAGGCGTTGGGCATGACGTCGAAGACGTCCTCGGACAGCCACCACACGATGATGTCGTCGACCACCGAGCCGTCCCGGTCGTCGAGCAGGTGGGTGTACTGGGCCCGTCCCGGACGGATCTTTCGAAGGTCGTTGGACAGTGCCCCCTGGAGGAGCTCGAGTGAGCCGGGGTCGGTCAACCGGACGGTGCCCAGGTGGCTGACGTCGAAGATGACCGCATCCAGACGGCAGGCCCGGTGTTCGGCGATGGTCCCCTCGCCGTAGGAGAGCGGCATCTCCCAGCCGCCGAAACCGACCAACTTCGCCCCCAACTGGCGATGGGCATCGATCAGGGCGGTATGGCGGAGGTCGTCGCCATCCTCGGTGCCGGGTGCGTCGGTGGGCACCGAGGGGGTATCGCTCACGCCGAAAGGATATCGGACGGCGGTTCAGGCGGAACGAGCAGCCAGCGGCTGGCCGAGCCCGCCACCGGCCAGCCCGTACTTGGCCAGCAGCGCCAAGGTGTCCCTCTGGTAGAGGATGGTCACCCGGACCTCGGGATAGAGCTGGGCCATGCGCCGGATCTTGCCGTTCTTCTTCGTCACCAGGCGTTGGTTGAGTGTGGTCACCTCGACGAAGAGCCCCGGCTGGGGAAGCCAGAAGTCCGGTCGGAACGCCGTCGTCGGGCGCCCGTCCCGATCCCACTCCAGCGCGAACTCGACCGGCTCGTACTCCCACTCCACACCGTAGAAGTCGAGGATCCGGGCGAAGCGTCGCTCCGACTCGTGGGCGAAGCGGACCATCGGGGCGGACGTTCCGCGTTGGGATCCTGGAGAACTCCCGGTCAATGCTCGGCGGCCTCTTGGGATGCAAGGTAGGCGGCGGCCGGGTGGCGCCGTGGCTGTGGAGCAGCGTTCGCCGCGTCGATCTCTACGATCGCCGCATCGAGTTCGGAGACGACTCCGGACAGCGGAAGGATGTTGAAGACACCTTGGCCGCCGGCGAGCAGGTCGACGAGCTCGCCGTCCGACCGGGCAAGGATCGAACGACTGTCGGCCAGCACCAACTGGGCCGAAGCCAGGTCGACACCCAGTTCGCCGCGCAGGCAGCTCACCGCCTGGCGCGCCTGTTGCAGCTTGAGGCCGGCGTCGAGCAACCGCTTGATGACCTTGAGCTCGAGCACGTCGCTGTAGGAGTAGCGGCGCTGGCTCCCACTTCCGGTGGCATCGGCTATCGATGGGCGCAGCAGCCCGGTGCGTGCCCAGTAGTCCAACTGCCGATAGGTGATGCCGACCAGAGAGCAGACCTGCGGGCCGCGAAAACCCTCGGCAGCGGCCGCTTCTCGATTTACATCGACCATGGTCGATCCTCCACCTCGATCAGAGGTTGACCCTGAAGCCAAACCTCACGGTCAACCTGCAAGATCACGGTATCACATGGCCGTAACTACGTGCTTGTGACCGATCCCGGTCCCGGGGAGGCCCATACGAACCCCGATTTGGTCCTCGGGCCGCTTCCGGCAATGATCGCTGCATGACCCTAGTGAAGATCAATGCCATCACTGTCAGGGAGGGTTCGGGAGACGAACTGGCCCGGCGGTTCGCCGACCGTTCCGGGGCCGTCGACGGTGCCGACGGCTTCGAGGGATTCGAGCTCCTGCGCCCCAGCGATGGACGCGACATCTGGTTGGTGGCCACCCGATGGAGGGACGAAGAGTCTTTCGACGCATGGGTCGCCTCGCCCGCCTTCTCCCATGGTCACCGGGGCCAGGCCGGACCATCGTCCCCTTCGCCGCAGGGACACGGGGACGGACCGGGGGAGGCCGCCGGCCCACCGCCCGTGAGCACGCACAGCGAGCTTTGGTCGTACGAGATCGTCGACCTCCCGTCACCGCGGTGAGTGCTGCGCCTACGGAGTCCGGCGGATCGGTCCCTCTCCATCGACGCACCCTCGAGTACGAAGCCTTCGACGCAGGGGACTCGCTGCGCATGGTCGGGCGTCTGCGGGACACCCGGCCGTGGGCCCGGGACGGACAGGCCGTCACCCTCGTGCACGACATCGAGCTCCGGGTCACCGTGCGGATGGCCGACATGACCATCACCGAGTCCGCAGCGGAGATGCACACCTTCCCCCACACCGAGTGCCCGGGCATCGCCCCGGCCTTCGCCGGTCTTGTGGGGCTGAACGTGGCCAGAGGATTCACCCGCGAGGTGCAGGGCCGATTCGGGGGAGCGAAGGGATGCACCCACCTCGAACAGCTGGCGCGTTCCCTGGGCCCCGCCGTCGTGCAGGCCGTCACGTCGCGGCGGGCGCTGTCGGTCAGCAGGGGCGAATCCGCCGACCTGTTGACCGGGGGGAGCAGCCCCTGGGCCCGGAACACCTGCCACATCTGGGCCGAGGACGGGATTGCCGACCAGAAGCTCGCCGCCGGCTGGCGTCCCGGTACCGGGCCGTACCCCGCTCCCCTGCTGGAGGACTTCCAGGCATCGCCCCCGGAGCGATGACCCGCCGCCGTTCCGAGCCACCCAGGGCGGGCGCCGATCATCGATCCTCCGCGTGGGTGGTCGCACTGCTGGTGGTGTGCGCGGCCGGTGCGTGCTCGAACTCGGGTACCGCGGTCAAGTCGCCGTTCTCCACGTCGCCGCCGGTGCTCGAGCACGGACCCAGCGAAGAGGTGAAGGTGATGGACATCAACGGTCTCGGCCCCGTACTGGTGGACGGCCAGGGGATCACCCTGTACATGTTCGAGACGGACCGGCAGGGCTCACCGTCCCGCTGCTACGGCATCTGCGCAGTCCAGTGGCCACCGCTGACCCTGCCGCCAGGGGTGTCCGCACCCATCGCGGGACCGGGCATCGAAGCTTCGTTGCTGGGCACGGCTTCCCGGACCGACGGGACGACCCAGATCACCTACAACGGTTGGCCGCTCTACCTCTGGCCCCCCGACCGGTCCCCGGGGAAGGCCACCGGCCAGGCGCTGACCAATGCCGGTGGTCTCTGGTACGTGCTCGACCCGGCCGGCTCACCGGTCAAGACCCAGAGCCCATGACCAGCTCGGAGGCTGGCAGGATGGGGCGTATGGCCGCCCGGAGCATCAACTCTCATTGGTCGATCAATTCGACCAACTCCTTCCTGTCGGTCAACTCGGAGGGGTCGATCCTGTCGATCGGGTCGGTCGGATCGTTCCTCTCGGTGGGATCGATCGCGTCGGCAGCATCCCTCGGTTCGATCGGCAGCTTCCTCGGGGTTGCCTCGATCCTCTCCTGTGCGTCGGTCCTGTCGGTGCTGTCCTTCCGCTCGCGTCGCGGCGTCCTCAGGGCCCGCAGGAGGAGCTGACGGGTTCAGTCGGTCGGACCACCGAACCAGCCGCGCTTGCGGAAGAGGTAGAGCAGCCCCAACGCGGCGATGAGCTCGAGGCCGATGGCGAAGATGTAGAAGGGCGCCCGACCGGTGATGTGGCCGACCAGATACGAGAAGTTCTGCCCGAAGAAGCCGGTGAGGAAGCTCAACGGGAGGAACACGGTCGCGATGATGGTCAGCTGCTTCATCACCACGTTCAATCTGTTGGACACTGTCGACAGATGGGTGTCCATCACGCCGCTCAGGAGGTCGCGGTAGCCGTCGACCAGGTCGCTGATGCGGATCAGGTGGTCGTAGATGTCCCTCATGTAACGCTGGCCCTCGTCGGTCACGCCGGGCAGGACGATCACCCCGGAGGTGACCCCGGCGAACATGTCCCTCTGCGGTGTGATGACCTTTCGCACGGTGATCAGTGAACGCTTCATGGCGAAGAGCGTGCCCAGCTGCTCTTCGGTCGGCCTGACCAGGATCGCATCTTCCAACTCGTCGATCTGGTTGTCGAACTGGTCCAGCATCGGGAAGAAGCTGTCGACCAGCTGGTCGATCACCAGGTAGATCAGCGCTATCTGGGGCGATTCCGCCTCGGTGGGCTTCCGATGGGCGATGCGGGCGCGGACCGAGTCCATGGCCGCACAGGGGCCATGGTGGACGGTTATCACGAAGTGGTCGGCGAAGATGAAGTGCACCTCATCGGTCCCCGTCGCATCGGACGATGCGCCGTGCACCACCATGTAGGTGAAGTTCTCGTAGTCCTCGATCTTCGGGCGTTGCCCGAAGTGCTGGGCATCGTCGACCGCGAGATGGTGCACGTGGAAGACGTTCAGCAGGAGGTCATGAGCCTCGTCGTCGACACCGTCCAGGTCGAGCCAGAGGAATTGATGGTTTTCGAGGAGCTTTCCGATGGCTTCGGCGGTGGCTTCGGAGGTGGTTCCGCCCGAGGTGATGATTCCGTGCATGACCCGAGTCTGCCGCCGTCGTGGTGCCGCGGTGCGGATGGGACCCGGGCGGGAGGCGACGCCGGGCAGATGGACCGGGCGTTCAGCCGATCCGCACCAGCGACTCCTTGAAGTGACGGCCGTTGGCGACGTACCCGGCTGCCCCCATCCGGATGGCGGCCAGACTCGACTTGCCCGGGCGCACGGTGGCCGGCACGCCGACGGCGAGCGCCCCTGCCGGGACCTCCATCCGATTAGGGACGACAGCGTTGGCCCCTACGGTGGCGCCGGTGCCGATGATCGCATGGTGGAGGACGACCGATCCCGAGCCGACCAGCGTCTCGTCCTCGAGAGTACAGCCCTCGAGGTGGGCCAGATGGCCGATCACGCATCCATCGCCCACCACGGTGGGGAACCCGGGCCCGGCGTGGACGACCGTCCCGTCCTGCACCGATGTGCGGGCGCCGACGACGATGGTGCCGTGGTCGCCGCGAAGGACGGCGCACGGCCAGACGGTCGACTCGGCTCCGATGGTGACATCGCCGATGACCACCGCGTCGGGGTGGACGAACGCCAAAGGGTCGATTCGGGGGGTCAGGCCATCGAGTCGGTAGATGGGCATGGAGTGACCCTACGGCAGGAGTCCGCCGGGCGGAACACGGGCGCGAGCATCGTGGGGACTTAGGATTGCCGCACCGGGTGACGCACCGCGAGGAGATCGATCATGGGCGATGACACGGCACTCGACCACCCCGTGTTCGATGCCGACAACCACTACTACGAGGCGGTGGATGCCTTCACCCGCCACCTCGATCCGGCGTTGGGTGCGCGTGTCATCCAGTGGTGCGAGATCGGCGGTCGGCGGTACCACGTCATTGGCGGGCGGGTGAGCCGGGCCGTGACCAATCCGACCTTCGATCCGGTGGCCTTCCCCGGCGCCATGTACGACTATTTCCGCGGCAACCCCGACCGTCGGAACCCACTCGAGTTCCTGGCTGGGCGGGAGCCCATCCGCCCTGCATACCGCGAACCGGAGGCCCGGACAGCCACCCTCGACGAGCAGGGACTCGCCGGATGCCTGCTCTTCCCCACCCTGGGGATGATCTATGAGGAGCCGCTCGCCCACGACCCCGAGGCCGTCTGCCACCTCTTTCGGGCATTCAACCGGTGGCTCGTCGAGGACTGGACCCTCGACTACGGCGACCGTATCTGTGCCGCGCCCTACATCACCCTGGCCGATCCGAACTGGGCCGCCGAAGAGTTGGTCTGGGCCCTCGACAACGGGGCGCGCACCGTGGTCATGCGCCCGGCCGCCCCCACCACCACACAAGGCCGCCGGAGCCCCTTCGACCCGCTGTTCGACCCGTTCTGGAGCCTGGCCAACGACGCCGGCATCGCCGTGGTCGTGCACGCTGCCGACAGTGGCGTCTCCTCGAACGGCTATGCCGTCGACGGGTTCGCTGCCACCTTCTCGGGAGGGTGGAAGCCGTCGATCAAGACCTTCGCCATCGAGCAGGCGATCCGTGACTACCTGATCACCCTGATCTTCGACAACCACTTCGAGCGGTTCCCCAATCTCCGGATCGCCTCGGTGGAGAACGGTGCCCAGTATCTCCCGGACCTCATCAGGAAGCTCCGGTCGACGGCCGACAAGATGCCGGGCCACTGGAAGGAAGACCCGGTGGAGACGCTTCGGCGTCACGTATGGATCAACCCGTTCTGGGAGGACGACGTCTACGAGGTCGCGGAGTGTGTGGGTCCGGCCCGGGTGATCTTCGGATCCGACTGGCCCCATATCGAGGCGCTCCCCGAGCCCATGGCCTACGTGAAGGAACTGAAGGACTTCGATGCCGGCGACCGGCGCCTGATCCTCTACGACAACGTGCGGGAGCTGATCACCCTCCGGCCCACCTGAACGGTCGGACCGACCCGGGGTCGCCAGTACGTCCCGGACCCGGTGTCAGTGCCCGTGGCCTCGGCCTCGGCCTCTCGAGCGTCGGGCCCCCTTGCCGTGGTGGGTCTCGTGATGGTGGGCGTTGCGCTCGTCCTCCTCACGGTGCCGGGCTCGTCGACTGCGGCCGACGAAACCGCCGGCCACGATCACTACCAGCACGATGGCCATCACCAACCAGATCAGCATTGCTGCTCCCGTTCATCGGTCTGCCTGCATGCGGCAGGCGAGCCCGCCACCGAGCCCGCGGGTGGGCTCGCCTGTCCCTCGTTGGTCGGGCTGCCGGGATTTGAACCCGGGACCTCTTGACCCCCAGTCAAGCGCGCTAACCAAGCTGCGCCACAGCCCGCTCCTGGTCAGCGGCCTACGGAGTCCGCAGATTAGCCAACCAAAAAGGGCCAGTAGCCAACGCCTTGGGGACAAGGCTTCAGGACCGACCCTGCCGAGATCCTAGTCTCATTCGGGAACACTCCCCCACCGGCGGTCGCTCTCCTGCCGTGCCGTGCAGCACGGACCACTGCGCCATGGCCGTCACGGCCGAACCGGGAAGTGCCTGGTACGTCGGCACTCCGGCCACCGCGTCGGCACTCCGCACGGGATCGCGCCCGTGCTCTGCCAATGCTCGGCGACGGGGTCGAGAACGACAGGGCGGGCAGCCGGAGGCGTAGATGGACGTTGTGCAAACGCAATGCCTCTGCGGGCCCTTTGGCCCTGTTGACCGCATCCGTGTCGGCATAGGTTCGAGCCATTCGGCCGGACAATTCGGCCGGGTGTTCGATCGCTCCGTTGGAGCTGGCCGTGATTGTCGTGGTCGTTCTCCCAGTGGTATCCATGAGGGGCACGCATGGACAGCAAGGAGCCAGGATGGGCGAGCTATCCCCGGTGCCCGGTCGTAGGTGGCCGGCGCAGGGGTCGTGCCACGGGGCGACTCGATCTTGACGGGACGGTTACCGATGCAGCCAACTGTGGACACGGCCGATGAGTAGCAGCGAATGGCAGAAGGCCTCGATCGAACGCGCCATCCCCACCGCGTTGGACGACAAGCACGTCGAGATGGAGTGGAAGCTGAAAGGCGTGCAGGACCCGGCTTGGGATCATGCGTTCCACGCCGCCGCGCAACCCCGCGTCGGTGCCGGAGACTTCGTCTACGGGCTGGATCCCAAAGTGTCCGGCGATCGGATTCGCTGGACCGTTCCGACGGGAAGCGTCCAGGAGTCCACCGAAGAAGTGCTGAAGCGGGTCGCTGCGGCAAACAAGAGGTTCCGAGAGGTACTGGACGAACGGGCCGCACACCAGGCCCGGCAACAGGGGCGCTAGACACCCGTACCCGCCGGAAGCCTGCGCTCGGGCAGGGGCGTGGGACTCGGGCGGGGTGGTCGGACGGATATGAATGGCAACTCGGGGACGTTTGGCTCTTGAAAACGACCGAATGCAGGTTCACCATGGCGATAGTGAGGGGCCGAGGCGGTGGGCCACCGTGCCAGCAGGAGTTGGGGATCGGATCGTGGTTTCCGGGCGTTGGAGCGGCCGGCGCGACCGTGCCTGCAGGGTCTTGGACGTCCTGGATGCAAGCGGCGGCCCCCGCTACGTCGTCCGGTGGGACGATACCGGCCAGGTGGAGCTCTTCTCCTCGGGGCTCGGCGGCGCCGCCGTGCACTATCGGCACGCGCGGCGCTGAGTGCGGCGCTGGCTCGGCGTTGCTGCCCTGGCGGCCGGGCGCGGACGCGCATCCGGTCACGTCGTTGCCGCCGATGGACACGGTGACCAGGCCCTCCCTACGTCTACGAAGCAAGGCTGACAGTCACGGAGAGTGGTGGTACTAGACGTGGTGGATCACCCAGGTGATCCCCTGGAAGGCCCGGTAGCCCAGGTAGATGACCGTGGCCACCACCATGAATTTGAAGTACCACGGGGAGTTGCGGTGCTCCAACGGCTCCGAGCCGCAGAACGGGCACAGGCCCTCCTCGGTGAGCTCGTCCGTTCCGAGCCGCTCGTTGCACTGCTCACACCAGGGCATGGGACACCGGTCCTTCGCGGGCACTGCGGCCTCGGCTCGACGTGGCTGGCTTCACCGGCGTCACCGTCTGCGCCCCCCACCCCCGTTGGCACCCTTGGCCCGCACCCGTAACTTGATCGGCGTCGGTCCCAGTTCGAACCGCTCCCGCAGCCCCCGCTCGACATACCGGAGGTAGGTGGGCTGGAGGCGCCCGTTGGTGAACAACGTGAAGGTCGGGGGATCGCTGGCCCCCTGCACCGCGTACTGGATCCTGGCCCCCACCGGGGGATGTGCCACCTGAATCGACTTGAGGGCCCGGTTGAGCTCTCCGGTCGGGATGCGCGAATGGTAGGCCTGCTCGGCGGCGGCGACGGCCGGGAGGATCTGGTGCACTCCCAGGCCGGAAAGTGCGCTCACCTTCAGGACCGGTGCCTCGCCCAGGAAGGCCAGGCGGTCGCCGACGTCGACCAGGATGTCGGTCCGGTCCTCGGTGGCGATGAGCTCCCACTTGTTGAGCACCACCACCACCGGGCAGCCGGCGGCGCCGATCCGTTCGGCCAACCGTTGGTCCTGGTGGGTGATGCCGGCAGTGGCGTCGATGACCAATAGGGCGATGTCGGCGCGGTCGAGCGCGTCGAGTGCCCGGAGCACGGAGAAGTACTCGGTGCCGCGTTCCGTGCGCGATTTCCTGCGCATGCCCGCCGTGTCGATGAAGCACACGGTGCCCTCGGGTGTCACGACCACGGTGTCCACCGCGTCCCGGGTGGTGCCGGGTGCGTCGTGGGTGACCGAACGCTCGTCGCCCACCAGGCGGTTGAACAGTGTCGACTTGCCCACGTTGGGCCGTCCCACCAGCGCCACTCGGGGGACCTGCGCCCCGCTTCCCTGCCCGTCGGCTGCTTCCGGACCGTCCGGCTCGGCCTCCTCCGGCGCGTCGTCGGGCCCGGTGGGCAGCAGACGGACCACGTCGTCGAGCATGTCTCCGGTGCCCCGACCGTGCAGGGCGCTGATCGGCCATGGGTCGCCGAGGCCGAGGGAGACGGCGTCCCATGCGTCCGACTCCCGTTGCGACGAGTCCACCTTGTTGACCACCACCCGGACCGGTCGACCCGAACGCTTGAGCACCCGCGCCACGCCAAGGTCCTCGTCGGTGAGACCGACCGTGACGTCGACGACGAACAGGATCACGGCGGCCTCGGCGATGGCCCGCTCGGCCTGGGCACTGACCTGGACGTCGAGCGGATCGTCACTGGACAGCCATCCACCGGTGTCGACGACGGTGAAGGCGTGCCCGCACCACTCAGCATCCAACTCCTTGCGGTCGCGGGTGACCCCGGGCCGCTCTTCGACCACGGCGGCCCGGCGCCCCACGATGCGGTTGACGAGGGTTGACTTGCCCACATTGGGGCGGCCGGCGACGACCACCAGGGGCCGTTCGCCCACCGTCGGTCCGTGGTCGGTGCCGGTGGGCGTCATCGGGGTGCCCCCAAGGACACGGGCACCCGCTCGGGGATGGGCGCTTCCGTCGACGGAGCGCCCCGACTCTCCGCCGAGGATGTGTCCATGCTCTCCAACGCGCGCCGGAGTGACAGCCCGTCGGTGGGAACCACCTCGACCGGGCGGGGCAGGTCGGCGACGGTCAGGTCGTCGAGGAACCTTCCCTCCGAGAGGCAGGAGTCCGGCAGCAGGTAACGGTGCCCTTCGGGCTGATGCCGGAGCGCCTCGATCAGGTCGGTGCCGGTCAGGAGGCCCGAGACTCCGATGTTCCCCCCGAAGTAGTGGTTTACGACGGGCACCAGTCGGATGTCGCGGCGCCGGAGGGATGCCACCAGGGGAGCCAGCACCCTGGCGCCGTACTCCCCGGTCAGGATGGCCACGGGTGCACCGTGGTGCGAGGAGTGCACTCCGCCCGGCGCCCGGGGCGCCCGGGGCGCCCGGGGCGCCCGGTAGCCCGAGGCCGGCGCCCCGTCCACGGCGGCGAAGAACCCCGGGCGCACGCCGAGGGCCGCGTGCTCGTCGCCGCCGAAGGCGGCTTCGAAGGCCCTGGCCATGCCCAGCCCGTTCTCGTGCTGGGGGAATCCCTCGTAGGTGTGGGCCGGAGGGAAGGGCCGCTCGGCCATCAGGAAGTACTCGTCGGCCGCGAACACCATCCGGCGCCCGATGGCGGAGAGGAACGTGTCCTGCCATGCCACAACGGTGTCGCACACGGCGGCGGCCTCGTCCCGGGTATGGGGGCGCATGGCTTCCTCGTGGGAGAACCTGCTCACCCCGAGCGGCACGCAGGCCACGGTGGCCAGCGTGGGATAGCGGTCGAGCACGCCGGCGAGGGTGTCCTCGAGCACCTGCCCATCGTTGCGCCCCGGACACACCACCACCTGCCCGTGGACCTCGATGCCCCCCTCGAGCAGTACGCCCAGCCAGCGCAGGCTGGTGGCGCCCCGCCGGTTCCGCAGCAGGTCGGCCCTCCTGTCCGGATCCGTGGCGTGGATGGACACGAACAGGGGACTGAGGCGCTCGGTGAGCACCCGTTCGAGGTCCATCTCGGTGAATCGGGTCAGGGTGGTGAAGTTGCCGTAGAGGAAGGACAGGCGGTAGTCGTCGTCCTTCATGGACAGGCTCCGGCGCATTCCCTTGGGAAGCTGGTGAATGAAGCAGAACTCGCAGTGGTTGTCACAGGTGCGGACCCGGTCGAAGACGGCCGAGGAGACTTCGATGCCCAGGGGCTCCCCGGGTTGCTTGCGGACGGACAGCGCCACCGGCTCGGGCAGACCACGCCGGCGGACCACCAGGTCGAGCTCCGGTTCGTCGACCAGCAGGCTGTACTCGATCACGTCGCGCGGGGACCGCCCGTTGAGGGAGAGGATCTCGTCACCGGATCGGACCCCGGACAGCGCGGCCGGCGACGATTCGGTGACGGAGACGACCTTGGGTGCCGTCGTCACTCTGGGCGCCGACATGCAGCCAGGTTACCTTGTCCCCTGCTCCGCTCCCACGTCGGGACCGGTCCGGGAAGCCCGAATGCCCCGGTAGCCTGGGCAGGTGACCGTCGATCGAGTGCTCCTGGCCGAGCCCAGGGGGTTCTGTGCCGGGGTGGAGAAGGCGATCAAGGCGTTGGCCTGGATGGTCAGGGTCTTCGAGCCGCCGGTCTACTGCTACCACGAGATCGTCCACAACCGGCACGTGGTCGACCAGTTCCGCGCCCACGGCGTCATCTTCGTCGACGACGTCCGCGAAGTGCCCGCCGGCGCCCCCCTGATGCTCTCCGCCCACGGATCGGCGCCCGAGGTGGTCTCGGCCGCACGCGACGAGGGCCGGGTGGTGGTGGACGCCGTCTGCCCCCTCGTCACCAAGGTCCACCATGAGCTCAAGGTCCGGGCCCGGAAGGGCTACACCATCCTCTACGTGGGCCACCACGGCCACGAGGAGGCGGTGGGAACGATGGCCGTGGCTCCCGACTCGGTGCAGCTGCTCGAACGTGTCGAGGACGTCGACCGGATCGCGGATCTCGAGGGCAGTGGCGGAGAGTCCCGCCAGGTGGCACTTCTGGCCCAGACCACCCTCAGCCACGACGAGTGGGCGGGCATCGTCGATCGGGCGCGCCAACGGTTCCCCGACCTGTGGATGCCCAATCGGAGCGACCTGTGCTTCGCGACCACCAACCGTCAGGCGGCGCTCAAGGCCATCGCCGGGCAGGCGGACGCGGTGGTGGTCATCGGCTCGGAGAACTCGTCCAACACGGTGGCCCTCGAACAGGTGGCCGTGGCCTTCGGCTGCCCCCGCGTGATCCGGGTCAACGACGCCTCCGAGCTGCCCGACGACCTTTCCGGCATCGTCGGGGTCACCGCGGGGGCCTCCGCGCCGGAGGCCCTGGTGCGGGCGGTGGTGGAGCGTCTGGCCCCCGTCCACGGGGTGCAGGGCTCGGCAGTGACCGTCGAGGAGGAGTACTTCCCTCCCCCACCGGAGCTCCGCGAACTGCTCCGAGCGCTGGTGGCGGCGCTGTCGTTGCTCAGTGGGGCTCCCGACCCCCACCCGGGCGGGACCGGGCCTCCTGCATCCGACGCCGAGTCCACGGTGCTGGCCGACGACAGGACCATCGCTGCGGCCGATGTGCTCGAGCGGCTGGACGGCTGGTCCGGGGACGTCACGGACCGACGATCGGCGCGAGAATGAGACGATGACGACGACGTCGTTCACCAGCATGGATGTCTCGACAGGCGACGACTGGGCGCTGATCGGCGCCGAGACCGCCAAGAACCAGGGCCGGGTCGCCGACCGGGTGCTGGGGATGCTCGACTCGCTGTCCGACGTCGTCGACGGCTTCGCTGTGGACCAACTGACCCACTGCCTCCAGACGGCCACCAGGGCCGAGCGGGCGGGAGCGGACGACGAACTGGTGGTGGCATCGCTGTGCCACGACATCGGCAAGGCGGTGTCGGTGCCCAACCACCCGCGCATCGCCGCCGAGATCCTGCGCCCCTACGTGCGGTCGGAGGTGGTCGCCGCCATCCTCTACCACCAGGACTTCCAGGGCCGGCACTACTACCACCACTTCCGCATGGACCCCAACCTGCGCGACCACCACCGCGACGAGCCGTGGTACGAGCTGGCCGAGCGGTTCGCCGACGAGTGGGACCAGACAAGCTTCGACCCCGACTACCCCACCGAGCCCCTCGTCCATTTCGAGCCGAAGGTACGGGCGGTCTTCGCCAGGCCACACACGATCTGATGGCACCGACCCAGCGGCACCGATGGTTGACCCTCCCGGACAATCGCCAGCAACGGCGCTACCGGGAGCTCCACCGTCTGGCGCTCGACACGGCACGTTCCGACTTCGAGCAGCGCCACCCCCACGCCCGCTTCGGCCCGGTGCTTGCCCTGATCGCCGCCTACGAGGAGGAGCGCAACATCGGCGGCGTCCTCAAGGACGTGCCGACCCTCATCGGAGATCTGGAGGTCTCCACCCTGGTGGTGGTGGACGGCGGTGGTGACAACACCGCCCAGGTCGCCATCGACGCCGGTGTGTTCACCTGCGTGCTGCCGGTCAACCTGGGCCAGGGTGCCGCCCTCCGGCTCGGGTACGAGCTCGCCGCCGAGCACGGGGCCCGTTTCGTGGTAACCCTCGACGCCGACGGTCAGAACGATCCCTCCGAGATGCCGACCATGCTGGAGCCCCTGCTCGACGGCACCGCCGACTTCGTCATCGCTTCCCGCCGACTGGGTGTGGACCGGACCACCGACCGGTTCCGGCAGGCGGGCGTCCAGCTCTACGCCTGGATCCTCAACGCCATCGTGTCCCAGCGGCTCTCCGACTCCTCGAACGGCTACCGCTCGTTCAGGATCGAGTTGCTCGACGACATCCGTCCCCATCTGGTGCAGGACCAGTACCAGACAGCAGAGGTGGTGATCACGGCGGCAAGCCGCGGCTGGCGTATCACCCAGCAGCCCACGGTGTGGCATCCCCGTGCGTCCGGCCCGTCCAAGAAGGGCGGCAACCTGTTCTTCGGCCTGCAGTACGCCCGGGTCATCCTCACCACCTGGCTGCGGGTGGCCGTCGGCAACCGTCGGCGTTGGTGAGCGCTTCCGGGCCCCGATCCGGCGCCCGGATCAGTACCGTCCGGTGACCGTCACCGAACGGTCGTAGAGATCCTGGATCGACCGGGTCAGCTCCTCGGTGAGCTGGTGGATCCTGCTGCGCGGGACCCGGCCGCTTCCGGTGCGCTCCGGGGCGCAAATGGGCTCTCCCACCACCAGGTGGATGTGCTCGGGACGCGGGATCTTCTTCCCCTTGGGCATCACCGACGCCGACCCGCCGATGCCCACGGGGATGACCGTCGCCCCCGTGCGGGCGGCGAGGAAGGCCACCCCCTCGTGGAGGTCCGCGACGACCGGGCCCGAGCGGCGCTCGCCTTCGGGGAAGAGGATGAGGGCCTCTCCGGCTTCGAGTACCTGCTGGGCCCTGCGTAGTGCCTCGCGGTCGGCCGACTCGCGGTGGACCGGGAAGGCCCCCACCGAGGGGAGGATCTTGGCCAGCAGGCCGTTCTTCCACAGGGTGTCCTTGGCCATGTAGTGCAGCTTCCGGTCGGTCACCTCCGAGGCCACGAGGAAGTCGATGAACGAGCGGTGAACCGGGGCGATGATCACCGGCCCCTCGGCCGGCACCCGGTCCGCCCCCTCGACCGTCGTGCGGAACAGCAGGCGGTTCAGCCCGTGGACCAGCAGCCGGAGGAACCGGTAGATCGGGGTGAACCGAGTGTCCACCCGGAGCTCGATGTCCACCGAGACACCTCCGGCCCCGCCCTCCTCCCCGTTCGGACTCACAGCCATGCCACGACCTCCTCCACGATGTCCTCCACCGACCGCTCGGTGGTGTCGATTATCCGGGCACCTTCGGCCACCCCCAGGGGTGACACCGAACGGGTGCTGTCGAGCCTGTCCCGGCGCGCCACTGCGTCGGCCCCCTCTTCGGGCCGCCTACGGGCCCGCTCGCTCTCGGAAGCGGTGAGGTAGATCTTGAGGTCGGCTTGGGGGAGCACCACCGAGCCGATGTCCCTTCCCTCGACGACGCCCCCTCTCCGTGCCGCCACCCACTGGCGTTGGCGCTCGACGAGGACGGCGCGGACACCGGGGTTTGCCGCGACGGCCGACACCGCCGCACTGACCTCGGGGCCCCGGATGGCCACGGTGATGTCGGAGCCGTCGGCCACCACGCGCTCGCTCACCGTGATGGGCAGCGAGCGTGCGAGGTCGGCCACTCCTTGGCGGTCGCCCAGGTCGATCCCCCGGTCGAGGGCGGCCCAGGCCACGGCCCGGTACATGGCGCCGGTGTCGAGACGCTCCACTCCGAGACGCTCGCTCAGGGCCCTTGACACGGTCGACTTGCCGGAGCCGGCGGGGCCGTCGATGGCGATGACCGGGTACGGTCGGCTCGCCGCGTCGACCGCGGTCATCTGCCACCCTCCCCGGTCGAGCCGAGCCGGTTCAGGTCGGCGATGAAGCCCGGGTAGCTGGTGGCCACCGATTCCCATCCGGTGATGACGGTCACGTCGGTGTCAGTGGGGCAGGCAGCAGCCGCGATGGCGGCCGCCATGGCCATGCGGTGGTCCCCACGGGCATCGACCCGGCCCGGGTGGAGCGGTCCGCCGGCCCCGGACACCACCAGGTCGTCACCTTCCACGGCGCCCCGGGCGCCGAACGCCTCGACCAGCTCGGCCGTTCCCGCCAGGCGGTCCGACTCCTTCACCCGCAGTTCGCCCACGTCCCGGAAGGTGGTCCGCCCCTCGGCCCGTGCGGCGGCCACGGCCAGGATCGGGACCTCGTCGAGCGACGGGATCTCGGCGGACTCGACCACGGTGCCTACCAACCGTGAGGTGCGGCTGGTCACCGATCCGATTCCCCCGCCGGCCTCTTCGACCTCGATCGCCGCGCCCATCCGTCGGAGCACGTCCAGGAATCCGACGCGCTCGGCGCCCAGTTGGATGCCGGACACGGTGACCCGGCTGCCGGGGACGATCGCCCCGCCGACCACCCAGAAGGCAGCCTGGGAGGGATCACCCGGCACGGTGAACGCCCCGGCCCGCAGGGTGCTCCTCCGCACCCGGACAACCCGTCCCGCGCCGGCCTCTTCCACCGTGATGTCGGCCCCGGCGCCGGCAAGCATCTCCTCGGTGTGGGCCCGGGTGGCGACCGGCTCGCGCACGACGGTCTCGCCGTCGGCGCCGATGCCGGCGAGGAGGACGGCCGACTTCACCTGGGCGCTCGCCATGGGCGGGGTGTACTCGATGCCGTGCAGGCCCCCGCCGGTCACGGCGATCGGGGGCAGGCAGCGATGTCCCCGGCCGGCCACGCGGGCGCCCATCTGCCGCAAGGGCTCGGCCACCCTGTCCATCGGCCTCCCCCGCAGCGAGTCGTCGCCGGTGAGGGTGGTCGTCCCGGGCAATGTGGCAGCTATGCCGGCCAGCAGCCGCATCCCGGTGCCGGAGTTGCCCAGGTCGACCTGTTCGAGGGGGGCGCGCAGCAGTGACCGTCCACCCTGCACGGTGACCTTCCCCCCGCGGTGATCGACCACGGCACCGAGGGCCGTGACCGCGGCGGAGGTCCGTGCCACGTCGTCACCGCCCGACAGACCGGCGATGGTCGACGTCCCCTCGGCCAGCGCGGCCAGCAGGAGGGCTCTGTGCGAGATGGACTTGTCTCCGGGGACCTCGATCGTCCCCACCAGGGACCGGCCGCCGGCGACCTGGCGGATGCGACCTCCTTCCCCGGTGCCCACCGGGTGCGGGGCGCTGCGCCGGCTCACCGGGTCGGTCCCATCGGCGTACTGCTGGAACGGTAGCCACGCTCGGTCAGGGCGTCGAGGAGGGCGGTCGCTGCCTGTCCGTCCACCACCAGCACCAGCACGCCGCGGTCGCCCTCCACCGAGTGGGCGATTTCGATGTCGAAGAGGCTGACGGCCAGTTCGGTGGCCAGGGTGGTGATCTCGGCGATCACCCCGATGCGGTCCGGGACGGGAACCCGCACCTCGACCAGACCCTCCGGAGGGGGGGAATCGTCGGTCAGGGAGCGCCGTGCGGTGGCGGCGCGGCCCAGGATCTCCAGGAGCGAGGCGTGGTCGTGGTCGGCGACCCTCCGGCGCATGGCCACCAGGGCATCGATCAGGAGCCCGAGAGTCTCCACGATGGCCTGGGCGTTGTCGTCGCAGATGCCCGGCCAGATGGACGGCTGCCCGGCCGCGATGCGGGTCATGTCCCGGAACCCGCCGGCGGCCAGCTGCAGCAGGGCGGCGTGCTCCTCGCCAAGGTCGGCGGCCAGGGCCATCAGGGTGGCCGCCGTCAGGTGGGGCACGTGGGACACCACGGCTACCAGCGAGTCGTGCTGGCCCGGGGCCAGGGCCACCACGTCGGCGCCCAGGTCGGCCAGGACATTGCGGAGCCGGGTGTATGCGGCCGGATCGGTGGTCGCGGTGGGCGTCAGCACCCAGGTGGCGCCCACGAACAGCTCGCCCGAGGCCCCGTCCACCCCCACCTGCTCCGACCCGGCCATGGGGTGGCCCCCGATGAACCGTGGATGGTCGATCGAAGCCACCAGGGGACCCTTCACACTCCCCACGTCGGTGATGACCGCCCGGGGGTTCCACTCGGTCGAGGACAGGATGTCGGAGATGACGCCTGCAGCCACGTGGACCGGTGTGGCCACCACCACCAGGTCGGCCCGGGTGTCGACGCCCTCGGCGGAGAGCGCACCGAGCTCCGCGGCGCGTTCGGCGACGCCGTCGGCCGTGTCCACGCCGCTCACGTGCCAGCCCCGTCGGCGGAGGGCCAGTCCCATCGAGCCGCCGATCAGACCGGTGCCGAAGATCATGGCGCGGCCGGCAGGCGAGGATCGGGCCCCGTCGACAGGCTCGGCCCCGACCGGTCCGGTGCTTGCGCCTTCAGTCGGGGAGGTCGTCACGGAGTCCCTGGGCGCCCTCGAGGTAGACGTGGTGGATGTCCTCCCGCGAGTGCTCGGTGGAGACGTGCATCATCAGCCGGATGCACCGCGGCACGGAGCCCACGATGGACAGCTCCCGGGCACAGATCAGGGGAACGGCCCCCAGGCCCATCGACCGGGCCGCGGTGGCCGGGAACGCCGACACGATGTCCTCGGTGGCCGTGAAGAGGATCGAGATGATGTCCTCCTCGACCAGTCCGTTGCGCTTCATGATCCGGGCGAGCAGCGCCACCACGCGTTCGGTGATGTACTCGGGGGTGTCGTCGTCGACCGTGGTGGCGCCGCGGATGGCTCGAACGGAAAGTGGCATCAGCCAGGCATGTTACTCAGGGGCCGGCTCCGGTTCCGACGGAGCGGCCTCCGAGCGGACGGCCGCAGTGGCCAGGCTGCGCACCTCGTCGAAGGACAGTGTGCGATAGGAGCCCGGGCCCAGCGACGGATCGGTGATCGGGCCGATCCGCGTCCGTACCAGCCGGAGCACCGGATGGCCCACCGCTTGGCACATCCGGCGGATCTGACGGTTCCGCCCCTCGTGGATCACGATCCGGAGAAGCGACGGTGCCACGACCGCGACCCGGGCCGGTGCCGTCGGCCCGTCCTCGAGCTCCACCCCGTCGCGCAGCCGCCTCACCGCGCCGGAGCTGGGTTCGCCCTCCACGTGGACCAGGTACTCCTTGGGGACCCCGAACGACGGATGGGTGAGCCGGTGGGTCAACTCGCCGTCGTTGGTCAGGACCAGGAGCCCCTCCGAGTCCATGTCGAGGCGTCCGACCGGATAGACCCGTGGCTCGTCCGGCACCAACGAGACCACCGTGGGCCGGCCGTGGGTGTCCTCGGCGGTGCTGACCACACCAGCCGGCTTGTTCAACAGGTAGTGGACCAGGCCCGGCCGCACCGGCAGGGGAACCCCGTCCAGCTCCACCAGGTCGACGGCGGTGTCCACCCGGCGGCCCAGCACCGGGACCTCGCCGTTGACGGTGACCCGGCCATCGGTGATCAGCTCCTCGCAGACCCGGCGTGAACCGACCCCGGCACGGGCCAGCACCTTCTGCAGCCGCTCCCCCGTCGACAGGGGAGCCGGGGAGCCCTCAGCCATCGCCGGCCGGGCGCATCTGCTCCTCGAGCTCGACCAGGGCTTCCGGCCCGGGCAACAGGTCCTCGACCGGTGGCAGCTGCTCGATGCGGTCGAGGCCGAGCCGTTCGAGGAAGGCGTCGGTGGTGGCGTAGAGCACCGCCTGCCCCGGGCCGGCGGCCCGCCCGACGGCGCCGATGTACCCCCGGTGCTCCAGCAGGCGCACCACCCCGTCCACGTTCACGCCGCGCAGGGCCGAGATCTGGGCCCGCGACACGGGTTGCTTGTAGGCGACGATGGCCAGGGTCTCCAATGCTGCGGCCGACAGCCTCGACGAGACTCCCACGTTTGCGAAGCGCTCCACGTAGGCGGCCATGTCCGGGCTGGTCTGGATCCGGAAGCCCCCGGCGATCCTCACCACGTCGAACCCGCGTCCCTCTTGGCGGCACGACTCCGCCAGCTCGTCGCAGATCGGATCGATCAGCTCGACCGGCAGCTCGAGGAGCTCGGCCAACAGGCCGGCGGGGACAGGCTCCACGGCGACGATGAGGACGGCCTCGATGGCCCGGGCCTCGGGTGAGAGTGCCATCGTCAGCCCTCGTACTCGTCGAACGTGCCGGCACCGACGGCCACGGCGGTCGGTGCCCCCTCCATCCAGGCCACCTCGAGGTCGCCGAACGTATGGCCCTGGTCCAGGGAGACCCTCCCCTGCTTGCACAGCTCGAGCAGGGCCAGGAAGCGCACGATGATCTCGATCCGGGAGGTGAGGTGTCCGGTCAACTGGCGGAAGGTCGCCCGCCCCGCGCCCGGGAGGATGCCGGTGAGCTCGGTGACCGCGTCGGACACGGTGACTGTGTCCACCGTGACGTGGTAAAGGTCGACCGTCGGCACGGGGCGCTCGGCAGTGGCCCGCAGGAAGGCCGCGGCCACCTGGTCCGGGGTCACCCCTTCGAGGAGGTCCGGAGCGTGGACCACGAAGTCGAGGTCGAGCCCGGCGGTCCGGGGGACCGAGCGTGCTGCCTGCTCGAGGAGCAGGGCGAACCCGTCGGCGGCCGCCGCATAGGCCTTGCACTCGAGCAGCCGGGCCAGGAGCAGGTCCCGCTCCTCCCAACCGACCAGCTCCTCGTCCTGCTCCACGTCACCACTGCCGGGGAGCAGGCGCCGCGACTTGAGTTCGATGAGCACGGCGGCGATCACCAGGAACTCGGACAGTGTCTGGAGGTCCACCGTCTCCCACCTGGCGAGCTCGGCCACGAAGGCGTCCACCACCGAGGCCAGGGGGACATCGAAGATGTCGACCTGATGGCTGTTGACCAGCTGGAGCAGGACGTCGACAGGACCCTCGAAGACGGGGGTGGAGACGGTGGCGGTCACGGCATCCGACCATACCGGTTGGGAGGGGCCATTCCGTGCACCCGTGGGTGTCGACCTACGATGACCCTCCATGTCCCGAGTTCTCTCCGGCCTGCAGCCGAGTGGCGACCTGCATCTGGGCAACTACCTGGGTGCGATCCGGAACTGGGTTGCCGACCAGGATGCCCACGACGCCTTCTACTGCATCGTCGACCTCCACGCCCTCACCCTCGACATCGACCCGGCGGAACTGCGCACCCGCACCTACGAGACCGCACTCGACCTAATGGCGGCCGGCCTGGATCCCGAGCGGTGCACACTCTTCGTCCAGAGCCACGTGACCGAGCACGCCGAGATGAGCTGGCTGCTCGAGTGCACGGCCACGATGGGGGAACTGCGGCGGATGACCCAGTTCAAGGACAAGAGCGCCGGCAAGGACTCGGTCCGGGTAGGCCTGTTCACCTACCCGGTGCTCCAGGCCGCCGACATCCTGCTCTACGATGCCGAACGGGTGCCGGTCGGCGAAGACCAGCGCCAGCACCTCGAGCTGGCCCGCGAGCTGGCCATCCGGTTCAACCACCGGTTCGGTCCGACCCTGGTGGTCCCCGAGGCATCGATCCCCAAGGTGGGCGCCCGGGTCATGGACCTCCAGCATCCCGAGCGCAAGATGTCCAAGTCGGTGACCTCGCCCCTGGGGACCATCCTCATCCTCGACGAGCCCGCGGTCATCCTCCGGAAGGTCAAGAAGGCCGTGACCGACACCGACGGCGAGGTCCGCTACGACCCCGAGGCCAAGCCGGGACTCTCCAACCTGATGGAGCTGCTGGCGGTGGCCGCCGGCCGGACGCCCGAGGACGTGGCCGGTTCCTACGAACGCTACGGGGACCTCAAGAACGACGCGGGCGAAGCCCTGGTGGAGCTGCTGCGTCCGCTGCGCGAGCGACGGGCGGCCCTGGCCGCAGACCCGGGGGCGGTGGCCACCCTGCTGGCCGTGGGAGCGCAGAAGGCACGGTCGACGGCCTCGGCCACCTACCGTCGGGCCGCCGAGGCCATGGGCCTCCTGGCACCGGGCTGATCCCGCCGCCGACGCCTGCTCCCGAGCAGTTCCCATGCTCCCCACAGGACCAGGGCGCCTGCAGCGAGGGCCGACAGGGCGATCCCGGCCCGCGCGACGTTCGGCGAGTAGGTGAACGTGACCAGGTAGTAGCCCGGGGACGGCAGGGCGACCTGCTGGATGACCCCGTTCTGGTACACCGTGGTGGCGCGAGCGGGGCCGAGGACCTGCCCGGCGACGCCGGTCCCCGAAGGTGGCTCGATGGGCTGCGCCGTGGCGTGCCACCCGGTGGTCCACGACACACTCCTCTCGAGGACGAGTGCCGAGGGGGCGTGTACGACGATCTGCTGCCTGCCGTTGGTGCCCGGCGGGCCGGCTTTCACCTCGGCTCCTGGTGGCGGCGCTCCCCCGCCGGGGGCGCCGGCCCAGGCCCATCCGCGGGTGGCGGTGTTCTCGAACACGCCGAAGACGCCGAAGGTGCCGGTGAACTTCCAGTGGGGCCAGTTGACCCCGTACTGCAGGACGCCGTTCAACATCACCGCACCGGTCTCGGCGGTGCGGGCGGTGGGGATTTCGACGACCGTGGGCGTCGTCCCGTCGTTGCGGACGATGAGGCCCCCGGCCCGGACCGGGGTGCCGAAGGACACCTGGACGGAACGGCTGGGCCCTCGGTGGACGACCGGGGAGCCGCTTGCCCCCAGCCACTCGACGGCGCCGGTGGCCGTGACCATGCCGACCGTCACGCCGCCGATATTCCCGTACAGCACACCGAACGCGGCGTTGTCCAAGGTGAGCGCCCCGCCGAAGTACCACCGGTGGGACTGGCCCGGCGCGATGGTCACCGGTCCGGTGCGCGCCGCAGGTGCCCCGTTGTAGATGTTCGGAGTGGCTGGGAACGGGATCGAACGGGCGGTGCCACTGCTGGCGTTGGCCGTCGCCGGTTGCACCGGGGTCATGAAGTAGCTGGGCAGGGAGAGCAGGGTCCGGGCATTCAGATCGTCCCACACCGTGCCCGCCAACGAGGCCGGTGCCAGGTCCTCCTGGTAGTGGGCGCCGGTGGCGGCGTAGTAGCCACCATCGGTCAGGGCCGTGTAGCCCTGGCCGCTGTGGACCTGGTTGAGCACATTGAGGTCGGTCTGCCCCAGGGCGTAGAGCTGCGGGTCGTCGAGCTCGTCGGGGTCGTAGACGAGGAACCGGGCGTCGCCGACCAGCGTGGCGAACCGGGCCGCCGTGGCCCCCTGGGCCAGGGCCAGTGTCTGGGTGGTCGGGGTGGCGATGGTGAACAGATTGAACATGATGAGGTCGGTGGCAAGGACGCCTGCCAGCAGTCGCCGGAGCATCGGAGCGGAGAGACGTCGCTCGGACAGCACGACCAAGGTTGCCGCGGCCGCGATGAGAACGCCGACCGTGGCCAGGCCGGCCGTCTTGTAGCGCGTGGCGTCGTCGACCGTGAACTGGATGCCGAGGAAGCGCTGGAGAAGGGCGCCATCAGCCCAGAAGATGACACAGACCACGGTGATGAACGCCAGTGGTGTGCAGGTGGCGATGAGCTCGGCCCGCCGACCCGGAGCCCACCAGCGGCACGCCGGCGCCGGCCGGGCCGGCGGCGGTGCGGACCGGGGCGCCGCGGACCCGTGGGAGCGATCGGCCAACAGGAGGTGGACCCACCAGGCCAGCAGTGCTGCCAGCGAGAAGTCGACCATCAGGAGGTTGCGGTTGAGCAGCCGCTCCGTGTTGATGACCGGCAGGAGGAACAACACGTGTCCGAAGGGGGTCTCCGTTCCCAGGGCAGAGAGCAGCCCCACGATGAGCACGACGTACCAGACCCACCACGATCGGGCCTCGGGCCGGCGTCGCCACCGCCGGACGAGCAGAGAGCAGCCGGCGATCAGGGCCAGGACGCCGACGTAGCTCGTGACCTCCTGCAGGTTGTACGGCCCGGCGTAGAAGCCAGGCTGGTTGCGGTTGGTGCCCAGCAGGAACGGGGATGCCACAAGGGTCACCAACCGGCCCGGGAGGGAGCCCGAGGCGAAGAACGAGTAGGAGGAGCCGGCCCGCTGGGAGTGGGCCTGGAAGGCCAGGCCGGGGATCAACTGGGCGGAGCCGAGGAGGAAGCCGAGGGCCACGCCGCACAGGATGGACAGCGTCGAACGGACGAGCCGGCCTCGCTCGTCTCGCCTGAACCGGCCCGACGTCACGAGCCGGCCGATCCAGTAGATCGCCACCAGCACGCCGCTGTCGACGGCGGACTCGGCGCCTCCGGTCAGGAGGGACATGCCCACGGCCACCGCCAGCAGCGCGGTCCAGCCGCGTGCGCGGCGGCGTGCACGGGCCCGTTCCCCCACCGTGTCCGGCTCGCTCGTCTGCGGGTCCACCGTCTCGTCGACACCACCCGCGGCCCCGCCGGTCAGCTCGTGGACGGCCACCAGCATCCACGGCAGCCAGGCCGCGCCCTGCACGATGTCGATGTGGACGATCTGAGCGGTCATGTAGCCGGCGAAGGCGAAGGTGGCCGCACCGAAAGTGGCGGCAGTGGAGTCGACCGGTTGGCGTCGCAGGAAGACGTACATGCCGGCCACGGCCACGTCGTAGACCAGGGCCAGGTTGATCGTCCACGCGGTGACCGGGGGCAACACCGCCATGAGCCAGTTCGTCGGGTAGGCGGCCCCCGCATTGAACCCACCCAGCAGAGGGGTGCCGCTGAACAGGTACGGATTCCACAGTGGAAGGGCACCGTGCTGGAGGTACCGCCCCACCAGTACCCGCAGAGGGAAGTTCTGGAGGAAGTTGTCGCCGTCGAGGAACACCCGCCCACTGAAAAGGGGAACGGTGAGGACAACCAGTGGCGCCACGAGCAGGACCACCAGGCCGGGGTGGGTGCGTACCCAGCCCCCGAGGCGGTGAAGGGCATCGGGGCGGCCCCCGGTGGCCCCGGGAGGGCCGTTGGCCGTGGACTCCCTGCCGGCAGCCGTCATGACCGGTTGGGAGCCGCCGCTCCTGCTGCCGGGACGGCCACCGGGACGGGGGCCGTCTGCCGCAGCTGCCGGACGCACCAGGCAGCCATCAGGACGAAGATGACGGTGCGGGCGATCGTCGAGCCGAATCCGACCCACGAGTAGGAGTTGGGCTGGTCGGGTAGGCGCAGGACGAACTCGAACCAGTAGTCGTACACCGAGAGGATGCCCAGTGACACCCCGTAGCGGGCGGGCATGGCGGCGATGGCCCCGGCGGCGAACACCCACAGCACGTACTGCGGATTCCAGATCTTGTTGACCGCCATCCAGGCGATGATGGTCATCGCCGCGGCCAGGGCCACCGCCCGGGCCTGGTCGGCATCGGCGGTGCGCCAGACCATCCATGCCCCGTAGGCCACTGCCACCGCCACCACCAGCAACGAGCCGTCATTGATGGTGTGATTGTCCACAACGGTGGTGCCCACGACCTTGCCCAGCATCCCCCAGAGGGAGTCCTTCTCCGGCCGCTCGCTGTTGAAGCGGAAGAACCACAGGGTGTTGGACCGGGCCACCAGCAGGAACGGCACCATGATCACCGCGCTCAGCGCGGCAAAGGGGATCAGCCACCGGGCAAACGGCCTCCACCGCGCCGACGGCCTCCTGACGACCGGCCCGACGACAGCAACGGACCCGTCCGGGGTGCCGGTGCCGGCCGGGAGCGTGGGTGCCGCCGACGACCGCCACCACCGCGCCCCGAGCGCGGCCAGGGCCATCGGCGCCACGATCACCGGAAAGAGCTTGAACCACGTCCCCAGCGCGGCCGAGGCGCCACTGAGTGCGAAACGGCGCTCGCCGAACCAGACCACGGCCGCGACCAGGAAGACGATGCCGACGAGGTCCCAGTTGATGGCGGCGTCGAGGAGGAGCGCCGGCGTGGCGGCGATCCACCAGGCGGACGGTGGGTACTTCCGGCGGAGGAGGGCGATCGACCCGAAGGTGGCCGCCGCGGTCAGCACCCCGGCGGCGGCGAACCAGGACGCCGGGCCGCCGGGCAGCCACGACGGGAGCCAGAGCACGAACCCGAGGAGTACCGGGTACTCGATGCGGTCGTGGACGTAGGGCAGCGGATGGATGACGTGGCCGACCCGGATGTAGTGCTTGAGGCTCAGGTTGAGGATGTCGGAGTACAGCCCGTGGTTGAGCGACCAGACCTGGTAGTCGAAGCCGGCCCGCACATGGGACAACCCGCGGGCCATCAGGAGGTAGTCCACGAGCAGCAGGGCGCCGGCCACGACGTAGGGCCCCCACCGGCTGGTGGAGACGCCAAGGGGGTCCCGGCTCACACCAGCAGACCCGACCACCAGTGGATGACGTGGTCGAGCAGCAGCGTCCACTCGTTGCGGAACACCAGAATGAGGATGAGCGGGAGGAACATCAAGAATGGCTGGAGCCGGTAGTACTCGGGCAACGAGCGCGCCGGGATGAAGCGCTCGAGCACCGAGGCCCCGTCGAGCGGCGGGCACGGGATGAGGTTGAACACCCCGAGCACGATGTTGGCGATCCCGGCGAGGAAGATGACCTGACCGAGGAGCGTGGGAGGGTAGTACCCGCCCGAATAGACGATCTGGCGGATGACCTGGGGCGTGGTGAGCACGAAGAGGAAGCCCATCAGCGCGGCCAACGCGAAGTTGGTGAGCGGGCCTACCAGCGACACGATCACCGTGTGGTTGCGCGGGCTCCGGAGGCGGTTGGTGTTGACCGGGACCGGCTTGGCCCAGCCGTAGGCCCCAATCCCCGACAGCGACAGGACGGCCGGTACCAGCAGTGTCCCCACCGGGTCGACGTGGGCCAGCGGGTTGAGGGTGAGGCGTCCGGCCCTCTTCGCCGTGTCGTCCCCGAAGGCCAGGGCTACCACGCCGTGGGAGATCTCGTGGAGGATGATCGACGGGATCAGCACCAGGAAGTAGATGATCTCGAACCGGTTGATCCGGTCGGTGCTGATCAGGAAGACGAAGATGGCCGCGGCCACCGTCACGATGATGACGTTGCGCCGGCTCGGCTGAAATCGTCGCTTGGGCCGCCCGGACCCACCACCGGATCCGCCATAGCCCCCGTAGGCCATCAGGGCCCCGGTCCGATCAGGACCGGTTGGCGTGGTCGATGCAGTACCGGGTGGCCGGCATCGCCTCGAGGCGGGCGGGCTGGACGGCCACGCCGCACACCTCGCAGTGGCCGTAGCTGCCGTCCTCCAGCCGCCCGAGGGCCTGGGCTACCTCGTCGAGGGACTCCTTGAGCTGCACGGCCAGCACCCCGGCCTCGCCCCGCTCGGCAGTGACCTGGCTCGTGTCGGCGAAATTGGGGTCGTAGTGGAGGCCCCCGCCCTCTCCGTGGCCGAGCTCGGACAGCTCGGACAGAAGCTGCCTCTGCTCGTTCTCGAGGAGTTGGCGGTAGTCAACTGCAGGGGCATCGCTCATCACCTGGAGGATCCTACCTGGCCCGGACCCCTCGGGCCCGCGGATGGGCCTGCTCGTAGGCGTTGCGGAGGTGCTCCTGGCTGAGCTTTGTGTAGATCTGGGTCGTGGCGATGGAGACATGGCCCAGGAGCTCCTGGACCACGCGGATATCGGCCCCGTGCGCCAGCATGTGGCTGGCGCAGGAGTGCCGCAGCACGTGGGGGCTGACCACCGTGCCCAGCCCGGCCTGCTCGGCACGGTGGCTCACGATGGCCCACGCCCCCTGGCGGCTCAGGCGACCCCCGCGGGTGTTGAGGAAGACCGCCTCGGAGTCGCTCCGCCGCGCCCACCGGGCCGGGGCGAGGCGGGGCCGCCCGGAGGCCGAAAGCCACCGGTCGAGGGCAAAACGGGCAGGGCCGCCCAGAGGGACCAGCCGCTCCTTGGCCCCCTTGCCGAACACCCGGAGGAGGCCATCGTCGCCCTGGACATCGATGAGCGAGAGCCCGACCACCTCGGAGATGCGTGCCCCGGTGCCGTAGAGGAGTTCGAGGAGGGCCCGGTCCCGCAGGTCGACGGGTTCTGACCCGCCCGCCTGGTCGAGGAGCAGCAACACCTGGCGCTCCTCGAGGGCCTTCGGGAGGCGTCGGGGCAGCCGGGGGGATCGCACGTCCACCGTCGGGTCGTCGGCGATGGTCCCCTCCCCCACCAAAAAGCGGTAGAGGCCGCGCAGGGCGGTGGTCGACCGGGCCACCGAGGCCGGGTTCCGCCCTCCACCCCGGAGCTCGGCCAGGTAGCGCTCGATGGCATCGGGGCCGGCGTCGAGCGGATCGACCCCGGCGTCCCCGGCCCAGTGCTCCCAGGCCGCGATGTCCCGCCGGTAGGCGGCCAGGGTGTTGCGCGACCGCCCCTTCTCCACGGCCAACCAGGACAGGTACTCCTCAGCACCGGTCGACAGGGGCTGGTTCACGGTACGTCGGTCGCCGGTCCGCCCTGTAGCCGCCGACGGCCCAGGCCCACCCCCAGAATGGTCGATGCGTCGATGATCTCCCCGTCGTCCACCATCCCGTCGAACCGGTCCAGGGGCACCTCCACGATCGACATGAACCGCTCTTCGACGCTCTGGCGCTCCGATGGCACCCTGGTCAGGCCGGTGGCCAGGTAGATGGTGGCGAACTCGTCGCAGAACCCCGGCGTGATCACGCATCGGACGAGCCGGTCCAGGCGCCCTGCCGCATAGCCGGCCTCCTCGGCCAGCTCGCGTCGGGCGGTGTCCTCGAGGGGCTCGTCCTCCACGTCGCGGGTGCCCGCCGGGATCTCGAGGACCCACTGGTTGATCGCGGGTCGGAACTGCCGGACCAGGACCACCGAGCCCCCGTCGGTCACCGCCACCACGGCCACCGCGCCGGGGTGGCGGACGACGTCCCGAGTGAAGGCCGCGCCGTCGGGGCCGACGAACGTGGCCCGGCTCACCGAGATGAACCAGCCCTGATGGACCGTCTGCTCTCCGACGGCCCGAAACCTCGGAAGGTCGTCGGGCTGCTCCCCTGCCCCTCCGGGATCAGCCGACGGCACCGATGTCGATCAGACGGGGGTCTCGACCCTCGGCTCGTTCCAGGGCAGCCCCCACCAGCTCGCGGAACAGGGGATGGGGCTGGTCGGGACGGCTCTTGAACTCGGGATGCGCCTGCGTGCCGATCCAGAACGGATGGCCCGGCAACTCGATGAACTCGACCAGCCGACCGTCAGGGGACACTCCCGAACACACCAGGCCCACCTCTTCGAGCCGGCTGCGGTAGCGCGGATTGACCTCGTAGCGGTGACGATGTCGTTCGGACACGACTTCGGTCCCGTAGGCCCTGGCCACCTGTGAGCCCGGGGTCAGCCGTGCGCTGTAGGAGCCCAGCCGCATCGTGCCTCCCTTGTCGACCACGTCGTTCTGGTCGTCCATGAGATCGATGACCGGGTGGCGGGTGGTGGCATCGAACTCACGGGAGTTCGCACCCTCGAGGCCGGCCAGCGTACGGGCCGCCTCGATGATCATGACCTGGAGGCCCAGGCAGAGGCCGAGCAGCGGGACGTCGTGCTCGCGCGCATAGCGCGCCGCGGCGATCTTTCCCTCCACGCCGCGCTCACCGAAGCCGCCCGGGATGACCAGGCCGTCGTAGCCCCGCAATGCGTCGTGCTCCAGAAGGCTGGGGACGGTGGCCGCCTGGACCCATTCGATCTGCACCTTGGCCCCATGGTGGAACCCGGCGTGGCGGAGCGACTCCACCACCGAGAGGTAGGCGTCGGGCAGGTCCACGTACTTGCCTATGATGCCGATCCGGACCGGCCGCACCGCGGCGTCGACCTGGTGAACCAGGCGCTCCCAGCCGGAGAGCTCGATGGGATGGGCCTCCTCGTCGAACTCGAGCAGCCGGAGGAGGTAGCTGTCGAGACCCTCCTCGTGCAGGACCAGCGGGATCTGGTAGATATTGTCGGCATCGACCGCGGACACCACCGCCTCGATGGGCACGTCGCACAGCAACGAGATCTTCCGCTTCAGATCGTCGGAGATCATCCGGTCCGACCGGCACACGATCACGTTGGGCTGGATCCCCCGACTGCGCAGCTCGGTCACCGAGTGCTGGGTGGGCTTGGTCTTCTGCTCCCCCGAGGGGCCGAGGTAGGGCACCAGGGTCAGATGGACGTAGGCCACGTTCTCGCGGCCCTCGTCCCGGCGGAATTGGCGGATGGCCTCGATGAACGGCACGATCTCGATGTCGCCCACGGTGCCGCCGATCTCGACGATCACGACGTCGACGTCGTCGGTGCCGAGGCGCTTGATGCGCCCCTTGATCTCGTCGGTGACATGGGGGATGACCTGGACCGTCTTCCCCAGGTAGTCACCGCGCCGCTCCTTGGCGATGACCGAGGAGTAGATCCGTCCGGTGGTTGCGTTGGAGTCCTTGTGGAGGTTCTCGTCGATGAACCGCTCGTAGTGGCCGAGGTCGAGGTCGGTTTCGCCCCCGTCCTCGGTGACGAAGACCTCGCCGTGCTCGAAGGGGTTCATGGTGCCCGGGTCGACGTTGATGTACGGGTCGAGCTTGCACATGGTGACCCGGAGGCCCCGGCACTTGAGCAGGCGTCCCAGCGACGACGCCGTCAGTCCCTTGCCGAGAGAGGAGGAG
>Ga0181523_10000558_pt1 | contig 42687 bp, 31 predicted proteins | sample PEATcosm2014_Bin_43_FD_119752 | JGI IMG/M metagenome (GOLD analysis project Ga0181523, IMG submission 119752) | Peatland microbial communities from MTU Mesocosm Facility, Houghton, MI, USA - PEATcosm2014_Bin05_30_metaG | ecosystem: Environmental > Terrestrial > Soil > Wetlands > Peat | place... | reverse complement strand
CTACGACGCGTCGAAGTGCATGGGCTGCCGCTACTGCATGGTGGCGTGTCCGTTCAGCGTTCCGAAATATGAATGGGGCAAGCTTGTGCCCAAGGTGCAGAAGTGCACCATGTGTCCCGACCGCGTGGCCGCGGGAAAACAGACCGCGTGCGCGGAGATCTGTCCTACCGGCGCCACCAAGTTCGGCGAGCGCGACGAGTTGATTGCCGAGGCGCAGAAGCGGATCCACGAGAACCCGGGCAAGTATGTGGAGCACATTTACGGGCTCGAGGAGGTCGGCGGCACTTCCGTGTTGTTGCTCTCCGCCGTTCCGTTTGAAACCTTTGGCTATCAGACCGGCCTTTCCAAAGATCCCATGCCGATGCTCACCTACCGGGTGCTGTCGCACATTCCCGACTTCATTCCTCTGGGCGGAATGGTGCTGGGCGGAGTGTGGTGGATCACGCACCGCCGCGAAGAAGTGGCGCTGGCCGAGGGACGCGTGGCACCTGATAAATCGAGCGATACGAAGACCGCCAACAAGAATGGGAGGAAGCCATAATGGCGCGAGCGACGACAGTCCGCACCGGTTTCAAGTTCACTTTCTGGAAGGTAGTTTTTCTTTTCCTGATGGCCGCCGGCCTGTACGCGACTTTCATCCGCTTCACCCAGGGTCTGGGAGCGTCGACGCACCTCAGCGATCAGTTCCCGTGGGGCATTTGGATCAGCTTCGACGTTCTGTGCGGCGTGATGCTGGCCGCCGGCGGATTCACGCTCACCGCCGCAGTTCATATTCTGAATATCAAGCGCCTGCACTCCATCATCCGGCCGACAATCCTGACCGCGTTCCTCGGCTACATCCTGGTTTCTGCTGCGCTGATGTTCGACCTGGGCAAGCCCTACAACATATGGCATCCCTTGATCATGCGGAATCCGCATTCCGTCATGTTCGAAGTGGCGTACTGCGTGATGCTCTACACCACGGTGCTGGCGCTGGAGTTCTCGCCCATCGTGCTGGAGCGGTTCAACCTGCAAAAACCATTAAAGGTGGTTCGCGCCATTCTGATTCCGCTGGTGATTTTCGGCGTGATTCTTTCCACGCTGCACCAATCGTCTCTGGGCACGCTCTATTTAATCGTTCCCGAAAAGCTGTATCCCTTGTGGTACACGCCGTTGCTGCCCGTTTTCTTCTTTCTCTCGGCCATCGCCGTAGGGCTGGCAATGACGATCTTCGAATCGTCGATGAGTTCGAAGCATTTCGGATTGCAGCTGGAACTGCCGGTTCTGCAGGAACTCGGCCGCGTTCTGGTAGTCGTGCTCGGGGTCTATGCCATCCTCCGCTTTGAAGACCTAGCCAATCGCGGGGCCCTCAAGTTGGCGCTGCGGCCGGGATACGAGATGTACCTGTTCTGGCTTGAGATCTCGCTGGCAATCATCCTTCCGCTGGCGTTGCTGGTTCAGCGGAAAGTCCGATCGAGCGCCAACGGGCTCTACCTTGCCGCCGTGCTCGTGGTTCTGGGCTTCATTACCAACCGAATGAATGTGAGTATTACGGGCTTCGAAGGCTCCACGGGGATGCGCTACTTCCCCAAGTGGACCGAACTGGCGGTGACCGGCATGATCATCGCCGCGGGTTTCGCTCTGTTTGGAATGGCGGTGAAGTACTTGCCCATCTTCCCCAGGGAAGAGGCCATCCAGGAACAGGTAACGGAGCCCGACTCTGCGATACACGACGTTTCGCCGGTATTGGAGCATGCAGGAGACTGAGCCAACTCGCGGTGGCTGGTTGCGTCTGAGTTTTACGCTCAGCACGAAGCTGAACATCCTGTTGCTCGGCGCCATGATCGTGATCTTCGCGCTGCTGGGCTATCTCAACGTGCGCCTGCACCGCCAGCATCTGGAACAAAATACTTTGCTGAGCGCGGAGCGGGTCAGCGACATCATCAAGCACAGCACGACCGACTACATGCTGCGCAACGACCGGGAAGGTCTGCACCACGCGATCAAGATGATGGCCAGCGAACCTGGGATGGAGAAGATTCGCATCTTCGATCAGGAAGGCAGAATCACCTACACCACCGATTCGGCCGAACAGAACCACGTGGTCGATAAGACTGCCGAAGCCTGCTATGCCTGCCACGCCCAATCGCAACCGTTGGCGCGCCTGAATCGCCCGGACCGCTTCCGCATTTATCGCAACGTCACGGGAGGGCGGGTGCTGGGCATCATTACTCCCATCGAGAATCAACCGGCCTGCGCGAATGCCGCCTGCCACGCCCATCCCGCGGAGCAGCAAATCCTGGGCGTGCTCGACACGAATCTTTCCCTTGCGAAGGCCGACGTTCAGGTGGCGGAGAGTAGCCACCGGATGATTGCCTACACCGGTTGCGCGCTGCTGTTGATCGCGCTGCTGAGCTGGTTTTCAATTTGGCAAGTCGTGGGCCGGCCGGTGAAAGCGCTCGAACGCGGTACGGAACGCCTGGCTGCCGGCGACCTCGGCTATCAGATTGAAGTGCAGTCCAACGACGAAATCGGCGAACTCGCCAACTCCTTCAATGGCATGAGCCGCCAACTGCAGGCGGAGCACAGCGAGAACCTTTCCTGGACTCGCACGCTCGAAGAGCGCGTCGAGCAAAAGACGCGCGAACTCAAACGCGCCCACGAGCACGCGCTGCACACCGAGAAGATGGCCTCGATTGGGAAGATGGCCGCCGTGTTGGCGCATGAGATCAACAACCCGCTCTCGGGCATCCTGACTTACGCCAAGCTGCTGCGCAAGTGGACGGACCGCGAAGAAATGCCGAGCAATGACAGTGGACTCAGCCGGCGGAAGGAGATCTGCGACTCGCTCGACCTGATCGCCTCCGAGAGCCGGCGCTGCGGCGATCTGGTGAAAAATCTGCTCACCTTCTCGCGCACTACCCCGATGAACCTGCAGCCCACGAACCTGAATCAGGTGGTCGATCGTTCTCTGCGCCTGGTGCAGCACCAGTTGGATCTGGCGGGAATTCAAGTTCAGCCACAACTCGATCCTGAGCTGCCCCCGGTGCTTTGCGACGCCGCACAGATCGAGCAGGTGCTGCTGGCTCTGGTGATGAATGCGCTCGATGCCCTGCCACAAGGCGGCAATCTGTGGATCACGACGAGTTTCAGCCATGAGCCCGACCAGGCACGCGTGGTAGTGCGCGACGACGGCTGTGGAATTCCGCCGGAAATCCTGCCGCGCATTTTTGAACCGTTTCTCACGACCAAAGAGACGGGACGCGGCGTTGGGCTCGGCCTGGCCATCAGCCACAGCATTCTGGAGCGGCACAACGGAAACATCGAGGTTCAGTCTGAGGTGGGACGCGGCACCACTTTTACCGTAACTCTGCCCTGGGACCGGGATGCTGAAAAAGCCGCTCCGCGCCCGGCCAACGAAATTGCGGTTACTGCAAGCCGGAGGTGAGGAACATATGGAAACACAAGGCAAGCTGCTGATCGTCGACGATGAACTGAGCGTCCGCGATTCCCTGGGAAAATGGTTTCGCGAAGAAGGCTACGAGATTGGAACCGCCGAAAGCGCCAGCGACGCCCTCACCCGCATGGCGGAGAACAAGTGGGATCTGGCTTTGCTCGACATCAAGATGCGCGGCACCGACGGCATCGAACTGCAGCGCCGCCTGCACGAGATGGACCCTGACTTAGTGGTCATCATGATGACCGGCTACGCCTCGGTGGAAACCGCGGTCACGGCGCTGAAAAATGGCGCCTATGACTATGTGAGCAAGCCGCTCGATCCGGACGAGATTGCGCATCTGGTGAAGAAGGCGCTGGCGCACCGGCGCGCGGAAAAGGAAAACGTCCAGCTGCGCGAAACCGTCGCGGAAATCACGCGCCCCGGCGACCTGGTGGGGCAGAGTCCGGCCATGCGCAAAGTATTCGAAGCCATCGAAACCGTCGGCCCCACCGATGCCAATGTCTTAATCACTGGCGAGAGCGGAACCGGGAAAGAATTGGTGGTGCGCGCCATTCATGCCGCCAGCATGCGCCGATTTCATCCGCTGGTCGTCATCCACTGCGGCGCGCTGACCGAGACGCTGCTGGAGAGTGAACTCTTCGGGCACGAGAAAGGCGCCTTCACCGGCGCGCAGTACCGCAAGAAGGGGAAATTTGAAATTGCCGAAGGCGGCACCGTATTTCTCGACGAGATCGGCGACATCAGCCTGAAGACGCAGACCGATCTGCTGCGCGTGTTGCAGGAGCGCGAGATTACGCGCGTGGGAGGCAACCAGGTCATCAAAGTTGATTTCCGTTGCGTGGCTGCCACCAACAAGAATCTGGAAAGCGCGATTGAAGAGGGTACGTTCCGGCCCGATCTTTTTTACCGCCTGAATGTTTTCCGCATCGAGCTGCCGCCGCTGCGCGATCGCCGGGAAGACATCCCGCCCCTGGTCGAGCATTTTGTGCGCAAATTTTCTCTTGCCATGAGCAAGCACGTCACGCGAGTTTCATCGGCCGCCATGGACCAGTTGCAGCAACAGCCCTGGATCGGCAACGTGCGCGAACTCGAAAACGCCGTTGAGCGGGCCATGGTGGTGGCGCAGGAGCCGGAGTTGCGCGAACAGGATTTCATTTTCAAGATGCAGCCCGCCCTGGCCACTAGCGGCAAAAGCCTGGACGAGATGGAACGCGCCCACATCCTGCGGGTTCTCGACGAGTGCGGTGGCAACCAGAGCCGCGCCGCCGAGGTTCTCGACATCGACCGGGTCACGCTCCATCACAAGCTGAAACGTTACGGCTGGAGCCGGACTCCGGTAGAAACTCGATAGATCGCAATGAATCTGGTGCACCTGCTCCCGGTCGGCAAGGTGGAGGTTTCGCTGCTGCGGGACTTGCGCGCCAAAATTCCGCGGTGCCTTCACGTGGACTGTGAGATTTTCCCAGCGAACTTCGATCCCGCACCGTCGTATCACGCGGAACGCCAGCAGTATCACTCGTCGGAAATTCTGCAGCGCATGCAGGCTCTGGTGCGCCCGCGGGACTGGCGTGTGCTGGCCGTGGCCGACGTCGATCTGTACATCCCGATTCTGAAATATGTTTTTGGCGAAGCGCAAATGGGTGGGCCCTGCGCGCTGGTCTCGATTCACCGCCTGCGCCAGGAGTTCTACGGGCTCGACCGCGATGATGATCTTCTCAGCCAGCGTCTGCTCAAGGAGTCGGTCCACGAATTGGGTCACACGCTGGATCTGCACCACTGCCAGGACTATCGCTGCATGATGGCCTCCTCGCATTCCGTGGAGTGGATTGACTTGCGGGAGAACATGTTTTGCGATTCCTGCCGCTCCAAGATGGAATCGAGCGCCACTCCTGCCCGCGGTTCGTTATGATCTCTTCGCTGTGATCTGAGCGGTTCATCTTCTGTAATTCATCGAGGTGATTATGCTACAGGGCCAGACTGCTCTGGTAACTGGCGCGAGCCGTGGAATCGGGAAGGAAATCGCCCTTGAGTTGGCGCGGAACGGATATCGCGTGGCGGTGAACTATTACAACGACCCAGCGTCTCTGGTGGATGCAACCGTGGCCGAGATTCGCGCCGTGCGAGGAGGGGCACAGACCGACGTCCTGCCCATTGAGGCCGACATCCGGTCCAGCAGCCAGGTGGCGGCGATGTTCGAGCGCGTGATCGGCGTCTTCGGCCGGCTCGATCTTCTGGTCAACAATGCCGGAGTGCAGACCTGGAAGCCGCTCCTCGACGTAACCGAGGAAGAGTGGGACCTGGTCATCGAGACGAATCTGAAAGGCTGTTTTCTATGCACGCAACAAGCCGCGCGGCACATGAAGGACCATGGCGGAGGCTCAATCGTGAACCTGGGCTCGGGCTGCAACAAACTCGCGTTCCCGTCTCTGGTGGCTTACACCGCGAGCAAGGGCGGGATTGAGATGTTCACCAAAGAAGCTGCAGTCGAACTGGGGCGTTACGGGATAAGGGTCAACTGCGTTGCGCCGGGATCGATTGAGTCGGAGCGCACCCGAGCGGAGGATCCGGACTACGCGGGCACGTGGTCGAAGCTGACGCCTTTGGGACGCGTAGGCACGGCTGCCGACATCGCGCCCGCCGTGGTGTTTCTCGCGAGCCAAGGAGCATCGTTCATCAGCGGACAAACCATCTGGATCGATGGCGGGCTGTTCACGAAGGCGCAGTGGCCGTATCGGAAGTGAGCGCGCACCGGGCCTGCAGCACGAACCCAGTCAACGTAGTACACTTTCCGGCATGATGCCAAGACGCTTCACGACCTTATCCATATTTGTATCTGTGTCTGTCACTGTCCTGCTCAGCCTGGCGATGGGCGGATTCGCCGTCGCACAGGCTGCCACAAATCATAAGCCGGGAGTCGAGATGAAACCTTTTGGCACGCGGGACGGGAGGCCCGTCAATTTGTTCACCTTAACCAACGCAAACGGGGTTGAAGTCGATGCAATGAATTATGGCGGCATCATCGTTTCCATTCGCGTCCCGGACCGTAAGGGACAGATTGCGGATATTGTCCTTGGCCACGAAAATCTCGATGGCTACATCCCGAATCCGCCATACATCGGCGCCATTGTCGGACGCTATGCCAACCGCATTGCGAACGGCAGTTTTACGCTCGACGGCAAGACCTACGCCTTGCCCAAGAACGACGGCCCCAACACGCTGCACGGCGGCATCGAAAAGACTTTCAACAAAGTTGTGTGGGAGGGTGAGGCGCTAAAGGGCAAGACTGGCGTGGCTTTCACCTATCTCAGCAAAGACGGCGACGATGGATTTCCGGGCAACGCGAAGATCAAAGTTACTTATACTCTGACCGACGCCAACGAACTCGTGATCGATTACGAAGCTACTACCGACAAGACCACCGTCATTAATCTGAGCCAGCACAGTTATTTCAATCTCTCCGGCGAAGGCAACGGCGAAATTCTGAATCACGAACTCATGCTGAATGCCGACCGCTTCACCCCCGTGGACAAAAATCTTATCCCCACCGGCGAACTGCGTCCGGTCAAGGGAACGCCGCTCGATTTCACCACGTCCACGCGAATCGGCGCCCGCGTCGACGACAGCTACGATCAGATGGTGCTCGCGCACGGTTACGACCACAACTGGGTCATCAACCGCGAAGGCAAGAGCGACGGCCTCGTCCTAGCCGCGCGCGTGTATGAACCCACTACCGGCCGAGTGCTGGAAGTTTCGACCACCCAGCCCGGGGTTCAGTTCTATACCGGAAACTTTCTCGATGGCACGGTGACCGGAAAGCACGGCCACGTTTACAAGCGCCGCTTCGGATTCTGCCTGGAGACGCAGCACTTTCCGGACTCGCCGAACCATCCTGATTTTCCAAGCACAATTCTGAAGCCGGGAGAGACGTTCAAGTCGAAGACGGTGTTTAAGTTTTCGACGAAGTGAGATCGGACTGCGGTCGGTGGAATGTGAGAGGCCCTCCGTTCCCGTAGAATGCGGGGTCGCGAAGCTACTCGCCGCGCAACTCGTCGACGAGCGCCTTCTCGACTTGGAGGCAATGTTCCGGTTTGAGCTTCTTCCCGCCTGACGTCAGATAAAACGTATCGATCGCCATCTGCCCTTCGGTATCGATCAGGGCGATTTCGATGTTGCACTCCTGGTCCGACAGGCAGGACGCGATCCGGTGCAGCAGGCGCGGACGATCCTGAGTGATCACCTGGACGAGCGTGCTGGTCGAAGAACTGGAATCGTCGAACTCAATCTTTGTTTCCACTTTTACTTTCGCGATGGCGCCCTTCTCGGCGCGCTGGCGGTCGCGCAGCATTTTTTCCAAATCGGCCTCGCCCAGCAGAACGCTGGTCACACTGCGCGTGAACCGCTCCCACTCCGATAGATTCAGCTCCAGGGTGCGGAAGCGATCGGTGAAATAGAGCGTGTCAACGACCGTGCCGGCCTCGTTGGAGAACGCGTTGGCCTTGACAATGTTCATGCCCCACGCTGCCAGCACGCCTGACAGCCTGGCGAATAAGAACGGGCGGTCCCGGGTCACCATCGTCAGTTCATACCAGTGGCGCCCGCGCTTCAGTTCGACCTGCACGGGATCTTCGCCGAGTTCGTCGGCCATGCTCATGTGCCGCATGACTTCTTCCGCGGAATGCACCAGCAAATAGCGCTGCGGAAATCCTTCGAGAAATTCCTTGAACTTGCTGCTGGTCACCGGCGCCAGCGACCGCAGACGCGCCAGCTTCTCGTCATTCACATCGGCATGCACGCGGTGGTCGGCGCTGCGGTTCAAATAGTTTTCCGCGCCAATATAGAGCTGCCAGACGTTCTCCGCTTTCCACGGCGTCAGCGCCTCGGGATTCACCGCCTTGATGTCGGCATAGGTCATGAGCGTAAGCATTTTCAGCCGCTCCGGCGTTCCCATCTTTTCGGCGAACGCGGCTACCGTCTCCGGATTGAAAATGTCACGCCGCAGCGTCGCCGACAACTCGAGGTGACTGGCGATCAAGAACAATACTTCCGCCCGCTCCTTCGGATCGATGTCGAGCCGGTCCATCGCATGATTGGCAACCTCCAGGCTGGCCTCCACGTGATTGCCGCCGGGCATGCCCTTCCCCGTGTCATGCAGCAATAGCGCCAGGTAAAGCAATTCCGGGTCTTCCAGTTCACCGAGCAGTTGCGCGTAGCGCTTGTCCCACTCTGACTGCGACTGCTTGAGGCGGTGCAGGCTCTCGATGGCCAGAAACGAATGTTCGTCCACGGTGAAGCGATGATAGAAATCGCGCACCACCAGCGAATCGATGAGCTTCAGTTCCGGCAAGAGCAGCGTGAGCAGGCGCAAGGAATGCATGGCGCGCAGGGCGTCGGCGGCATGCGGCTGCAGCAGAGTCTCCTGCAGGTAGAGCCAGAGTTCCGCGCCGCGGGGCGGCATGGACGCCAGCGCGGGAAGCGCCTGCTCGATGCGGTACTCGGTGGTCGCGCTCAACTTCAAACCGTGGTGGGCCATGAAATGAAACAGCCGCAACAGCACTTCAGGATCCTGCAGCGCGGAAGGCTGCTGCAAAAAAATGAGACCATCGACGACCGAAAAATCTGCCGTTGTCAGGCGCGAGCGCCAGCTCTGCACTTGTCGATAAAGCGCCGACCACGCTTCCGGAATTTCTTCCAGCAGCTGGGTGACGGTGCGCTGCACGGCGCGGGCGTGGCCGAAGTAAATCCGCATCCAATCGGCGGGTGAGAGTTCTCCGGAGTCCGCGCCTCCGGTCGGAGCCCCCACAATCGTGGCTCCGATTTTCCGCGCCGCGGCTTCGTCCTGCGCCTCCCAACTTAGCGTGTTGTCATCGCGGCCGTGGCGGAAGTGCAGAAAGCAGCGCGCCGACATCAGAAAATCGAGCGCGGAATCCAGGTGCTTGCGCACCGGAGCGCGCAGAGAACTTGCATCCGGCCAATCGTGCAGCTTGTCCATCGCGGAAATTAGGGCAAGCCAACTGGCCACGTTACAGTCGCGCAAGCCGCCCGGAGCCTCTTTCAAATTCGGCTCCAGGTGATACAGCGTGTTCCCGAACTTCGCATGGCGCTCGCGCGTGACCTCGGCCAGCCCCTGCAGCAGAGCCTTGGATTCGCGCATCACCAGCTTGGGAATGACCTTGTCATGAAGCCGGCGAAACAGGTCGTGATCGCCGGCGAGATAGCGGCAGTCGAGAAGAGAAATGGTGAATTCGGTATTGTTGGGGTCGTAGCGGTCACACTCACCAAGGGTTCGCGACGCCGGACTTAGCTTCAGCCGCAGGTCCCACAACTCCTGCGAAAAGCGGCGCACGGGATCTTTGAACGCCTTCTCGGCCTCGCGGTCACCGAAAAGAAAAAGCAGGTCGATATCCGAATAGGGGAACATCCATCCCCGGCCAAAACCTCCGGTGGCCACGAGGGCAAAGTTGGCGGGCTTGGATTCATCGGGTGAAATGACGTCGCGCCACAGGCGGGCCAGGATGTCTTCCACCAGCCGCGTACGTTGCGCCAGGGCGGCGCGTCCATCGGCGGAGACCTCGAACTCCCGCTGAATCCGGGCCGATTCTTCGGCGAGGGAACTGCGTAATTCGGTGATCAATGAGGACGCTGCCATCATGAAAGTATTTCACCCCGTGAAGCTGGCCACTGGGGGAAGGCGACATTCGCTGCTGCCTATCAAACGCTTTCCGGTTGCGTCCCGATGGGGCCGAATGCGACCACGCAGCGCCTACAGAGCGCCCTCGCCGCGCTCGTCATTGCGAATGCGGATCGCCTCATCGATGCGGGAGCGAAAAATCTTGCCGTCACCGATTTTGCCCGTTCGCGCCGCGTTCAGGATGGCCTGCTCCGCCTTTTCTACCAAGGTATCGGGCAACACCATCTCGATCTTGGTCTTGGGAATCAGGTCCACACTGTATTCACGCCCGCGGTAGACCTCGGTGTGCCCCTTCTGCCGGCCATGCCCGCGCACCTCGATCACGGTCATGCCCTCGACGCCGATTTCATGCAGCGCTGTTTTTACCGCTTCCAGCTTGGAGTTTTGAATGACTGCCTCGATCTTCGTCATATGTCGTCAAGTCCTGTTCTGCGTTGTTCACGCTGTCGCCGCGTAAGAGTGCTCCAGCGACTTCCGGCCAGCCCTACGCCGACGCCTCCCAATAATATCCTTCTTCTCCGTGCTGGGAGAGATCCAGTCCCTGCACTTCCTGCTCGTCTGAAACTCGCAACCCTATGGTCACGTCCACCAGCTTCAAAATCGCCAAGGTCCCAACAATCCCCAAGCCCCAGGCAATGCTCACGCCCACAAGTTGATTCAGCAGTTGATGGCCGTTACCTTCCAGCAGGCCAGAAGCCAGAACGTTCCCCTGCGAATCTTTGAAGATCGGATTCACAGCGCTCACCGCGAAAACGCCGGTCAGCAGCGCGCCCAGCGTGCCACCAGCGCCATGAACCCCGAACGCGTCCAGAGAATCGTCATAACCGAATTTCGCCTTCACCTTTGCCACCATCCAGTAGCAGAAGACTCCGGCGATCAGCCCGATCGCCAGGGCGGGCATCGGTTTCACAAAACCTGAAGCCGGAGTGATCGCCACCAGCCCGGCTACAGCGCCTGAAATTCCTCCCAGGACGCTGGGCTTGCCATTGCGCATCCATTCCGCTCCGGCCCATCCAACCGCCGCAGCCGCAGCCGCAAAATGCGTCGCCACGAACGCGCTCGTCGCCAGGCTTCCAGCAGCCAACGCGCTTCCGGCGTTGAATCCGAACCATCCCACCCACAGCATGCATGCACCAATAAAGCTCAGCACAACACTGTGCGGCGGCATCTGCTCCCTCGGATAACCCACGCGCTTGCCCAAATACAGCGCGCACACCAGCGCCGAAACTCCCGAGGTCACGTGCACCACCGTACCACCGGCAAAATCCAGCGTCGGAAATCGCCCGCCCAGAGATGCATTCAGCAGCCCGCCCTTACCCCAAACCATGTGGGCCATTGGGTCATAAACGATGACCGACCACAAGACCGTGAACAACAGCATGGCACTGAACTTCATCCGCTCGGCAAATGCCCCGGCAATCAGCGCCGGAGTAATGATGGCGAACATCAACTGATAAATCATGAAGGTCTGCGCCGGGATCGTCGCCGCGTAATCCGCATCCGGCGCCGATCCCACTCCTCGCAGGAAAAGATTCTGCAGTCCTCCAATAAAACTGTTCCCCGAACCGAACGACAGGCTGTAGCTGAACAGCCCCCACAACACGGTGATCACCGCCATCAGGGCGAAACTCTGCATCATCGTGGCCAGCACATTTTTCTTCCGCACCAGCCCGCCATAGAACAGCGCCAGACCGGGCCCGGTCATCATGAGGACCAGAGCCGCGCTGGTCAGCATCCACGCATTGTCGGCGGAACTCTTGGCGTCGGCGGCTTGCTGCTCGACCCGGGCCAGCCTCGAATTCAGATCCGTCGCTGAACCAGGAACCGCTGCTGCAGTCTGGGCCCAAACAATTGGCACGAAGGTTAAGACCAACAGGGCCGTCGCGAGACGGGCCATCGTTACACCGGCCATCCACCGACACTTCAACCTTGCTCCCTTCCGAGGATTCGAGAATCAACTCCAATCCGAGACCGCCTCACTCTACCGTTCGCGGCGGTTTCGCGGAAATCGAAACTATTTATCGTGCCTATCAGGTTTTGTTATTGAATCGGCTGGAGATTGGATTGCGCGTTGCCGTGGCATCCGGAAGCGCGGCATGGGCGCTTGAGACAAGGGCCGGATTGCCTTCCGGTGTGGCAGAAGTGGCTCGGCTGATGCAGCGCAGCCAAAAGAAAATCAGCGCGATTCAGAGAGTATCCAGGCTTGGCGCTAGTGGCCCGGCCCCTTCTGCTCCTCTGCGGGCGGCTTGGCGAACTTCGCGTCGTCGACGGGAACGTTCTGCTTGACCTCGCTCACCTGGATGGTGAACCGTCCACTCGGCCGCGCCAGGGTCCAGCGGTAGGGAATCTTCACTCCATTCGTGTCGCGATAATCCGCGTAGTCGATCTGTGTCGGAAGCAGCCCCAGCGCGGTGTCACCGTAGCGCACCAGACGCACCAGCAGTCCGGATTGTTGGTCAAAATACAACCGGAGCGGAGGCTTGCCCTCGCGCTGGCCGACCACTAAGTCCACCATGTGATCGCCAATCTGCTCCGTTCCTTCCCGCTTCGTCTCGCTGAACATCGCTTTCAAATGCGTGGCCAGGTGCAGATCCGCGTCAATCGACGCCGCGTCGAGTTCGCTGCCGTGCATCTCGCGCGCACCCGGACGCCCCGGGGTGCCCAGCCATCCCTCATGCCCGTCGAACGCCGTGACGCTGTCTCCCTCAGCCATGTGGGTGAACGAAATGCGCTTATCGGGATCCTTCGAATAAATATCGATAGGCAACGATTTGCCGCCGAAGTCGATGGAACCTTTCATGACGCGGCTGGTGACTTTATCGATCGCCGCCGCTCCGCCCGAAGCCTGCACATATTTGTCGAGCAGTTGCTCGGCGGTTGGCCCAGAGGCTGGTCCGCCCGAGGCTGGTGCGGAGGTTGCACCGGCGTTTCCGTTCGCCTGCGTGGGCTTCGGCCCGCCCATCGCTTCTTTCGGCTCCTCCGCCATAACGGCTGGGATCGCCTCGGGCTTGGTGGCGCCGTTGTGGCAGGTGTTGCAGGTCACGGCGCGGTGACCCTCGAAATTATTCGCATTGATCGCGAACATCATCTGCATCATCTGGCGCGCCTTCAGTTTGGTCTTCTTGTCGTCCTTTTCGAAGGCGCCCTGCACGTGGCAGAAATCGCACTGCACGCCCAGCGACGCGGTGATGAACTGCATCGTCGGAAAAAGTTGATCGGCCGGAATTCCCTTGAGCACCTGGATGTTCTTGAATTGTTCTTCGGCCTTCTTCGGGCCGGCTGCGTTGGCCGCCGTCTGGCCGGGATCGGCCGCATGTGGGGTCGCGGCGGACTGTGCCATCGCAGCAGCAATCACGCATGCCAGAAATAATCCGATACTTCCCAGAACGACCGCTCGCTTTGCGTTCATCAAACGTTTTGCCTCGGTTGGAGTCTCTAAGGAGTCTAACAAATGCTCATGGCTGGTTCGCCAGCGACACAACCACACTGCGGACTCCGTCGACAACTCGCGCCATTCTTTCGAAATCGACCTTGTCGGGCGTATCGAGCGGGGTGTGATAGTACGGGTTTCGAAACAAAGCCGTGTCGGTAATCATAATACCCGGGTAACCTTGCTGCCAGAACGACCACTGGTCGGACCATCCCACGCCCGGCAGACCGGCGGGCGCGGCGACGCCCTCGGATGGGAACTGGGCAGCCTCGCGAAATCGGCGGGTCGCTCGCCGCACTAGATCGCTCGATTCGGAATTCCCGACGAAGCCAATGAAGTCGCCGCGGCTCGGATAGAAAATGCTAAAAGGCGTTGGATATTTCTGGCTGCCAGGGGCGTCAGAATAATAGCCAAGCATCTCGAGCGAAATCATCGCCGAAACCGGAACCCCGTCGTGCCGCAACTGTCGGGCATAGACAAAGCTTCCCATCTGCTCGCTCTGGAAATACGGCGGCTCCTCATTGACAAACAGCACAAACCGGATGGTCCGGCGCAGTTTGCTTCCATGCAGCATCCGGGCTAGTTCCAGAGTGGCCGCTACGCCCGACGCGTTGTCATCCGCCCCAACGGTTCTGGGAACGCTGTCGTAGTGAGCGCCGACAACGACAATTCCCGCAGTACCGTCGCTTCCAACCAACTCAGCTTCGAGATTGCTCACTTCGTGACCGTCCACGGCATAGGGCTTCTCAGAGATTGCATAACCCGCCTGCGCAAGGTTGCTGCGTAGGTAGTCGGTAGTCGCTTGCAACGATCCCGCGCGGCGAATATTTCGTTCTCCGATCGTCACCGACAAATACCTGACGTGCTCTGAAAGGCGGCCTGCAAGTTCAGACTGCTCCGCAGACAACGAAGGAACAGGTCCTTTGTAGGACTTGCCCGGCATCTGCGTCATCCGCCACAGCGAGACGAAGCCCGCCCCGAGTGCAACCATTACAGCCGCGAAGGCGAGACGCAATATCCAGTTCGGACGGGTCGGCGCGTTGATGGATTCAAACATAAGTCAGACCCCAACCACTGGTATCTGTTACTTACTCTGCCCCGGTTTTGCATCCCCATGCCGCACAAAGAATTTCCACTTGTCCATCTCGGCGGCCACCGCGACATCAAAGAAACCCACCATCATCTCGTCGGAAGTTTGATCGCCCCACGTCACCAGCTTCTCGGGATCGGGATTGTGCGGATTGTTTTTCGAATTGTCGTACCACGCGATCGCTCGCAAGCGCGTCCCTGCTTTTAACAGGCGAGGCTCGGCCAGCCGGTAGCTGAGCTGCCAGTGAAAGTGATAATTCACCCGCAACAATACTTCGACGCTGCCATCGTCGTGCACAATATCGTATTCAAACCGCTTCCCACGCAGATGCATGTGCGGGAAAAGACTCAGCAGGGTCGCATCGTTGGGCAGTGTGCCCTGCACTTCCACGCGAAAGTCGTCGGCGCCAGGCGGAATCAGCAGTGCATGATTATTCAACTGCAGCGTGATCACTTTCTGCTTCGGCGGAGCCTTCGCAAATACCAGGCCAATGCTGGTCTGATCCTGATCGGCCGTGCCGTTGGTCGTGTAGTGCATCTGGAATACGAGGTCCGACCCGGCCGGCACAAACTTTGCCATCCCGTCCGGCCACTGGTCTGGCGAACTGCCCGGCGCATAGACGAGCAGCAGATCGCTGGTGGTCTCATGCGCCTCACGCCGTTCCAGCGGATCGTTCAACGTGGACGCGGTGAATGGCTCGCCCACCGGCGCATGGCGCAGCCATTGCGAATCCGGCGGACGAATATATACCACCGCGTGATGCACGTGAGCCGGACTCCCCGGGCGAAACTCCGACATCTGCACCCAGCGGTCTTCAGCAAAATGTGTGGGCACGATTTCGTAGGTGTACTCAACCTCTCCGTGCGCCGGAATCTGCACCGCCTTAGGCATCTTCACCACCAGATCGGGCTGCGCGATATTCCAGCCCTCAGCCCACTTCCGCAGCGCAGGCGCGTCGTGAGCGTCGCCAGCAGGGGCACTGTCTTCTGCCCACTGCGATATCGTTGCAATCTGCTGCGGGGTCAAGGAAATGTCGTTGGCAAAGTGTCCATAGCGGGGATCCGCAAACCACGGCGGCATCATCTTCATCTCGACCGCATGCGCCATGGCGGCCGCCCACGGCCGTGTCTGCTCGTAGGTGACCAGCGGCATGGGAGCAATTTCGCCGGGACGATGGCAGCTTTGACAGTGATCCTGCAAGATGGGTAACACGTTTTTGTAGAAGGTAGGTGTCGAGGGTGCTCCGGCTTTTTGAAGAGCCGCCCCGCAAAAGCACACCACCAGCCCCAAGATGCCGAACGAGCCGAAAACCCTGTACACCATGTAGTGATTCTACAAGCTCAAGTTTTCCCTCTGCGTCCTCTGTGGTTAAGTTCTTGATCTCGCGGCAATCACAGCGCTCCTCCGGAAAAGATGCTACATTCAAGAATTCATGTCAGCCCCTAATTCCAGCTTTGTTCGCGCCTGCAAGTCTCAAGCGGTCGACCACACGCCCGTCTGGTTCATGCGCCAGGCCGGGCGCTACATGCCCGAGTACCGCGCGGTTCGCAAGCAGCATTCCCTGCTCGAGATATGCAAGAAGCCGGCGCTCGCCGCCGAGGTCACCATCACGGCTGCGGAAATCCTGGGCATCGACGCGGCCATCATTTTCGCCGACCTGCTGCTGCCGCTCGAAGTCATGGGCCTGCCGTTTCATTTTTCGGCGGGAGAAGGACCGGTCATCGAGAAACCGGTCCGCAGCGCAGAAGACATCGCGAACCTGCGTACCGACCGCGCCGCCGAACTGGGCTACGTCTCGGAGGCGGTGAGCCTGGTCGCGAAACATTTCGGCAACCGGCTGCCGGTGATTGGATTCTGCGGCGCTCCTTTCACCCTCGCCAGCTACATGATCGAAGGTGGAGGCTCGCGCAACTACATTCACGCCAAGAAAATGATGTACAACTCACCCGCGGACTGGGACGCGCTCATGCGCAAGCTGGTCGCCGTCACCACGGCGTACTCTGCCGATCAGGTGCGCGCCGGCGCCGACGTGATTCAGATCTTCGACAGCTGGGTGGGATGCCTCAGCGTGGAAGACTATCGCCGCTACGTGCTGCCGCACGTCACCGGCATGGTGAAGACATTGCAGAAAACTGGCGCGCCCATTATTTATTTCGGCACTGACAGCGCCACGCTGCTTCCCGCCATGAAAGAGACCGGAGCGGACGTGATCGGACTGGACTGGCGCATCCCGCTCGACGAGGGCTGGGCGCGCCTCGATCACGCGTGCGCGGTGCAGGGCAATCTGGACCCCGTGCTGCTGTTTGCCGACTGGAAGGAATTGAAATCGCGCGCGGAAGATATCCTGCGCCGCGCCGCCGGACGAGCGGGCCACATTTTCAATCTCGGCCACGGCATTCTGCCCGAAACGCCAGTCGACAACGTGAAGAACCTGGCCCGTCTCGTGCAAGAGTATTCGCCGCGCACGCCGTGACTCGCACAGCATGACTCGCATTACGTAATTCGCAACCCATGACTCGCATCGCCATCATCGGCGGAGGCATTTCCGGACTGGCCGCCGCCTTCGAACTCGAAGAACACCGCCGAGCTGGCGCCGACGTCGATTACGTTCTCTATGAAGCGGCGGCGCGTTTTGGCGGTGTGCTTCGCACCGAACACGTCGACGGATGCATTGTGGAGGCCGGCCCTGATTCTTTCATCACCGAGAAACCGTGGGCGAGCGATCTTTGCCGCGCCCTCGGCCTCGGAGACCAGCTCATCGGCTCCAACGACGCTGATCGTAAGACTTATATCCTGACTCACGGCCAGCTCGTCGAAATGCCCGACGGGCTGATGTTCATGGTCCCGACAAAAATTCTGCCCACCGGGCTCTCGCCGCTTTTTTCATGGAAGACTAAGCTGCACATGGCGCAGGAGCTTTTTCATCCGCCGCGTGCGGTCGCCGGTAAAGACGACGGCCACGACGAGTCGGTCGCTGCTTTTGTCGAGCGCCATTACGGCGCCGAGATGGTCGATCGGCTGGCCGACCCGCTGCTCTCCGGCGTCTATGGTGGAGAAGCCGCCAGCCTCAGCGTCCGCGCCGTTCTTCCGCGGTTTGCGGAGATGGAGCGCACCCACGGAAGCCTCGGCCGCGCCATGCTCGCCGCTCGAAAAAATGCGCGCAAGAAAATGTCGAGCGGACCACGCAAGCCTGCGCCGCCGCTCTTCACTTCGCTCAGAAATGGCATGCAGCATCTGGCCGAAACTGTGGTCTCGCGCCTTTCGCCGGCGTCGCTGCTGGTCAACGCTCCGGTACAGGCCATTCAACGGGAGGCCGAAAGCTGGGTCGTCGGAGTTCATCCTCAGGCACGAAGGACTGGACTGCAGTCGGACGGGTTCGACTCGGTCATCATCGCTTTGCCCGCGGCTGCGGCAGCGCAGGTGCTTCGCATCGTGAGTCCGGAGCTTTCCGCCGAACTCGCCGCGATTCAGTACAGCTCCTCCATCACCGTTGGTCTGGGCTACGATCGCGACGTCCGCCAGTCTCTGCCACCCGGCTTTGGATTCCTGGTGCCCCGCCGCGAAGGCAAGCGATTGCTGGCAGCAACTTTTGTGCACAACAAATTTCCGCATCGCGCTCCCGACGACCGTGCCCTGCTGCGTTGTTTTTTTGCAGGAAGGAATGCGGAGGATGTGTGGGCGCTCTCGGACGAGCAGATCGTCGGAATTGTGCGCAACGAATTGCAGCAAATCCTGGGTCCACAGATCCATGGCCTGCGCGCCGAACCACTCTTCGCACGGGTCTACAAATGGAAGTCTGCCATGGCGCAATACGGCGTCGGACATCTCGATCGCCTCGATCGCATCGAGCGCCTTCGCCAGCAGTTGCCCGGCCTCGCGCTGGCGGGCAACGCCTACCGGGGCATCGGAGTCCCGGACTGCGTCCGCTCCGGCCGGGATGCAGCGAAACAACTCGCAGGGACATAGCTGCGTTTTGCCGCAGCGAAACAAAATGGCCATCAACGGTTGATGGCCATCCTTCTCATTCTTGATTTTCGACGGAAGAACCGAGCCCTACGCGCTGACCTGCGATTCCGGCGCTGCGGCCTCGTCATACGCCACTTCGCTGTCGGGATTCCGCGGCCGCGCTTTGCGCCCGAAGAAGCCTTCCTTCACCAGCTTGAAGATCGTATGACGGTTCTCGGCGACTACTTTCAGCCAGGAAAACTTGTTCATCATGGGGAAATAAATTCCGCGGAAACACAAGCGTGCGAGGAAGATATTGATGCGATACCCCAGGGGCTGGTCGTCCAGCGAATCAACAGCCTGGGCGAGCGCCTCAGGACTGTAGGCGTGCGCCCATCCGTACTTCACTTCGGCATGCGCTTCTTCGATGCTCATTTTCAGCGGAGTGTGCGCCATGGCAAAGGGGATAAACTCCTTCCAATGCTTCGGCCGCGTCAGCCGGCCAGCTACCTCGAGCCGCTTGTAGAGCGGCGTTGCGGGCAACGGAGTCAGCAGGCCGAAGATGGGCAGACCCGGCGGCCAGGTGCGCACTTGTGAGAGGGTGCGTTCGGCCACGCCGGTGGTGTCGTTGTCCATGCCAAAAATAAAAGACGTGATTGCATAGACGTTGCGTTTCGCCAGCCGCTCCAGCACTTCGGCGTACTCGCCGGGCTTGTTGAAGCCTTTGTTGACATCTTTCAGATTCGCGGGATCGATGGACTCCATGCCAATGAAGACCCACTTGCCGCCCGAAGCCGCAATCAGGTCCACCAGTTCCTCGTCGCGCAGCAAGTTGGCGCTGATCTGCGCTACCCAGTGTACTTGCGCACCGGCGGCGATAATGTCACGCAGCAGCGATTTGGTGCGCTTCACGTTGATGGCGAAGTTGTCGTCGATGAAGAACACCGCCATCTGTCCTTTTTCTTTGCGGGCACGAGCCTTCAGAAGGAGCAACTCGTCAACGACGCTTTCGTTGGTGCGGAAGCGAATGGAGTCGCCGAAGAATCCTGTCACGGTGCAGAACTCACAGCCGTAAGGGCAGCCTCGGCCGGACTCGACGGGGATAATGCGAAACGTCCCCCAGCCTTCGCCGACTTTCTTCAGCAGCGGGAATGCGGCTTTAGGGACCAAGTTGAACTGGGCCAGGTCAATCGAGTCCCACGGAATGACGGGATACTGCTTCAGCGAGGGCTTGCGCTCTTTGCCAGTCTCGTCCACCGGGATATAAACTTCCTTGAGCTCGCCGCGATCCGCGTCGTTTACGATCTGCGGCCAGGTTTCGTCGGCTTCGCCTAGAGCCACGGCATCGGCGTGGCGCGGGCCGCCGTCTCGGCCCAGGGCCTCATCGGCCAATTCGGTGACGTGAGGTCCGCCCATCACGACCTTCACTCCAGTGGCGCGAATCGCATCGGCGATGCGGTAGGCCTTCGCGATCATGCGCGTCATAGCGCCGATGCCGACTAGATCGATTTTCTCGTCGTGCACATACTGGGCGATCTGCGCCTCGTCCATCGGCTTCGCGTTGCCGTCAATCAGCAGCACTTCATGCCCGGGCGGCGTGAGCGACTGGAGCAGAAACATCCAGAGGTGCGGCATGAAATTGCGAGTTACACCGTTGTCGGGGTTGTATAACAGAATTCTCATGACTACTCCCTTCGAGGAACCAAAGTGCGCTATCGCACTTAGTTACGTGCTTCACCGCACGGAAGCGTCACGAGCGATGCCAAAATTTGGCGAAATCTACTATCTTTCGGTGAGTCTGGGGCAGGAATCGGAACCCATCGAATTGTACACCCGCGTGCAAGCCCGGTCTTTATCGGTCGTCGCGGTAGTGTCTTTTGAGATACTAACGTGTTCCTTTTTTGGGAAGAGTCTCGATCAGGCGGGAATCGACGTCTTCTTCGTGCTCGCCTCGCGCCGCAGACGGGCCACCGCGAGCCGGATTTCATCGTACGTAATCTCTGGAGGCAGGGCGTCTTTCAGGGTTCGCAAGCGCTCCAGTTGCGCGAGACCAAGGCGCTCGCAAGCCGCTTCGATGACGGCCAGCCGGTTGCGATCAATCCACTCCGGACGAAATTCCAGTTCGCCTTTCTCGACCAGTCCGGCAACCGCATTCACCACGGTCGCAATCTGGCGTCCGCGGATCTTAGCGATCTCGTCGAAACTCTTACCCGCCGCCAGGAGTTGCAGAGTTTCCAGGGCGGGAGCGGTTCTCTTTTCTGGCGGCGCAGCCGCGCGCGCGCCTTCACGATATTCGCGCAGCGCTGACAGAATTCCCTGCCCGTAGAGTTCGGCTTTCCGCTCACCGATTCCAGTAATGTTCAGCAGCTGCGAAATCGAGTTCGGCTGCGACCGGCAAATCTCATCCAGAGAAGTATCGTGCAGCACTACGTAGGCTGGGGCGCCCTGTTCCTTGGCGGTCCTGCGCCGCCACTCGCGGAGATACTCGCGCAGTCCCTGATCTGCTTCTGCAACGCTCGGCACTACTCGCGCGCCGCCAGATGCGGCAACCGCCCGGCGCACCGGCACCGGAGTCACCGCTTGGGTCGCCGCTTGGGTCAGCCACTCGGGTGTGGCTCCGCACACGTCACAGGACCCGCAGGACGGCCACTTCGGAGTTTCTCCAAAATGGGTGCATATCTGCCGGTGGCGACACTTCGCGGATTCCGCGAAGGCGCGAATCGTGTAATACCTCTGCCAGGCACGATCGCGCTCGGCTCCATCGAGAATCTGGTTGGCAAAATACCCGAGCAGGCCGGCGTCCTTTTTCCTCCACAACAGAATGCAGTCCGCGGGCTTTCCATCGCGGCCGGCGCGGCCCGCCTCCTGATAAAACTGCTCCACCGACTTCGGCAGCGCGAGGTGGATGACGGCCCGCACGGTCGCCTTGTTAATGCCCAGGCCGAACGCGATCGTGCCCACCAGCACGCGGACTTCGTCCGACATCCAGCGCTCCTGATTGCGGCGCCGGTCGGTCGCGTCCATCTTGGCGTGATAGCCGACCGCGGCGATTCCCTGGTCTTCTAAGAAATCGACGGTCTCTTCCACTTTGTTAATGGTGGGTGAGTACACAATCACGTTGCCCTCGGCGTAATGGCGCAGCGCGGTGACCAGCAGCGCGGTATGTTCGACGCTGTCGCACTGGCGCACCAGGTAGCGCAGGTTGGGCCGATGAAAACTGGCAATGTATTTATCGGGGTTGCGCAATTCCAGTTGCGTCAGAATGTCGTGCCGGACGTGCCTGGTAGCGCTCGCCGTAAACGCGGCGATGGGGCGATCGGGGAACTTGCCGCGCAGGCTGCTCAACTGGCGATACTCGGGACGGAACTCATGTCCCCACTCGGAAATGCAGTGGGCCTCATCAATCGCGAAAAATGCAATCGGCACTTGCTGCAGCCAGTTCAGGGTGTCGGCGCGCTGCAGGCGCTCGGGCGACAGATACAGCAGCCGGAAAGCGCCGTCTCGCGCCTGCCGCATGATGCGCGTCTGTTCCTCATTGCTGATGGAGCTGTTGAGAACCGCGGCCGGAATCCCCATCTGCGCGAGTTGTGCGGCCTGATCCTGCATCAACGCGATCAGGGGAGAGATCACCACTGTCGTCCGCTCGGAAACAACCGCGGGCAGCTGATAGCACAGCGACTTGCCTCCGCCGGTGGGCATGACCACGCAGGTGTCATGCCCGGCGAGCAGGCTGCGCACGATGCATTCCTGCAAGGGCCGGAACGAGCTGTATCCCCAGTAGCGACGCAAGGGTGTAAGCAGGTCGGCTTCTGAGGTCATGAAATCAGTATAGGGCGTGGCGGAAAGACGGGGCTTGCGCGGGAACATTTTTGTCGCGCGCGGCTCCCAGACTGGCACGCCGGGCAGAACCAATCTCGGGCGTCGTCACAGGCGAACCACAGGCCTCGAATAGATTCGGTCGAACGCGATCCACACCGCAGCAACTACCGCGAAGCAGAGCACGCTGCCCTCGGGACCCACCGAGCCTCCGCTAAGCCACGACGGGCCATGCAGCGACGAACTGAGCAGGTGACCGGGAGAGACCATCCCGCTGTCGGGCACGGAGTAGAAGAAAGTTTCGCCCCAATCCCACGCGGCATGAAAACCCACGGCAAACCAGAGATTGCCGGTGCGCCGCAAGGTGAAGCAGAAAAACAATCCGATTGCTGCAGCAGCGAGCGCACCATTCCAGTGCTCACCGCCGTTGCGCAGGTGAATCAATCCGAAGGCGCACGATAGGACCAACGCCGCAGGCCAGAAGCCAACGCCGCGCGCCAGCGTGAATTGAGTGTAGCCGCGAAGAAGGAACTCCTCGAACAATCCGACAAGCAGAAACATTGCGGCCCAGAACAACGCGAAACGCGCTAGGCGTGCTCCATGCAGTAAGACATGGCCGAATGCGAACGCGTGCAGCCCGTATAAAGCGAACATCAGCAGGCTGATCCCGGCGAATCCCCACAGAGAGCCAATCCAGAACAAGCGCCCGAAGGCCTGCTTTCCGGGCAAGCTATATGCACTCCAAGGGCGACGCTCGACTCGCGCCAATGCCACGGCTGGAATCACGGCGGCGACCAAGCTGCCGAACTCTGCCAGCATCATCGACCATAAACCGCTGGCGCCAAGATCCCATGACGACGCCAACTCAGCGGCCAGTCTCTGCAGCAGCAAGAAAGTCAAAGCGTAGAAAGCGAGTCCCCAACCTGGACGCAGCCCTTGCGGTCCGAGAAATAGCGTGCGGGCGTAGGAGGGTTGGGTGGCGACGGCAAAATTCGGCGCGGACGGCGCGGGCGCGCGGCTCTGCTTTGAACTCTGCTCTGCAATCTGCTCTGAACTTTGCTCGGAGCTCTGCTCTGAACTCTGCGCCCGACGGCTCTGCGTGTTCAGATCGAGTTCACTCATGGCAGAACATTTCTCGCAAACTCTTCGCAATCTTTCGCGCAAACTGCCTCCGCCATGGTAAAACACTCGGCTCGACCTTATGCGTCCATATTTCACGCGCGAACGCTTCGGACGTCCGCAGTTTCTGGCTGGACTGCTGCTGCTTTGCTTTTTGGCGCAAGCCATTTGGCTGGTGGGTAGGGAGTTGGCCGTCCGGAGCCAGAGTCCACTGTACGGGCCCGAAGCAACTCTAGTCACCGGAGGCTGGCGTCAGTGGCACGGTCAAGGCATCGCCGGCGCGCCCTTCCCCAACCCGCGGGACATGTCCTCTACCGAAATTTCCGAGGATGGTTTTGACAGGGAACATTCGCCATTACTCTCCATCGTGACTGCCGCACCGCTGCTGGCCTGGCCTGAGCGCCTGTGGAATACGGAGCTCTCGAACTACTGGCGATGGCTGCCGCGGATTCCGTTTCTCGCCTGCGGAGTTTTTCTGGGCGCGTCGCTATGGTATGTGGCACGGCGGCTGTGCGGAAATTTGGGCGGGTTCGTCGCGCTCACCTTTTATTGTTTCTCTCCGTCACTGATTCAGGCGAGCGCGGTCTGGCATACCGAGCCGGAGATCGTTGCGGCCTGGGGAGCGTTTGGGACCGTATTCACGGCGATCGCGGTCGCGCACACGCTTTATGCTCCGCGCGAAGTGGTGCTGTGGAACTGGCGGCGTATCGTGCTGCTGGGGATTTCGCTGGCGATCGCGGTGGGGGCGCAATTTTCTCTGATTGTACTGGTCCCGCTCGCGCTGGGCTTTCTGCTCTATGTGGCTCCCGTGCGCCGGCAGGCAGGAGTGGTGATCTGGATGGCCGCTTGCCTGGTGGGGTTTGTTCTGCTGTTCGCGATGTATTTCTTTCATCCGCATGCCTTCGCGGAGAGCATGCGGCGCGCTGAGTTTTGGGGAGCAACCTGGCGAGGGTTCGGCGTGCTCGGCGTCTACAAGCAGGTTGCGGTGCGGATCGGTCGCGCGTGTCCCGCGCTGGCGTTGGCGCTTCCGGTCGCGCTGGTGACGTACGTGGCGTGGCCGCGCACGCGTTATTTTGGCAACACCGCGCCGCTGTTGGTTGCGATGCTGTTCCTGGGTTTAGGGATGGCGCATCCGCACCAGGCCGGCGCAGGGTTCCTGCTGGCGGCGATTCCGTTCCTGTTCGTCTTTGTTTCAGGAGTGTTGGCGGACTTGCTGGAGACGCGTTATCGCCCGTTGATGATGGCGTACATCGTCGGCATGATGGCGGCTTACGTAGTCTGGAGCGTGATGAATCTGGCGCACGTCCCGCAGGGGTGAGTTGTACTCTTGATTTAGAATCGGGGCGCCCAGAGCTTTCCAACCGGAAAGACGTGATATCTCGAAAACATGACTAAGACTTTCACTTCCGTCTTTTGGATTGCCTTGAGCGCCCTGCTTCTGCCTGGCCCAGTTGCGGCGGCGGAAAAGCCGATCCCCGTACTGCTGGTGGATGGACAAAGCGGCGGACCCTATCACGTCTGGCAACTGACCACGAAGGTGCTGAAGAGAGAACTCGAGGAAACGGGACGGTTCGAGGTCACGATGGCGACGTCCCCTAAGTTTGGCGACGACTTCAGCAATTTCAAACCGAAGTTCGCTGACTACAAGGCGATCGTGTGGAACTATGACGCTCCGGACTGGCCGGCGGACCTGCGCCAGCAACTGGAGGAGTACGTGAAAAATGGCGGAGGGCTCGTTGTGGTACATGCGGCCGACAACGCGTTCGCCGATTGGCCAGCGTGGAATCAGATGATTGGGATTGGCGGGTGGAGGAACCGATCGGAGAAGTCAGGGCCGCTCTGGTATTTCAAGGATGGCAAGCTGATTTCCGACACGTCCGCGGGGCCGGCCGGTTCGCATGGCGCGCGCATTCCTTTCCAGGTAGTGACGCGGGAATCCGAACATCCGATCATGAAAGGCTTGCCGTCCGCGTGGATGCACGCAGCCGACGAACTTTATGCGACCTTGCGCGGACCCGGCGAGCACATGACCGTGCTGGCTACGGCGCATTCCGATCGAGAGAATAAGGGCACGGATCGTGATGAGCCGATGCTGATGGTTGTGAGTTATGGAAAAGGCAGAATCTTTCATACCACGATGGGGCACGACGTAGCCGCGCTGAGTTGCGTTGGATTTATGACGACGTATCAGCGCGGGACAGAGTGGGCGGCCACGGGTAAAGTCACGCAGAAAGTGCCCGCTACATTTCCGAGCGCGGATACGGTCAGTTTTCGCGTGGACATTGCGCGGATGGATCCGGCGTTTCTGGCTAATGCGCCGACTGCAGCGCCGCCTCAGCCCGCGCCCGCGCCGCAACGACCGTAGCCGGGACCGGCGCTGCAAGGACGGCGCGGATCGAGGAACTCATGTTGAAAACGCAGTCGATTCTGCTTGGCGGAGCGTTGCTTACGCTGATGTTCGGCCCCTCGTCCGACTTCTTCCATCAGGCACAGACCCCAGCCGTCAGCCCTCAGCCAGTTCACCTTACCTCCGAGCAGGACCATCAACGCATGATGGACTTGCTGCACATCACTGCGCTGCGGCGCGGTGCGGATGGGGATCCGAAATCGCCGAATGCCGCGAACTACGACGAGTCGAAGGCGAATTCGGATTTGAAGCTTCCCGACGCTCTGCGGTTGAAGAACGGGAAGAGAGTCACGACCGCGAAGATGTGGTGGAAGAAGCGGCGGCCGGAGATTGTGGAAGAATTCGACCGCGAGATTTACGGACGCGCGCCCAGGAACACTCCGAAAGTGAATTGGGAAGTCGTCAGCACCGCGAAAGAAATGAACGGCGACGTTCCGGTCATCACGAAGAAACTAAGCGGGCACCTCGACAACTCGGCGTATCCACCGGTGAAGGTGGACATCGATTTGACTCTCACCACGCCAGCCAACGCCAGCGGCCCGGTGCCGGTAATGATGGAATTTGGGTTGAGCCCCGAGGTGCTGGCCATGCTCATGCAGCGCTTCCCGGAGATGATGAAGCCCGGCCCTGGACCCACTTGGCGGCAGCAGGTACTCGCTAAGGGCTGGGGATGTGCCGAGTACATTCCCACCAGCGTGCAGAAAGACAACGGCGAAGGGCTGACCGAGGGCGTGATTGGTCTGGTGAATAAGGGCCAGCCCCGCGGGCTCGACGATTGGGGCGCGCTGCGGGCGTGGGCGTGGGGCGCGAGCCGGGCGCTCGATTATTTTGAGACCGACAAAGCGGTGGACGCGAAACAAGTCGGGGTCGAGGGGCATTCGCGCTACGGCAAGGCGGCGCTGGTCGCGATGGCTTTGGATTCGCGATTTGCCATCGGGTACATCAGTTCGTCCGGCGAAGGCGGGGCCAAACTTTTTCGGCGCAACTTCGGCGAGCAGATCGGCAACGTGGCCGGAACCGGCGAGTATCACTGGATGGCGGGCAACTTTCTGAAATATGCAGGACCCTTAACGGAAAACGATTTGCCGGTGGATGCACACGAACTGATCGCGCTGTGCGCGCCGCGTCCCGTGTTCATTGGCGCGGGGGCGACGAACGGAGATAGCTGGGTGGATGCGAAGGGGATGTTCCTGGCCGCGGTGGGAGCGGGGCCGGTGTACAAGCTGTTGGGCAGGAAGGAACTGGGAACGAGCGAGTTTCCCGCCATCGAGACGGCGCTGATTGATGGTGACGTTGCATTCCGGCAGCACAGCGCGGGGCATACGCCCGCGCCGAACTGGCCTACGTTTCTGGCGTTCGCCGGGCGCTATTTGAAAGCGCCTGGGAGTGCGGCCCGGCCTTGAGCTCCCTCGGCGGCTAAAGCCGCGATTCGTTTCTTGCGCCGGGACGGCGCGGCTGGAAGCCGCGCCCTTTCAAAGCGGCGATGCGCACACCGAACAGCAGGCGCCTCCCACTCGCCGTCGCCGGCGATCCGGCTGCGGTCGGGATGACAGACCTTTGGGATATGAAAAAATTTTGGGAGTGGGCCGTTTTGAAACGGCCCACTCCCAGTTTCCGATTACGCGCCTTCAGGAGAATGCAGCACCCGGAAGGTATTGCCGCCGTTCGAATAGACCAGCAGCAATGCGTCTTCGCCCTTGGGAACTTTCGCCAGGGCCTGCTGGACGTCGCTCGCCGTCTGAACTTTGTGACGGTTCACTTCGAGGATGACGTCTCCCTGCTGCAGGCCGGCATTGTCCGCGGGGCTTCCCGGCTGCACCTGCTCGATCACGGCTCCATGAAGATCGTTGGATACCTGAAGCTGATCGCGCAGTTCTGGGGTGAGGTTGCCGAGGCCGATGCCCCAGTGCATTCTGCCTTCGCCGCTGGGCGAACTGTCGCCGCCGTCGTGGTTACGGCTGCCAAATTCCTCCAGGGTGACCGGAATCGTCATGCTCTTGCCGTCGCGCAGAACGTTGAGCGTGATCTTCGAGCCGGGCTGCTTCTGTCCCACCAGCACCTGAAGTTCGCCGGCATCGCTGACTTTCTGGCCATCGATTTCGGTGATGACGTCGCCGATCTGCAGGCCGGCTTTGGCTCCGGGTGAATCTGGTTCGACTTGCGTAACAACGCCGCCCGTCGCGATTGCCTCGTCGAAGAACTTTGCGTTCTCAGGAGTCACGTCGGCGATGCCGATGCCGATGTGGCCGTGGCTGACCTTGCCGTCACGGATCAGCGTCTCGACGGTGGGCCTGACGATCTGGGACGGAATCGCAAATCCCATGCCGGAGAATGTGCCGGAAGGCGAGACGAGGAAAGTGTTGATGCCGACTACCTCGCCGCGGGCATCGACCAGCGGCCCACCGGAATTGCCGGGGTTAATGGCCGCGTCGGTCTGGATGAACTCGCCCGGTTTGCTGGGATTCGATGGATCAGGATTGGCGCGATTCACTGCGCTGACGATGCCGCGCGTGACCGTGAAACGGAACCCGTAGGGATTGCCGAAGGCTAGGACGGTTTGACCGGGACGAACTTCTTTCGAGTCGCCCCAGGGAGCGCTGGCCAGGCCGCTCGCGTCCACCTTCAAGACCGCGAGATCGGTGAGCGGATCGGTGCCCACGAGTTTCGCTTTCATGACGCGGCGATTGCTGGTGGTCACGCGGATGTCGACTGCGCCTTCGACCACATGGTTATTGGTGACGATGTATCCGTCGGGCGAAATCACCACGCCACTGCCCATGCCGTGCTCGATCTGGGGCTGGCGCTGCATGTGCTGCCCGAAGAATTGGCCGAACGGCCCACCCTGTCCGCCGAAAAATTGTTGCATGTCGTCCGGCAATTGGCGGCCAGCCATGTCGGGCTTGTTGCGTGAGGTTACGGTGACGTTAACCACCGCTGGAGTGACGCGGGCGGCCAAGGTTTCCATGGCCTTGTCGAGGGCGAGGATCGCGCTGACGCTGTCGGCGTCAAGCGGCGCGGCCGAGGGCGCGGCTTCGGCTGCCCGGGCTGCGGCCGGCTTCACGCATTCATAAGTGACGAACGAAGCAACCAGCGCCAGAGCTAGCATTGGCGCCGCCAGCCGCCGCGTCCATTTGATTGTGCTGTCTTTCAACCACGTTCCTGCATTCATTTGAGTTATATCCTTTCGAGAGTTTGAACAACTAATTCGTTAGTTTCTAAGATCGATATTTCGCGCCTGGTCTCGCTGCCTTTCATGACTGGGTCTAAGAACTAGGTCTAAGAACTACGTCTTCTTCGGTGGAATTCGGTTGCTGTTGGGATCGACGGCCGGATGCAGAACCATCACGCGCCACCACTGAATCTGTAATACCGGCTGATCGGAGGAACCTTGCTCTGGGCCCTCGATAACCACTAAGAACGTTTCGGTGAAGGCCACGGGAGTGATCACGGCATCGGGCAGGCGGACATACGTTTGAGACGGCCTCGTTTGATCCGCGCTGGTTCGGCCCATGTTCGTTCGGACCGTGCTGGTTCGAACCGTGGTTCGAACCACGCTGTTCTTGATTGGAGCCGAACTGGGAGATTGCATCGCGACCGTACGCGGAGAACTATTGAAGCTGCGGTGAGCCTCATGGACATTGAGCCCCGCATGCACTACGTCAAAGGGACGTTCGGAAATCACGTTCGACGCGGTTAGCTCAGTAGCCAGGATGCTCGTGCGCACGTTTCCGATGGGTGATATACGCGCGACCGCGGGGCTGACAAAAGGTGCGGCGTCGTTATCCTGGAACGAAATCAGCCGGGGCGCTTTCGCAATCCATGCGACGCAGGCGATCGCGAACGCGGCCACGAATGAGACGGCCGGCTTCCAGTTGTTCGCTGTACCGGTCCGCCGGTTCCCGTCGAGAATCTGGGCGACGCGGAGCGAGGTCTGCCGAATGCGTCCTAACGCCGCTTGCGCCAAAGCCACGCTGCGCTCTGCCAGATTGCGCTCCACCAAATTTCGATGAATCAGACTGCGCTGCAGCAGAGTCTTCTCGGCAAGGTGCGCGAGGCATTCCGCATAGGCCCGGGGGCTGGCGGTTTCGGCGACCACGGCATCATCGCAGGCCATTTCGCGTTCCAACGACACTTGCCGCTCGATCCACCACACCGCGGGATGGAAGAAGAAGAGTGCTTTGACCAGCTTCTGGGCTAGGTTAGTCCAATCGTCCCAGCGGTGCAGGTGCGCCAGTTCGTGCAGCAGGATCTGGTTGAGCTCCTGGGGAGAGAGTTCTTGCATCACCCAGCTGGGGATGATGACAGCCGGCTTCATCAGCCCGATGGCGGTCGGAACCTGCACCCGGTCGGATGTACAGAGTGTAACCGCCCGCGACGATCTTCGCCGCGACGATCCATTCACCGGCAATCCTTCGCGCCCCAGAGTTTCGCGCAGGCGGGCGTCTAGCGCCCCGGAGTCGACTGGAACGCAACTGTTGCGGAGGACGCGCAGATGCCACAGGCCGCGCGCGACACCGAGTAAAAACCATCCCCCGATCGCGGCCCACGCAGCGAAAACGTATAGAGCCCAGGAACCGGGGAGCGTAATCGCCGAGTGGCTCACGGTCTGCGCGGAGATGCTCGTGGCGTGCGCCCACGACGCGCCTGAAACTCCGGTGAGCGCGGGCAGAGCCGCAATGCCCATTAGGGCAGAAAACCATACCGCAAACTTGGTGCTCGAATTCCGCAGGCGGCCTGTTCTCAGAAGTGCGCCCGCAACGATCGCGATCAACGTGCCTTCGATCAGGCAGTCTACGATCTGAACCGTCGAGTTTTGCGCGATGGTATTCAGGTTGAAGGCGGCAGGCATCGTTGGGTCACTTGCTCCTTTCAAGCAACCGGCGAAGGCGATCGAGCTCTTCCGCGTCGATGCTGGTTTCTTCCAGAGCGTTCAGCACGAGCTGTTCATGGGAGTTGCCGAAGAAGCGGCTGACTAGGTGCCGCACCTCGAACCGCGTCGCGTCGGTGCGGTCGATCTGCGGGAGATACACGTGAGCGCGCCTGTCTTCCTCTTTTACGTGCTTCACGTAACCCTTTTTCTCCAGAATGCGGATGATGGTCAGGACGGAGTTGTAGGCCAGAGCGGGCTTCGCGGGCAGAGCGTCCAGCACCTCATGGACGGTGGCCGAGTGCCGCTCCCAGAGCACATTCATGATGCGCAACTCGGCTTCGGTCAGAGTTGCGGACTTGCTGCGGGCCAATGGTTTTTCCTCCGCTCCGAATCAGACGTACCAGCGTCCAAAAGGTCAACTAATTTCTTAGTTGCGAGAAACACGAGGCGAGTTGCCTGGGGCTCAAAGCTGGCATCGAGGGCCGGGCCACTCACCGCAGTGCATTGAATATAAATGGGTTATCAGAACCGTCCGCCAAGCTATGGATCCTTCGCTTTGCTCAGGATGACAGACCTTATTGTCTAATTTCTCTACGCGGTTGTTAGCGGGAGTTGCAGATAATTCTTGGCATTGCGGTAGCAAACGTCTTGAATGAGCCGTCCGAGTAGCGCATCGTCGTCGGGCAATTCGCCCTGCATTACATCTCGTCCGAGGATGTCGCACAGGATGCGGCGGAAATATTCGTGGCGAGGATAGGACATGAAGGACCGAGAGTCGGTGACCATGCCAACGAAGCGCGAGAGCAGGCCCGCGTTCGAGAGCGCGTCGAGCTGCGCGGTGATGCCCTGCTTCTGGTCGAGAAACCACCAGGCGCTGCCAAATTGGATTTTGGCGGGGCGCGCTCCGTCTGTTCCATCCTGAAAGCTGCCAGCCAGGGTCGCGAACTGAAAGTTGTCGGCCGGGTTCAGGTTGTACAGGATCATCTGCGGCAGGGCGTTTTCTTGTGCCAGCAAGTCGAGGTAGGCGGCGAGATGCCGGGCTTGGGGGAAATCGCCGATCGCGTCGTAGCCAGTGTCTGGTCCGAGTTTGCGGCGGGCTGCGGTGTTCACGTTGCGCTTAGCGCCCAGGTGCAGTTGCTTGGTCCAACCTTTTTCGGCATCGAGACGGCCGAAGAAAAGCATCATGAAGGATGCAAACTGGATGCGCTCATCTTCAGTAATGGACTGGCTCGTAATGGACTGGCCTTCGCGGGCCTTCGCGAAGATCAGCGCAGCCGTCCGCTCGGAACATGGAGTCGCATAACAGTGCTCCAATCCGTGGTCGGAGAGCCGGCAGCCCAGCGAATGAAAGTAGTCGTGACGGCTGCGCAGCGCGTGCAGAAAGTCATTCAGATTTCGTATGTCGACGTTGGCAGCTTTTGAAAGCTGCTCAACCCAGGGCAGGAACGCCGCATCGCCGACGGCCAGAGCTTTGTCGGGACGGAAGGCTGGAAACACCTGAGTGGGGAGGTTTGACTTCGCGATCGCGCAATGTTGGCGGAGGTCGTCGGTGGGATCGTCGGTGGTGCACACGATTTCGACGCGGAATTTTTTGAGGATGGCGTGCGCGGTCAGACCGCCCGATAACAGGGCGTTCGCCCGCTCCCAGATCGAGGGCGCAGATTTCTCCTCCAGCAGTTCGGTAATGCCGAAGTAGCGCTGCAGTTCGAGGTGGGTCCAGTGGTAGAGGGGATTGCGCAGCGTGTAGGGAACGCTTCGCGCCCAGGCCAGAAATTTGTCGTAGGGCGTGGCATCGCCGGTGATGTATTTTTCCGGAACGCCGTTGGCCCGCATGGCCCGCCATTTATAGTGGTCGCCTTCGAGCCAGATTTCGAAGAGATTGGCGAAGCGGCGATCTTCAGCAATGTCGCGGGGAGAAAGATGACAGTGGTAGTCGAGGATGGGCTGCGAGGCCGCAAACTGATGATAAAGACGCCGTGCCGCGTCGTTCGACAGCAGGAAATGTTCGCTGAGAAAACCGTTCATGGACGCGTGCTCGCGCGGTCTCGAATGCCGAGTAAGATGCCGAATGGTCCCGGCGATTCCAAGCCATGAATCATACCAGTTCGGCAATTGCTTGACGGAAGGGCCGGGCGCCATGTGTAGTGATGAACGTGTTTAGTCACGCACGTCGCGGATTTTCCATGAACCCACCTCCCATCGCCGCGGTTCCGGAAAAAATCCTGCCTGAGCCTGCGAGTCGCATGGGGAGCCGGCGATGGCTGATCTGCGGCTTGCTGTTCTTCGCGACCACCGTGAATTACATGGACCGGCAGGTCATCGCGCTGCTCAAGCCAACCCTGCAAGTCCAGTTTGGTTGGACCGAACAAGGATATGGCAACATCATTTTCGCCTTCACCTTCGCTTATGCCATCGGATTACTTTTCATCGGAAAGCTGATCGACCGGTTGGGCACCCGTAAGGGATTCTCTCTGGCGGTACTGGTGTGGAGTGCGGCGGCAATGGCGCACGCGGCGGCGGGCTCGGTATTTCAGTTCGCAGTGGCACGCTTTAGTTTAGGACTGGGCGAGGCCGGCAGTTTTCCGGCCGCGGTGAAAGCCGTTGCCGAGTGGTTTCCCAAACGCGAGCGAGCGCTGGCGACGGGGCTCTTCAATTCCGGGTCGAACATCGGCGCGATCGTGACGCCGCTGGTGGTGCCTTGGATTACACATCGCTTTGGATGGCGCATGGCATTCATTGCCACCGGTGCCATTGGATTCTTCTGGGTCTTGTGTTGGCTCTCGCTCTACCACCGCCCGGAGCATGACACAAGAGTTTCGGCGGCAGAAATGGCCCATATCCAGAGCGATCCTCCCGACCAGAACACGATGCCAGAAAAGACTGTTCCCTGGCGAACTCTGCTGCGCCTTCGCCAGGCGTGGGCGATCGCTATCGGCAAGTTCTTTACCGATCCAATCTGGTGGGTCTATCTGTTCTGGATGCCGGATTTCCTGAGCCGCAATCTCGGGCTGAGCCTGAGCGGCATGGCGCTACCCCTGTTCGTCATCTATAGCGGAGCCTGCGTGGGAAGCATCGGCGGGGGATGGCTTTCGGGTTCGCTTCTGAAGCGAGGATGGACTCTGAACGCCAGCCGAAAAAGCGCGATGCTGGCGTGTGCGTTCGCTGTGACGCCTATCATAATCTCGGCGCGCACGACGAATGCATGGCTGGCGGTCTGTCTGATCGCGATCGCGGCGGGAGCGCATCAGGGCTGGTCGGCAAATATCTACACTCTGGCTTCGGACATGTTTCCGCGGAATGCTGTGGGCTCCGTCGTCGGCTTCGGCACTATGGCCGGAGCGGTCGGCGGAATGTGTATTGCCAAGGCCGTGGGGTACATTCTGCAACGCACAGGTTCATATGTGCCGGTGTTTTTGATGGCGGGCCTGGCGTACCTGGTGGCGTTCGGTTTCGTGCAAGTGCTGGCCCCGCGGCTCAAACCGGCCGAAGTCTGATTCGGCTGCGTCCCTCGGGTGGTCCGCGTCTTGTCCGCGTTATGTATAATCTGCGGCTTCGATGGGAAGTCAGGCCTGGCCGCATCGGGAGCGTGGGTCGTATGCTACTCAGAGTATTTCCGGATAAAGCTTCTTTGAGCCGCGCCGCCGCCGAGCAGGCTGCGAGTGCGATTCGGCGCGCGATCGAGGAGCGTGGCCATGCACGGATCATCGCTGCTACGGGAGCTTCGCAGTTTGAATTCCTGGATACGCTGACCAAAACTTCGGGCATTGACTGGACCAGGGTCGAGGGCTTCCACCTGGACGAGTACGTCGGCCTGCCCGCCACCCATCCTGCAAGTTTCAGAAAGTTTCTAAGGGAGCGGTTGGTGAGTAAGACCGGGATCGTCAAGTTTCACTGGATCGCGGGAGACGCCGCCGATCCCGTTGCAGTGATTCGTGATGTAGGTAAGGATCTGGCGTCGTCGCCGATTGATATTGCCTTCGTGGGGATTGGAGAGAATGGGCACATCGCGTTCAACGATCCTCCGGCGGATTTTGCCACTGAGGATCCGTACATCATCGTGAACCTTGACGAGCCTTGCCGGCAGCAGCAGGTGGGCGAAGGATGGTTTGCCGATATTTCACAGGTTCCCGAACGCGCGATGTCGATGTCGCCGCGGCAGATTCTCAAAGCTCGGGAGATCGTCGCGGTTGTCCCGGACCAGCGCAAAGCACAGGCCGTGAAGGCATGTCTGGAAGGAGAGATCAGTAATTTGGTGCCAGCATCGATTCTGCGCCGGCATCCGAATGTGACTCTCTATCTGGACCATGATTCTTCTTCTCTGCTCAGTGCAAACCTGATGCGTGAGGAATCGCACCTGCCGGTGAGTTCTTAACGACGTAAAACGGTCCATTGCATAAGCACATCAGAATGGAGATCACGCGGAGGCCGATTCCGTCGTTACGTTGGTGGATTGGCGGGCTGCTGTTCGCTTCGACCGTCATTAACTACATCGACCGGCAGACGCTTTCTCTTCTCGCGCCCTATCTCAAGCTCGAATATCACTGGACCAACACCGACTACGCGAATATCGCTATCGCGTTTCGGGTGGCGTATTCCATTGGGCAGACGGGGTTCGGCAAGCTCATGGACCGCGTGGGAACGCGGCGCGGGCTGACTCTGAGCGTGATCTGGTATTCGGCGATCTCGATGCTCACTTCGCTGGCGAGTGGATTCTATAGCTTCGCGACGTTTCGCTTCCTGCTGGGCGCGGGCGAATCGGCGAACTGGCCGGCTGCGACCAAGGCAGTCTCGGAATGGTTCCCGAAGCGAGAACGCGCGCTGGCGACCGCGCTGTTTGACAGCGGATCTTCCATTGGCGGCGCGGTCGCGCCGTTTATTGTGTTATGGATTTATTTTCGCTGGGGATGGCGGCCGGCTTTTATGATCCCGGGAACGCTGGGCTTTTTATGGCTGATTGCCTGGCGCTGGCTGTACTATCCGCCGGAACAGCATAGCCGGATCAGCCCGGTTGAATTGGCCATGATCGTGGCGGACAAGCGCGAATCAGATGCTCCGCAAGTCGGCAAAGCTGGGCCGCGATGGCGTGATCTGTTGAGACTTCGGCAGACCTGGGGAACGATCATCGCCAGGGCATTCACCGATCCCGTGTTCTTCTTTATTACGGAGTGGTTCCCGATTTATCTGGTGGCGAAAGGGATTGAGCTCAAAAGCGGTCTGATCGCGGTGTGGATTCCGTTCATAGCCGCGGATGTGGGAAGCTTTTTCGCGGGATGGGTCTCAGGCAACCTGATTAAGCGCGGATGGTCGCTGGGCGCGGCTCGCAAGGCGCCGATTGTTTACGGTGGGATCGGCATGACGTTGCTCATCTTGACCATCTTTACGACCAACCTGTATTTGATTGCGTTTTTGTTTGCGCTGGTAACGTTTACTTACGCCGGATTCACAACCATGGCGAACGTGCTGCCTTCGGACCTGTTCGGTAGCGAGTCAGTGGCATCGGTCGCCGGACTGAGCGGCACGGGCGCGGGAATCGGGACGATCATCGCATTCAAGCTCATCGGGTATGTTTCCGACGCGCGTCAGGGTGCGGGGACGCATTCGTTCGATCCCATCGTGATTCTGGCGGGAGTAGTTCCGCTGGTGGGGATGATTCTGGTGCTGTTCCTGCTGCGGAATACCGAAGCAACCGAGCGTGGGCTGGTGCGCCGGATCTGACGGTTTGGTTACACTCTTGGAGTCAAGATCGAGGAGACCTCTGTGAAGATCACGGACGCAAAAGTATTCGTCAGTTGCCCGGGACGGAATTTCGTCACGCTGAAAATATCGACCGACCAGGGCCTCTACGGGCTGGGGGATGCGACTCTGAATGGGCGCGAGTTGGCGGTGGCGTCTTATTTGTCCGACCACCTGATTCCGTGCCTCATCGGACGCGATCCGTTTCAGACGGAAGATGTGTGGCAATACCTCTACCGCGGCGCGTACTGGCGTCGCGGGCCGGTGACCATGACCGCGATCGCGGCGGTCGACATGGCCCTGTGGGATATCAAGGGCAAAGTGCTGAATACGCCTGTCTATAACCTGCTCGGAGGGCAAAGCCGAACCGGAGTCATGGTGTACGGGCACGCGAATGGGCGCGACATTGAAGAGACCGCCGAGGAAGTGGCGAAGTACAAAGAGCTGGGATACCTGGCAGTGCGGGCGCAATCGGGAGTCCCAGGACTGCCGTCCACTTACGGCGTGGCGCACGACAAACTTTACTATGAACCGGCGGAGAAAGGCTTGCCGCCGGAAAATGTCTGGTCGAGCGAAAAATATCTTCTGCAAGTTCCCAAGTTATTCGAAGCGCTGCGGCTGAAGTTTGGAGACGACCTTCATCTGCTGCACGATGTTCATCACCGGCTGACTCCGATTGAAGCGGCGCGGCTGGGAAAGAGTTTAGAGCCGTATCACCTGTTCTGGCTGGAAGACGCGGTGACGGCCGAGTTGCAGGAGGGGTTCCGCATTGTGCGCCAGCATACGACCACGCCGCTCGCGGTCGGCGAGGTTTTCAATTCGGTTTGGGATGCGCACATTCTTATCCAGGAAGAGCTGATCGATTATCTGCGCATGACGGTGGTGCATGGTGGAGGCTTGACGCATCTGAAGAAAATCGCGGCCCTGGCTGAGATCTATCATGTGCGGACGGGATGCCACGGTGCGACTGATCTGTCTCCAGTGGCGATGGCGGCGGCGCTGCATTTTGATATCTCGGTAAACAATTTCGGGATTCAGGAATATATGCGGCATACCCAACAGACTGACGAGGTTTTTCCGCACGCCTACACGTTCAAGAGCGGCTACCTGCATCCCGGCGACGCGCCAGGATTAGGGGTCGACTATGATGAGACACTGGCGGCAAAATTTCCGTACGAGCGAGCCTATCTGCCGGTGAACCGGAAGCTCGACGGAACCATGTTCAACTGGTGATGTTCAACTGGTGATTTCAACTGCAACTGGTAGAGGCGAGGCATATGGGTTACAAACCGCTGGATCTCGACGGCAAGGTAGCGGTGGTGGTTGGGGGCAGTTCTGGAATCGGGAAGACGCTCGCGCTCGGCTTGGCACAGGCCGGGGCGGATGTGGTCGCGAGCGCGCGGCGCATCGAACTGGTGAAAGAACTGGCAGACGAGATCGAGGCTCTGGGGCGCCGGTCGTTGCGCGTGACTTGCGATGTGGCGGACCGCGAATCTTTGGAAAAGTTGCTGAAAGCCTGCGTCGACGCGTTTGGAAAAGTCGACATCTTGGTCAACGCGGCCGGGATCACGAAGCGCGCTCCCACGCTGGATTACCTGGAAGAGGACTGGAACCGGATTATGGAGACGAACCTGACGGGCGCTCTGCGCGCTTGCCAGGTATTCGGGCGACACATGATCGAGCGGCACTACGGGCGGATCATCAACATCGCCTCGATGGGGACATTCCTGGCGCTGTTTGAAGTGGCCGCGTATTCGGCGAGCAAGTCGGGCCTGGCGTCGCTGACGAAGTCACTGGCGATCGAGTGGGCTAAACATGGCATCTGCGTCAACGCGATTGCGCCGGGATATTTCCGCACTCCGCTCAGCGAAAAACTGTTGGTCGGGACCGGCCGCGGAAACGAAGTACTGATGCGCACTCCCATGAAACGATTTGGCGAACTCGAAGAACTAGTAGGAGCGGCGGTGTTTCTGGCCTCCGACGCGTCCAGTTTTGTGACGGGTACGATATTGCCAGTGGACGGTGGCGTTCTGGCCAGCGGCGTGAATCAGTAGTCCACTTCGCCTTGGCAGTGCTAGTGAGTCTTCTTCTCGCGGAGCGCGGCGCGCGCATTCGTGACGGCTTGCACCAATTCCTGCGCCGCCGCAGTGATCTTCTCCAGATTCCCCTCGCGCAACGCCTTCGTGTCGACCAAATCCGCGCCCACTCCAAGGGCAAAGGCGCCGGCGGCGATGAACTCCGCGGCGTTTGCCGCATTGACACCGCCGGTCGGAATCAGCGAGGCGTGCGGAAATGGGGCTTTGAGCGACTTTAAGTATTTGGGCCCGCCCACGTTGCCACAGGGAAATATTTTGACCAGACGCGCGCCATGGTCGTGGGCACTCATCAACTCGGTCGGAGTGAGGGCGCCGGGGATCGCCAATTTCTCAGAAACCCGCGCGACCGAGAGCACTGGCAGCGACAAGCCCGGGCTTACCAGGAACTCGGCTCCCGCGCGAATGCAGGACTCGGCTTGTTCCGCTGTGATAACGGTGCCGGCCCCGATGAGAACTTTGTCGCCGTGTTTTTGCACCACCTCGCGGATGACGGATATGGCATTGGGAACAGTCATCGTTATTTCGATAACGGGGATGCCGCCCGCGCAGATGGCTTCGACCGCGCGGGTTGCTTCTTCGACCGTGGCCGCGCGGACTACGGGAATGATTCCGACTTCTTCGATCCTGCGAATTACATCTTCAATCGTCATAGTTGTTCCGCCACCTTGAGTCTTAGCGCGAAAGATCCTAGCGTTCGATTCGGGCGGTTCGGGATTTCATGGCTTGTAGAACTTCCGCGAGCGTGGCCATGGTCGTGTCGCCCGGTGTCGTCATGGCCAGCGCGCCGTGCGCAGCGCCGCATTCGACCGACCACTGTGGATCTTTTCCTTGCAAAAATCCATAGATCAGTCCGGATGCGAAGGAATCGCCGCCGCCAACACGATCGTAGATTTCCAGATTTTCACGCACCGGAGCCTGAAAAAAGTTGCCGTCGCAGTAGCACAGCGCTCCCCAGTCATTCAGCGTGGCGGTTTTGGCGTGGCGGAGAGTCGTAGCAATCACGGCGAGCGTGGGAAATTCCTTCACCACCGTTTCGATCATCTTCTTGAAGCCCGACGTCTCGAGATTGGAGTGTTGCTCGTCAAGGCCGGACACGGGAAAGCCCAGCGCGGCCGTAAAATCCTCTTCATTTCCCAGCATCACGTCGACCAGCGGTACGAGACGGCGGTTTACTTCTTGCGCTTTCGATTTTCCGCCAATCGACTTCCAGAGCGACGAGCGGTAATTCAAATCGTAAGAAATCACAGTGCCGGCGCGCTTGGCGGCTTCCATGGCTTCCTGGGCGACCAACGGCGTGGTCTCGGAAAGTGCGCAGAAAATTCCGCCGGTGTGGAACCAGCGGGCTCCATCTTTCGAGAAAATCTGGTCCCAAGCGATCTCGCCGGGCTTCAGTTGGGAAACGGCGGTGTGTCCGCGATCGGAACAACCGAGGGCCGGGCGAATGCCAAAGCCGCGCTCGGTGAAGTTCAATCCGTTGCGCACGGTGCGGCCGACGCCGTCGAACGGCGACCAGCGAACGTATTTCTGGCTGACGCCGCCTTGTAGCATGAGGTCTTCGACCAGGCGGCCTACGGGATTGTCAGCGAGCGCGGTGACGATCGCAGTCTCCATCCCGAAACACCGTTTCAAGCCGCGGGCCACGTTGTATTCCCCCCCGCCCTCCCACACGCGGAAATGGCGGGTCGTGGAAATGCGCTCATCGCCAGGATCGAGGCGCAACATCACTTCGCCGAGGCTGACCAGGTCCCAGGTGCAGTCGCGTTTTGCTTTGAGGTTCAGTTTCGCCATGATTGTGCGGCTAACCCGTTAAACCCAAATATGATACAGGTTGCAGGCCGCACCGCAGATAAGACTCGCGCTTCCGGCTCAAAAAATAAAGCGGACGGGGTTGTAATAACTCATCCCCGGCGCCGTCTTTAGTGGTGAAAGAGAGCAACGGGAGGCGTACCCTGCAAAGCGCGCTGGCAGAGGAATTGGCAATCACAGTCCCGAGCGAAGTCCCGAGCGAATTCGAGCGGGTTTTCCGGGCGCATCATGGCTTGGTTTTCCGCACGGCGTACCGCATCACCGGCAACGCCGCGGATGCCGAGGACGTGTCGCAGACAGTATTTCTGCGCCTGTTCCGGCGCGCGGGCGGAGCGGATGCACTGGAGAATGAAGAGAGTTACCTGCGCCGGGCGGCCATCAACGCGGCTTTAGATGTGATTCGCTCACGGCAAACGGATCGCACAGTGGAACTTCCGGACCTGCCGGCGGAACCGGCGCACGACGATCCCCGCGATCTTCAGTTGGCGCTGGGGCAGGCTTTGCGGCGGGCGCTGGCACAACTGAAACCCCGTCCGGCCGAAATTTTTGCATTGCGTTTTCTGGAAGGATTCAGCAATCCGCAGATTGCGCGGATGCTCGGCATTTCACAAGTGCTGGTGGCGGTGATTGTTCACCGCACTCGGCAACAGCTGCGCAAGGAGCTGGGAACGTATCGATCTTCCCGTTAGGAGAACAGGCCATGAAAAGCGACAATTTCGACCATTTGCTTTCGACGATTCGGAATGAACAAGTGGATGACCAGGTGGTCGCGCAGGCTGGCGACCGGGTTTGGAAATCGATTGCCGGCAATACACCTGCGGAACTCGGAATGCATACGCTGCGAACCTGTCAGGATTTTCAGGCTCTGATCCCAGGCTATCTAGGGAAGCAGTTGGCGCCGGCGCGCGCGCTGCTGTTTGACGATCACGTGCATGCCTGTGTCGCTTGCCGGCACGCGTTGGAGCGGGCGCGCGATGGAGAGCGGCAAACGACTTTTTGTCTCGAAACCAAACGTCCCAGTTCCGCCACCAGTTCAATGGCATGGCGCTGGGGAATGGCTGTCGCTGGGGTCGCGGCCGTCGCGGTTGTAACGGTCGCGTTGAATCTCGGAATGCTTCCCGGACAACATCCGGTGCGGGCTTCGGTCGAGACGGTGGACGGCTCACTCTATGCTGGATCGGGCGCAGAGATGCGGCTGGTTCCGGCAGGCTATGAGGTCCGGAATGGAGACGAGATCCGCACCGCGAAAGGTTCGAGGGCGGTAGTGCGGCTGCTTGACGGCTCGCTGGTCGAGATGGGCGAGCGCTCCGATCTTTCGGTAACGCGCGCATGGAAGGGCACGACCATTCACCTGGATGGTGGCCAGGTCATTGTGCAGGCGGCGAAGCAGCGTACGGGTCGGCTATATGTCGCGACCGACGATGGTCTGGTCTCGGTGAAGGGAACCATTTTTTCGGTGAACCATGGAATCAAAGGATCGCGCGTCGCGGTGATTGAGGGCGTGGTGCGGGTTGACTACGGAGACACCACGACCGACCTCAACGCCGGGGACGAAGCAACTTCCAACCCCAGCGTGGCGAAAGTCCCGATCCAGAACGAAATTGCGTGGAGCAAGAACTCTGCGAAATATCTGGCGCTGCTGGGCGATTTCGCGGTTCTGCAAAAACAGTTTGCGGCGATTCCGGGGCCGGGATTGCGCTACAGTTCTGAGCTTCTGCCCTACGTTCCCGAGAACACCGTGGTCTACGCGGCCATTCCGAATCTTGCGAATACTTTAGGGGAAGCCAGCCGGCTGTTTGAGGACAGGCTGCAGCAGAGTCCGGCGCTGCGGGATTGGTGGAAACAGCAGCAAAAAGGAAGCGGGCCGAAACTGCAAGATGTGCTGAACCAGGTGAAGACTTTCAGCGGCTATCTGGGAGATGAGGTTGTAATTGCCGTGGGGAAAACCGGGCAAACCTATACGGCGCCGGTGGTGCTGGCGAAGGTGAAGGAGAGCGGTCTGGAAGGTTTCATCCAAACTGCAGGCCGCAAGCTCAGCTCGAATCCGTCGCAAGCTGCATTGCAGACGGTTCGAAATCCATGGGCGGTGACGCTCGGTCCGGGCCAGCCGCTGCTGGTTTATGTGAGCAACGATCTGATGATCGCCAGCCCGGATCTGACGGAACTGCAACATGCGGTGACGCGCTCCCAGGCGGAGAGCACGAATGCGTTCGCCGCGACGCCGTTTTACCAGCAGATTGCGCGTTCT
>Ga0181523_10000556_pt1 | contig 42704 bp, 38 predicted proteins | sample PEATcosm2014_Bin_43_FD_119752 | JGI IMG/M metagenome (GOLD analysis project Ga0181523, IMG submission 119752) | Peatland microbial communities from MTU Mesocosm Facility, Houghton, MI, USA - PEATcosm2014_Bin05_30_metaG | ecosystem: Environmental > Terrestrial > Soil > Wetlands > Peat | place... | reverse complement strand
CGACGAGAGTATTAGCGTGAAGTCATTTTGCGACCAAAAACATAGTTTCCTGTTTGCCGACAAACCGCCCGCAAACCCGGTGGTAGCAGTGGTGGCGGAGGGGGTGCAGCTCTGACCGGCTGATCCCGCGACAGGTGTGAACGTAACCGTTACCCCGCTGGCCGCTGTTCCGTTGGATGTCACGGCGGCTACCAGCATGTCGGCAAAGGCGTCACCGACGTTTGCTTTTTGTCCCGATCCGCTCGTCGCCGTGATCGCGAGGGTGGGCGGGGGCGTCGTACTCGAACTGCTGCTGCAACCCGTCAGAAACCCGAAAGCCAGGCAAATTAAAATCGATGCGAGGATGCTGCTGAGGTTGCGGTTCATAGCGTCACCCCTTTCTCAGCGGCGCGTTCACGGGTTAGTGGCGACACTTCAATCCCGTGCTCATTGCGCATGGTATCCGCGTCCATTTATTGTCGAGCTTCACTCGCTCATAGATTGTTACCTTGATCTCACCCACAGAATCCTCGATATTTAATACGAGATTTCCGGGCGAACCTACAATTCTGCGGGGTCGAAATCCCGCAATGTAGTTCAACTGTAGTTCAACGGGCGAGGGAGACTTCAGGAAAGCGTTACGAATCAGCGGTATGGAGAAAGGTTGGTAGCGCTACCGGGAATCGAACCCGGGTTTGAAGATTGAGAATCTTCCGTCCTAACCCCTAGACGATAGCGCCCCGGAGAGCAGAGTTGAATTATAACAAAGCGTTGTGAAGCGGCGATGCTCGCCACGCCGCCTCGCCGGTGGATCCTTTTGACGTTGAAATCCCAATTTTTACCCCGAAGGACGCGGAGTATGACGACGAGCTAAATTTGTATGCATTTCCCTCGTGCACCTTCGTGTCCTTCGTGGTGAGGATCTTCGTGGTAAAGATCTTCGTGGTAAGACCTCGCCCAGCGACGGCCGCGCGTTTCTTTTTGGAATTCTGACCGTCCCTATCAAATTTTTTCATACAACTGTATCCCTTCCACAGGCTCACACGCGCTATATTGGAATACAACTCCGCAAACTGATAACTGATCGTAGCCGCAAACAAGCAGGGGTGAAGTGTATGTTGTTCATTCATCAACAAATCCAAACATTCCTAAACTTAGGAGGATGCAAGGAGTATCCCATCATGGCAAAATCGAAATTTCCCAAAAAGACGAATGTTGTAAATGAAGCGGTCTCCACCACCAGCAGCCCGCCACCTTCAGCCGCGAACGGCGGGTCGGCAGCAGCAGCGGCGCCCGCCCTTGAAACGAACGCCACTGAAACCAAGAAGATGGCGCCGCGCAGAACCGCGAGGAAGCCGGAAGTCGTCAAGACCGAGCCTCGCGCCAATCTGCTTCCGATCAACTTGGAGGATGAAATCCGCCGCCTCGCCTACTTGCTTTCCGAGCGCCGCGGATTTGAGGCCGGCCACGAGGCCGAAGACTGGCTGACGGCCGAGCGCGAGATTCGCCAGCGCTACCGCCAGCACAGCGCGTAGAGGGCCGGTCCCAAAGACCGGCTGGCGGCCGAGCCCCGGCCGCCGCCCAGCGGTGGAAACGTTTACGCCTGCATCTCTTCTTGTTTTGTTCTTCCTCCTCCATCTCAACCCTCGCCCGTTGTCTCCATTCACGCGAGTCTCTTCAGCGCTCGCCGACCGCGCCACCGCGTCGGCCTTCCGGCGGTTGCTACTATGGTGGGTTTCTGAAAAAATACGTCGGGGTTCTTCCGCATGGCGCAAATTGGTAGTTTTGCCTTGCTGCTCGCCTTGGCGCTGAGCATCTATTCGTTCGGAGTCGGCATGGTCGCCCTCTTCTTTCAAGGCGACCCGCTATGGGATCGACTGGGCGAGACCGCGCGCCGCGCCGGCGTCGTAGTTTTTGGAGGAATTCTTCTCGCCGCCATCGCCCTCGTCGTCGCCGCCTTCCGCGACGACTTCACCATCGCCTACATTTTCCATCACAGCAACCGCGCTCTGCCCGGTCCTTACAAGTTCGCCACGTTGTGGTCGGGGCAGGAAGGTTCAATCCTGTTCTGGTGCCTTCTCTTATCGGGATACGCCTTCATTCTGCGCCTGCGCTACAAAACCGACCCTCGCCTGTTCGCCTACGCGTCAGTGGTTCTGGCTGGCGTGCAGATCTTCTTTCTCGCGCTGGTGAACTTCGCCGCCAACCCATTCGGCCTGCTCGAAGGCCCGTTGCGCGCCGACGGCAGCGGCTTGAATCCTCTACTCCAGTATCCCGAGATGGTCATCCATCCCCCTATGCTCTATCTCGGCTACGTCGGAACCACCGTGCCCTTTGCCTTCGCGCTAGGGGCACTGATCATGAAGTATCCCGGCGACAAATGGATCCACATCACCCGCCGCTGGACCATGGTCACCTGGGGACTGCTCACCTGCGGCATTTTTCTCGGATCGCATTGGGCTTACTACGTTCTCGGCTGGGGCGGATACTGGGGATGGGATCCGGTCGAGAACGCCTCGCTCATGCCCTGGCTGGTGGGCACCGCCTTCCTTCATTCCGTGATGATGCAGGAAAAGCGCGGCATGCTGAAAATCTGGAACATGTGGCTCGTCTTCGCCGCGTTCTGGCTAGCTATCCTTGGGACGTTCCTCACCCGCAGTGGCATCATCGCCTCCGTCCATGCCTTCGCACAGTCGTCGATCGGCAGCTGGTTCGCCTGGTTTCTCGCCATTACTTTCGCGGTTTTCCTTTTCTTCTTTCTGATGAATATCTTCAAGTCGAGGCACCTGCGCAGCGAACATGGGCTTGAGTCAGTGATCTCGCGCGAGTCCAGTTTCCTGTTCAACAACCTGCTCTTTCTTTTGCTCACGCTCGACGTGTTGTGGGGAACGTGGTTCCCGAAAATTTCCGAACTGGTGCAGGGCAACAAAGTTACGGTGGGCGCTCCGTTTTATAACCGCGTCGCGATTCCGGTCGCGCTGCTGCTCCTGCTGCTGACCGCCGTCGGCCCGCTGCTGGCCTGGCGAAAAACTTCGTTTGACAGCCTGAAGCGCAATTTCCTGTGGCCGACCATCGGCGCGGTCGTGATCGCACTGTTTGTGATGTTCACGCCCACATCGTGGGGCTCGATCTTCGGCCTCAAGCCCTGGCACGACATCAGCTACTTCTACTCGTTGATGACGATTCTTCTATCCGCGTTGGTCGCCTTCACCGTGGCCTCCGAGTACTACCGCGGCGGCCGCGTCATCTCCAGGCACACCGGGCAGGGCATGTTCGCTTCCATGGTGCAATTGACGCACCGCAACACGCGACGCTACGGCGGATACGTTGTCCACCTCGGCGTCGTCCTGGTGATGATTGGATTTTCCGGCGCGGCCCTCAACCAGGAAAAAGAAATGGAAATGGGCTACGGCGACAAGATGAACATCGGCAACTACGAACTGACTTGCCGGTCCTACACGCAAGACGAAACCGCCAACCAGTTCAGCGAATGGGCCATCCTTGACGTCTCTGAGAATGGCCGCCCGCTCACCAGCCTGACTCCCGTGCGCCTCGTCTACAAGGCCAGCAACCAGCCCTCCACTAAACCCGATATTTATTCGACTTTCAAAGAAGATCTTTACGTCGTCTACGAGGGGCAAAACGAAAAAGGCCAACCCGTCATCAAGGCGCATGTGAATCCCATGGTGATCTGGATCTGGCTGGGCGCCGGCCTCATGATCCTTGGCACCGGCCTGGCGCTGGTCGCGAATGCCCCGGCTCCGGTCACGGTTCGAGTTCCGAACCTGGTGGGAAGACCCGCGCCGGTGACAGGAGATTGAGGACACGCGTGATGCAGCCGCAAAGTGGCGAAAGAATAAAGCCCACGGCGCAAGCCGTGGGTAAGTGCGGGGTTGACGGAATAAGCCCCGGAGGGGCGAAAGATACCCACGAAAATACGATGACTACGCGACCAAACTCGACCCTCCGCCGCCTGCTCCACTGCGGTCTGCTCAGTCTCGCTGTCTTCGCTTTCGCCGGGGCCGGAGATCCGGCAACGCGCTTCACCGAAATCGGCCACCAGCTCATGTGCATCTGCAGCTGCGGCCAGATTCTGCTGGAGTGCAACCACGTCGGCTGCCCCAGTTCTGACGGCATGCGCAACGAACTGATGGCCGCCATCAACCGCGGCGACAGCGACAGCCTGGTCGAGCAATCGTTCGTACAAAAATATGGACCCACGGTGCTCGAGGCTCCCACCACTTCCGGTTTCGATCGCACCGCGTGGATTTTTCCGTTCGTGGCGTTTGCCCTTGGACTTGGCCTGGTCGTGATGGTGGTTCGCGCCTGGAAGAATCGTCCCGCCCCTGCTCTCGCCGAGGGCCTGCATCCGGTCACCGGCGCCGAACTCGAACAGTTCCGCGACCAGGCCCGCAAGGAGACTGATCTATGACCCTCGAACTGGCCTGCTGTCTGCTCGTAACCGCGGCCGCGCTCTTTTACATTTTCACTCCCGGCAAACTTTATCTCGGCCAGAGGAAAACTCGCGCCTCGTACCTGCGCGAGCGCAAAGACGCCGTCTACGAGAATCTGCGCGACCTGAATTTCGAATTCAAAGCCGGCAAAATGCCTGACGTCGACTACCAGTCGCTCAAAGCTTCTTTACAGGACGAAGCCGCCACGCTGCTGGCCGAAATCGCCCGCCTCGAAGCCAAAGCGGCAGCAGCGCCCGGAAAAGCGAGATCATGAGGATTCGAGCTTTGACCCAAGCAAGATCATGAAAGGAATACGAGCTTTGACCCCAAGCAGATTTGTCATCCCGAGCGGAGTGGCTGGCGCGCGAAGCGCAGCAGCCACGCAGTCGAGGGACCTGCTGTCCGTTTGCCCTCTGATCCGGCCTCTTTGGCAAGTCTTCTGCTTCGCTCTTCTCTTCTCTTCCCTCGCCGCCGCTCAAACCCTGACGGGCACTGTTAAGAACGTCACGATCGGCAAGCCCTCCGCCGGCGACGAAGTCGTTCTGCTCAGCCTCAGCCAGGGCATGGAAGAAGCCGGACGCACCAAGACCGACGCCAAGGGCCATTTCAGTTTCAAGCTCGACAACGCGCAGGGCCCGCATCTGGTTCGCGTCATCCATCAGGAAGTTACCTATCACCGCATGGCCCCTCCCGGAACCACGTCGGTTGAGGTCGAAGTCTACGACGTCGGCAAAAAAGTAGAAGGCATCTCGGTCGTCGCCGACATCATGCGTTTTCAGGCCGCGCAAGGACAGTTGGAGGTCGAGCGCACCTTCGCCGTCACCAACAACTCCAAGCCGCCGCGCACCCAGATGAACGAACACAATCTGGAGTTCTACGTCCCCGACGGCGCCAAAGTCACCGAGGGCCAGGCCATGACGGCCGGCGGCCAGCCTGTGAACTCCGCACCCGTGCCCGAAGGCGAGAACGCCAGGAATCGTTACGCGTTCCTCTTTCCGCTTCGCCCCGGTGAGACGCGCTTCAATGTCGTCTACACCGTTCCCTACACCGGCAGCGTGAATATCGATCCTAAGAGCGTTTACCCGCTGGAGCACTTCGTCGCCATCGCTCCCAAGGCTATGGAATTCGCCGCTGCTCCCGGAGCCGAATATCAACTCGCTCCGTTCCCAGGCCAACCCGACGCCAACGTCGAAGTCGCTTCCAACACCCGCACCGGCCAGTCGATGGCGTTCAAGCTCTCCGGCGAAGGAACCTTGGCAGCCCCACAAGAAGATGGAGGCCAGCAAGGCCAGGGTCCATCCGCCCAGGCTGAAAGCCGCCCCGGTGGCGGCCTCGGACCGCCCATCGACGCGCCTCCTCCGTATCAGAAATATCAGTGGTGGATCCTGGGCGGCTTCGCGGCAGCCCTGATCATCGGCGGAGTCTACGTCGCCTCGCGCCAGCAAGCCGCCAACCGCGCCGCACTCGGCAAGGGAAAGCGGCTTCCGTCCGTGGAAGACGAGGACGAAGACATAGAAGACGACTACGCCGCAGCCGAAGTTTCCGCGCATGGGATTGCCGGCGACGCTCGTCGAAACGACGATCGGCAAAACGAAACTCGTCGACGTGATGCTCGTCCGAGCGACGCCCGTCCGCAGCCGGCCACCCCGCGAAATTCGTCCGCCTCCATGCTGCTCGAAGCTTTAAAAGAAGAGCTCTTCCAACTCGAAGTCGAACGCCAGCAAGGCCGCATCTCGCACCAGGAATACGAAACCGCCAAATCGGCGTTAGACCAAACCCTGCAGCGCGCCCTGAAGCGCGAGGCGCAAAAGGCCTAAGTGTATGTGGGGACGGGCGCCTTCGCCCGTCCCGCCAAGCGCAGCGAGGCGAGCCGACCACTACTCCCGCAGAGGGCCTCCGCTGTGAGATTGAGCCCCTTGCATCGCCCTGCCCGGAGTAACATCTAATCAGTTAGGTTCACTCAAAATTATGGGAAACATGTTTAAGACCGCGTTTCTGCTGACCGCGCTCACGCTGCTGCTGATGTTCATCGGCCGCCACTATGGCGGCGAGAATGGGATGTTCCTGGCGCTGGCTTTCGCCGTCGTCCTGAACTTTGGCGCCTACTTCTTCTCCGACAAGATCGCGCTCGCCACCTACCACGCCCAGCCCGTGACGCGTGAAGAATTGCCGCGCGCCTACGCCGCCGTCGAACGCCTCACGCAGAAAATCGGCATCCCCATGCCAAAGATTTATGTGATTCCGACCGAGTCGCCTAACGCCTTCGCCACCGGACGCAATCCGAGCCACGCCTCGGTCGCCGTGACCCGTGGGATTCTGGGTTTGCTGACTGACGAAGAACTCGAAGGCGTCCTGGCCCACGAACTCGGCCACGTCAACAACCGCGACATCCTCATCAGTTCGGTCGCCGCCACGATCGCCGGCGCCATCACCATGATCTCGCGCTTCGGTTTCTTTTTCGGTGGCAGTTCGCGCGATCGCCGCGGTGGCGGCCTGACCGGTCTGTTCATGCTGATCCTGGCCCCGATTGCCGCAACTATGATTCAGCTGGCCGTCTCCCGCTCGCGCGAATATCAGGCCGACGCCACCGGCGCGCACTTCACCGGCAATCCCTATGCCCTGGCCAGCGCCTTGCAAAAGCTCGACGCCTACTCGCGCCGCATCCCAATGCAGGCCAGCCCGTCGACCGCGCATCTGTTCATCATTCAACCCCTGCTGGGGATGAACTTCGGCAACCTGTTCTCAACCCATCCGCCGATCGCCAAGCGCATCGAGCGCCTGACCGGACGGCCCGCGGAGTTTACGCAGTAAGCTGTCAGCTATCAGCTATCAGCAAACCAGATGCAAGTGTGGTTGACGCTTACGTTCTAAGAAGGTCTTGTCATCCCGAGCAAAGCGAGGGATATGGGTTTAGCTGACGGATGATAGCTGACAGCCGGTCCTGTGACGTACGTAACTCCGCCAGGCGCCGGGCCCGATAGTAGAATCGAAAACGAATGTCGCCCGAGACCGTTATCGCCGTTTCTCAGAAAGCCGCCGAACTCGAAGCCGCTCTCCGCCGTGTGATTCGCGGCAAGGACGACGTGGTCCGCCTAGCCCTGGTCAGCATTTTCGCGCGTGGACACTTGCTGATTGAAGGCGTTCCCGGCGTCGGCAAGACCACGCTCGGACAGGCGCTGGCCCGCGCCATCGACTGCACCTTTCAGCGCGTGCAGTTCACCAGCGACATGCTGCCTTCCGACGTGGTGGGCATTTCGATCTATTCGACGCTCGAACATGAATTCGAATTCAAGCGCGGCCCGGTGTTCACCAATGTTCTGCTGGCGGATGAGATCAACCGCACCACACCGAAGACGCAGTCCGCGCTGCTCGAGGCCATGAACGAAGGCCAGGTCACTGTGGACGCGCATTCTTACGAACTGCCGCAGCCGTTTCTGGTGATCGCCACCCAGAATCCGGTGGAGCATCACGGAACTTACCCTCTGCCCGAGTCGCAGCTGGATCGTTTTCTGATGCGGGTGCGCATGGGATATCCTGACGTGCAGGCCGAGCGCCAGATTTTGCGCTCCGAAGCGGGCGCCGCGCACCTCGACGATCTCAGCCCGGTTCTGACCGGAGCGGAAGTGCTCGAAATGCAGCAGGCGGTGAAGCAGATTCGCGTGGACGAATCGCTGGTCAGCTACGCTCTCGAAATCGTCCGCCGCACCCGCGAGTCGGAATTTCTCTCGCTGGGCGTCTCGCCCCGCGGATCGCAGGCTCTGTATCGCGCCGCGCAGGCCATGGCGTTTCTCGAAGGCCGCACCTTCTGCACTCCCGAAGATATCAAGCCACTAGTGGTTCCCGTCTTCGCCCACCGCATCGTCGTGAGCGGCCTCTATGCTTCGACGCTGAAAAAATCCGAGCAGTCGGATCAGGTGCTGAAAGAGATTATCGAGGACGTGGCCGTGCCGGTGTAAGCGCCTAGCCTACTTTGCAGCCACAGGCCCCATGATGAAGATCGTATTGCCGGAAGGATCGAGCAGGTCAAAGGTCCGCGCTCCCCAGTCCTCATCTTTTGGCGCTCGCAAGACATCGACTTTGGCATTCCATTCACGGTAATAGCGATCGGTGTCATCGACGTGAAAGGCGACACAAGCATTTCTGCCGTGCCCAATCATGGGACTATCTAGCGTCATCTCAATCGTTCCCCGAGCGATTCCCAGCAGTCCCGAATGACCGTCCTTGGACGCTTCGAAAGTCACACTGAACCCTAGCTGGTCAACGTAGAACTTCTTGGCGATGGCCAAATCTTCGGTTGGGAGAATCGGTGTCGCTCTTTCCATGATCCCGGCATTCTAGCCTATCTGCTCCGCAGCCCGCTATGGCTCTGCCAGTCGCGTGCTTGCGACTATAATCCTCGCGTCATGTCCTTCCTTCGTTTTCTCATGTTGCTCTCGCTGGCGGTCTGGATCGGCGGGATTGTTTTTTTCGCCATCCTGGCGCCCACGGCGTTTCATGTGCTGCCCACGAGGCTGCTCGCCGGAACGTTAGTCGGGAACCTGCTCTCCAAGGTGCACTGGATCGCGATCGTTTCTGCCGTCGTCTATCTAATGAGTTCCCTGGCTTACAGCTACATTACCGACGGCACCGCGCACGTGTTCGCTATGCGGCATGTGCTGATCTGCGGGATGCTCGCAATCACGCTGGTCTCGCAATTCTGGATTACTCCCCGCATGCTTGCGCTGCGCGCCCAAGTCGCGAACTTTGACAGCGCCGCCACGCTCAACGATGCCGCGCGTGTGCAATTCGATGCGCTACACGTGTGGTCGACGCGCCTGGAAGTCACCGTGCTCCTGCTGGGATTGGTGGTGGTTTATATGACCGCGAGCGTTTTCAGCCGACGCTGACGGGGTTCGTGCGCTCACCACCCCCCCGGGGCTGAAGCCCGGATTAATCGAGTGTCTTAACGCGGCGCCGAAGCGCCGCTCTTCCACGGCTAATCCCGCTGCTCATTCCTGATCTTCAACCGCTGAGGGATTTGTAGCGGAAGCAATCGACCACGTGGTCGTTCACCATGCCCACCGCCTGCATAAAGGCGTAGCAGATGGTCGATCCAACGAACTTAAAACCGCGCTTCTTGAGATCTTTGCTCATCGCGTCGGATTCCGGCGTTCGCGCCGGGACTTGCTTCAGCGACTTGGGCGAGTTCACTCGCGGCTGCCCGCCGACAAAGTGCCAGATAAAGCGGTCGAAGCTGCTGAACTCTTCCTGCACGCGAAGGAAGGCTTTCGCGTTGCCGACGGCCGAAGCGATTTTGAGTTGGTTACGCACGATGCCGGGATCGCGCAACAGTCGCTCGATCTTCCGCCGGTCATAGCGCGCGACGCGACGCGGATCAAATCCGTCGAAAGCTTTGCGGTAGTTTTCGCGCTTGTTCAGAATCGTGTTCCAGCTCAGCCCGGCCTGCGCGCCTTCGAGAATGAGGAACTCAAAGAGCGTGCGGTCGTCGTGGACAGGCACGCCCCATTCCTCATCGTGATAGCGAACCAATAGTTCGCCGCTCGCCCACGCGCAGCGAATCGGGTTCGGAAAACCTTTCACCACAGAGGTCACAGAAGTTCACCGGGAACTACTGAATGACTTATTGCAGCGATTTTGGGTCCGATTTATTTACCGGCGACTTGGTGTCGAGCAGCATCACCAGTTCATTGGCGCTGGGTGGAATGGCGACTTTGCCTTCACGAATAATTTCTTTGGCGGTCAACTTCTTGCCATAGAGGTTTTCGTTGGCGCCGCCATCAGAACGCAAGGTCGAGCCTTCCAGAGAAACGCCGGCAAACAAGCCTTTGTTGCGCGAATAGGAAAGAATTTCGGCTTGCATCACGACGTCGGTTGCGCCTTCCAGCGTGCGCCCCTTGGGTCCGGCAGCCGCGGAGGCATCGGCCCCCAGTTTCACTTTGCTGTAGAGCAGCGACTCGGCGCCTTTAGGATTCATCACCAGCAGGACAAAGTCGGTGGCCTGGCCTCCGATTTGAAATCCGATGCTGACGCCTTCGAGCGCGTACAGGGCGGGAGCGCCCCACTTGCCGGTGTAGTGCTCGCCGCCGCGGCAAACCATGACGCCGCGTCCGTAGCTGCCGCCAATGCCGAATGCACCTTTTTTCACGGAAGGCAGGATGATCACGCACTCGGCCTTATCGAGCAGGTCCAGCGGAATGTCGTCGGGGATGTTCAGGATTTCTTTGAGAACCGTGCCCGCATCTTTCACGCGATCTTCTTCGCGCTCGTCATCGGCGGCGAATGCGGCCGCTGTCGACATTAGAAAAACCAGCAAGCACACTAACAATTTTTTCATGAATCCCTCCAAAAGATATTCTAAGGAAAAACCGCGGAGTTCGTGACACTATGTTAGCCCCTGCCTCGAACCGGGTAGTGGACAAGCTCGAAATCGCGCCACGGGCGGTGCAAGTCACAGAAATTGCACGTTTTGTGCCATGACCAAACGTGTGCTCCTTTTGTAACTTGGCACTTTGCCCGAGCGCTCCTAAAGTCAATCAGATAGCGGGTTCTGGGGCGAGCCCGATTTCGGCCTCCGGCGTGCATCTAAAGGTTCAGAAGTGCGCTTGGACGCGGTTAAGAGTGAAAAAATTGGATTTTTCAGGCATGAAGTACACGAACGGGACGCTCCGCCTTCTGGCGCTTTTACGGGCAACCTTTCTCTGCGTTGCCACTTTCTGCGTTGCGACTTTCTGCGTTGCCCCATCCCGAGCCCAGTCTGCCTACGCGACGGGTGCGCCCAGCCTGAGAGCGTACAACGCGGCGAGCCCCGCGGTGGAGGATTCTGACGATCCGCAAGGCACGCTGATCACGCTGCACGCCCGGGTGAATGAGGTCAACGTGCTGTTTATCGCGACCGACAAGCACGGCAAGTTCGTGCGCGACCTCAATCAGGCGGATTTCAGCATTCTCGACGACCATAAACCTCCGCAGGCGATTCTGAACTTCCGCCGGGAAACTGATCTGCCGTTGCATCTTGGTCTGCTGGTCGACGTCAGCGGGTCGGTGGATGGCCGGTTTGATTTCGAGCAGAATGCCGCCACCAGTTTTCTGGAACACACGCTGCGCACCGGCTTCGACGAGGCCTTTGTGGTCGGCTTCAACAGTCACAGCCAGATGGCGCAGGATTACACCGACGACGTGAAGTTGCTCTCGGTGGGAGTGCATAAGTTGCATGATGGCGGGGGAACCGCGTTGTATGACGCCGTCTACAAGGCGTGCAAAGAAAAATTCCTGAAGGACCGTCCGGACCATGCGGTACGGAAGGCGATTGTGATCGTCAGCGATGGAGAAGATAACCAGAGCGAGATGTCGAGAGCGCAGGCCATTGAGATGGCGCAGCGCTCGGAAGTCATCATCTACGCCATTTCGACGGATGACAGCGGCCTGGTGATGCGCGGCGACAAGGTGCTGGAGCAACTCGCCGAAGCTACCGGGGGACGCGCCTTCTTCCCATTCAAGATGAAGGACATCACCCGCTCGTTCGCTGCGATTGAAGATGAACTCCGCAGCCAGTACGTGGTCTCTTACAAGCCTGCCAATTTCGATGCCGACGGGCGCTACCGCTCGATTGAAATCTCTTCTCTGAAGAAAGACCTGCAAGTACGCGCGCGCAAGGGGTACTTCGCGCCGCAGCAGCAGGAGCAGTAGCCAGCACCAAGTACTCAGCACTCAGCGTATTTAGCCTCCCAGCAAAGTCGTTATCGCAGAATGCAAAAAGCGGGCACTGGTTCGCGTTTGCGAGGGCGCTCCTACTGTGTTAACGTCCCATTGATTTCCCATTCATCCTTCCGACTGCCGACTACTGAGGAGGCGTTTCATGATTGGCATCATCTTGCTGGTAATTCTGGTTGTCATCGCCGTGGTGCTGATCGGGATGTACAACAGCCTGGTGCAACTGCGGGTGCGCTGCGACTCGGCGTGGTCCGACATCGATGTACAACTCAAGCGGCGCCATGATCTGATTCCGAACCTGGTGGAAACGGTGAAGGGATACGCCACGCATGAGAAAGGCACGTTTGAAAACATCGCGAAGTTCCGTTCGCAGGCCATGCAGGCGACTACACCGGAGGGCAAGGCAGTCGCGGAAAACCAGCTGACCGGCGCGCTCAAGAGCCTGTTCGCCGTGGCGGAGAACTATCCCGAGCTGAAGGCTTCGGAGGAGTTCACGCAACTGCAGGGCTCGCTGAGCCAGACGGAAGATTCCATTCAGAACGCGCGGCGCTATTACAACGCGGTGGTGCGCGACTTGAATACGAAGATTCAGTCATTCCCGACCAACATTCTCGCGGGAATGTTCAATTTCACGGCGCGGCAGTTCTTCGAAACCACGGACGCGGATCGCGAGCCGGTGCAGGTGAAGTTTTAGTCTGATGAATGCAATCTCTTTTGTAGAGACGTTGCTTGCAACGTCTTTTTGCGGCGGTCGAGGGAGACGTAGCAAGCTACGTCTCTACGAGGTTGTGGCGTGCGTTTTGATGCTGGCCGCGCCTCTTGCGGCAAAATCCTGGCGCGTTGGCGATTTCCAGGACACGATCGCCGTCCAAGAGGACGGCAGCGCGGTGGTGACCGAGCGCATCACGCTGGTGTTTGAGGGCGAATGGCACGGGATTCATCGCACCATTCCGATCGAATATCCCGGGCCGAATGGGACGAACTACGAGCTTTTCCTCAAGGTCACCAGCGTCACCGACGGCGGCGGCGGCAAACTCAAATACGATTCGTCGACCAACAATGGCTCCCGCGATCTGAAGATTTATATTCCCGACGCGGTCGACGCGACGCGTACGGTTGAGATTACTTACCTGGTGCGCAACGGGACGCGCTTCTTCGAAGACCACGACGAGTTTTATTGGAACGTCACGGGGAACGACTGGCCGGTGCCGATCGATCACGCGGCCGCGACGGTGCGATTCCCCATGTTTGCGGCGGGTTCGCTGAGGGCGCAGGCGTTCACCGGAGTCTACGGCTCGACGCTGCGCGACGCGACGGCCAAAGTTGACGGCGCCGAGGCGAATTTCGAGACGACGAGTCCCCTGCCCATGCGCGGCGGCCTGACCATTGACGTTTTTATTCCGAAAGACGTTCTCAAAGGACCGAGCGCGCTGACCAGGTTTTTCTGGTTCATCGGCGGGAATCCGATTGTCTTTTTGCCGCCGGTCACGCTGCTGGGAATGTTTGCGCTGTGGTGGTGGAAAGGACGCGACCCCGATCCGGGAGTTTCGGTCGCGCCCATGTATGACCCTCCACCAGGAATTTCTCCAGCGGAAGCGGGCACGCTGCTCGACGACTCGATTCATCCTCGCGACATTACATCGACCATTGTCGATCTGGCGGTGCGGGGATACATCAAGATCGAAGAAACTGCGGAGAAGACTCTGGTCTTCACCAACAAAGACTATGTTTTTCACCTGCTCAAGCCGCGCGAACAATGGGCCGCCGATCTGGCGCCGCACGAGCGCGTGATGCTGGAAAACGTGTTTGCCGCTGGGACCGACACTCGTCTTTCGAGCCTGAAGAACCGCTTCTACACGGCGGTTCCGGTCATTCGCCAGGACATCATGGCGGCGTTGAAGACCAAAGGCATTTATCTGCTCGACCCGCAGTCGGCCAACGGTTACAGCGTGGTGGCGGCAATTGCGATTGTCGCGCCGTTCGGCATTCTCCAATACCTGGGCTGGACGGACTTTTTCAACTCAGCAGTTTTGCTGGTGGTGTGCGTGCCGCTCTCGGCGCTGATCTGGTGGCTGTTCGCGCGCGTCATGTCGGCCAAGACGGTGAAAGGAGCGCGAGTACGGATCGCGGTGCTCGGGTTCCAGGAGTTCATGAATCGGGTGGATGCAGACCGGCTCAAAGTTATGCCGCCGACCACGTTTGAAAGGTTTCTGCCGTACGCCATGGCGCTGGGCGTGGAGCACCACTGGGCACAGGCGTTCGCCGGGATCGTCAAGGATCCACCGCAGTGGTATGTTGGGCCCGGCGGCTACGCTGCGGGCTTTAATCCTATTTTCTTTTCGAGTTCGATGCACAGCATGGCGAGCGATATGCACCAGGTTTTCGTGTCAGCGCCGCGGGCGAGTTCGAGCGGCTCCGGCTTCGGCGGCGGCGGTGGAGGCGGCTTCTCGGGCGGAGGCTTTGGTGGTGGAGGCGGCGGCGCGTTCTAGGCGGGCAGCCATGATGAGGTCGGTTTGGGCGTTAACGCTCCTGCTTACGCTGACCGCTGGGGTTTTGTGCGCGCAACAGAACGACACGGCCCAGGCCCCTTTGACGGTGCGCTCCACTCTGGTGATGGTTCCCGTACTGGTGACGACCAAGGCGGGAAAGGTAGTTTTCGAGCTCACGGCGAACGATTTCCTGGTCACCGACAACGGTGAGCCGCAGCATGTAACGCTCGATCCAGAAACCGATTCGCAGCCGCTAGCCTTGGCCATCGTGGTCGAGACCGGCGGCGCCGGCGCTCGCCATCTCAAAGACTACCAACAACTGGATTCGATTCTCGACGCGCTGATCGGAAACGTTGAGCATCGCGTGGCCCTGGTCGGCTTCGACAGTACGCCGCATCTGCTGACCCCATTCACACCGAACACTGCCGACGCTTCTCAGCAGCTTGCCAGCCTGAGTGAGGGCGACCAAGGCGCGGCAATTCTGGATTCGGTGGCATTCGCGGTGGCGCAACTGCGGACACAACCTGCAAATTATCGGCGCGCGATTCTGCTGCTCAGCGAAACCATTGACCAGGGCAGCCAGACTACGCTCAATGAGGCTCTGCGGCTCATCAGCGACACCAACACGGCCATGTACACCTTCGCTTTTTCGAGTACACGTGCGGCCGTCTCGCACGAGGCCTCCAAGTTCAGCCAGGACGAGACTCCGGGGCCCGCGCACGGATGCTTCAGCCGCGAGGGCGCCGATGCGGAATATGAAGGTCACTACAGCAAGCAGGTGCTCGACTGCATCAGCCTGCTAGCTCCGCCGCTGCGCTTGGCCACGATGACGTATCTGACGGCGCGCAATGCCCTGCGCACCAACACCGCAGAATCGATCGCACAACTGACCGGAGGAGAGTTTTTTCACTTTCACAATGCCAAGGACCTGAAGGCAAATTTGATTGCGGTTTCCAACGACGTGCCGAACTACTATGTGCTGAGCTTTCGGCCCACATCGGCTACGCCCGGCCTGCATGCGCTGCATGTGGAGACCAGGGATCGTTCACACTTGGTGGTGAAGGCGCGACGCGAGTACTGGATCGACGACAACTCCCCGCGCTGAGCGGCAGGCCGAATACTACATTCCAACTATTGACCTTCCTTTGCGCCGACCTATAATCGGCGCACTTCTTTTCTGGGGTTCGAGTGCCGATCGCGTGAACGGAAAATACAGGTCTGTCAGAAAGGCAGTCGTCGCGACCGCCTGCGTGCTCGCCGTGCTGTGGCTGACGGGTTGCATCGCGTTGTATTGCGTGATGCGGCAATCGCCGGAACAATTTGGCCGAGTGATGGCGAAGATTGCAGGACCTGTCCCCTTCCTGGTTTTTCCGTTCGAAACGCTGTGGATGCGCGCCCGGGCCGGCACATTGCACGTAGGAAGCCCAGCGCCGGACTTCTCGCTGACCAAGCTCGACAAGACCGCGCAGGTACAACTGTCCGCCCTCACCGCTCAGAATCGTCCCGTGGTGCTGGTGTTTGGAAGCTACACCTGACCTCCGTTCCGGCGGGAGGTTCCTGCCCTCAACAAGCTCTACCATGAGTACGAAACCCAAGTTACGTTCCTCGTGGTCTACATCACGGAAGCGCACCCGAGCGACGTCTGGCAGATGGAGAGCAATGTCAAAGACAAGGTCGTCTTCGCCAGTCCTCACAGCGAAGAGGAGCGCGGGTTCGTGGCCGGCGCCTGCGTGCGCAAGTTGGGAATTGAGATTCCGGCGGTCCTCGACGAATTTGGCAACTCGACGGAGAGTGCGTACACGGCCTGGCCGGATCGCCTCTACTTGATTGATGCGCAGGGCCGGGTCGCCTATAAGAGCCGACCTGGGCCTTTCGGCTTTCATGCGGATGAGTTGAAGGCGGCGATTCAAACGGTCGTCCACTAGGGCTAAAGCCCGGATTGATTGGACTCGCTTCACGCGGCGCTGAAGCGCCGCTCTTCCACCTCGCTGGAGCTCCGCTCTTTCCACGGTACCAAATTGTGTATCCTACCGGCGTCTTTGATTCGTATACTTCTTTATCGACTGCAGTTCAGGCGGGGAGCGTTTGTTATGGGGACTGACCAACGAGCGCGGCAGCGCTTTACGTTGATCCTGATTAAGCCATCACACTACGACGATGACGGGTACGTCATCCAGTGGCTGCGGTCGGCCATTCCGTCGAATACGCTGGCGGTGATCAATGGTCTTGCCCTCGACTGCCAGGAGCGGCGCGTGCTCGGGGATGACGTCGACATCGTCATCAAGGCGCTGGACGAAACCAATACGCACATCCGGCCCGATCGCATTGCGCGGCAACTGGGGACGGAGCCCGGGCTGGTCGCGCTGATCGGCGTGCAGTCGAATCAGTTTCCGCGGGCCATGGATATTGCGCGGCCGCTGCGCGCAGCGGGAGTTCAGGTTTGCATTGGCGGCTTCCACGTTTCTGGATGTTTGTCGATGCTGCCGGAAATAACGCCGGAACTCAAAGCTGCGATGGATCTTGGCATCTCGCTGTTTGCGGGTGAGGCTGAGGGTCGGTTTGAAGATGTCCTGAAAGACGCGTGGAATCGCAGGCTGAAGCCGCTCTACGATTTTATGGACGACCTGCCATCGCTCGATGGCGTGCCCATGCCGATTCTTCCGGCGATGCGAGTGAAGCGTACGGGCGGCAAGATCACGACTTTCGATGCGGGACGCGGCTGCCCGTTTCTGTGCTCGTTTTGCACCATCATCAACGTGCAAGGGAGGAAGTCGCGACGGCGGTCGGTGAACGATATCGAGCAGATTATCCGGCGGAATCTGGCGCAGGGGATCAACCGATTCTTCATTACCGACGACAACTTCGCGCGCAACACGGATTGGGAGATCGTTTTCGACCGGCTAATTGCCATGCGCGAAGGCGAGAAGCTGAACATCAAGTTCGTTATTCAGGTGGATACGATGTGTCACCGGCTACCGCACTTCATCGAAAAGGCAGGACGCGCGGGCGTGGCGCGGGTTTTCATCGGGCTCGAGAGCATTAACCCGGACGCGCTGCTGGGCGCCAGAAAAAAACAGAACAAAGTTGCCGAGTACCGCAAGATGCTCTTGGAGTGGAAGAAAGCGGGCGTGACCGTATTTGCCGGATACATTATCGGCTTCCCGTCGGACACACCGGAGTCGGTGATGCGCGACATTCAGACGATCCAACGCGAGTTGCCGATCGACTTGCTCGAACCGCACTGCCTGACGCCGCTGCCCGGGTCGGAGGATCATCAGAAGCTACACAAGGCGGGCGCGTATCTCGATCCGGATCTGAACAAGTACGACCTGGAGCATGTGACCGCGGCGCATTCCACGATGACATCGGAGCAGTGGCAGAAGCTGTATCACGATGCGTGGACGGCATACTATTCGCCGGAACATTTGGAGACGGTCATGCGGCGCTCGGTGGCGACCAACAGCAATGCGGGCAACATGACGTTTCTGCTGCTGTGGTACTACACCTGCGTGCAGCTGGAGAAGATTGATCCGCTCGAAGGCGGGTATTTGCGGCGCAAGTATCGCAAGGATCGGCGGCCGACGTTGCCGGTGGAGAGCCCGTTCGTTTTCTATCCGCGTTATCTGGCGGATCTGGTGAGGAAGCACATCACCCTGGCGGGGTTGGTGTGGCGCTATGGCAAACTGCGGCGGCAGCTGAAGCGGGATCCTGCGGCGCGCAGTTATACCGATCTGGCTTTGACTCCGGTGACGGACGATGATTCGGAAGACGCGTTTGTGACCAGCGGGCATCATCATGCTCCTGCTGGCGCTAAGCCGGCGCTGGTGACGCTGGGTAAGTCGGGAGACTGACAGGGCTCGTCGTGTCGGGAAACGGCTCCAGCAGAGGAATGTGGCTTGGCGGTAGGGATCCTTCGACTGCGTATTCGTCCGCTCGTGGCGGACGAATACTGCGCTCAGGATGACAAAGAAGAAAAGAGCGCGGACGAAAACTTCGCTCAGGATGACAAAAAAGAGGGCCGCGAGCGGAATCGCGGCCCTTTGAAGTGCTTGCTCGGGAAAATTTTATTGTTCGCCGTTTTATTGTTCACCGGCGGAAACATTGCTGCCCCAAAGGACATTGCTTCCCCACAACACGTTGCTACCCCATAGGACGTTGCTGCCCCACAACACGTTGGAGCCCCACAGAACATTCGAGCCCCACACTGCGCTGCTGCCCCAGAGCACATTGCTGCCCCAAAGCACATTACTGGCCGAGACGGTCGACCCCGGAGCGCTGGCAACAAACTGAGAAGTCCCCCACACGGCCGGCTCTGACCAAGTGGACGATGTATTCCAAACCGCGGAAGGATCGCCGGTCATCGTCACCTGATTCGTGTTCGAATTGAAGGTAGCGATTGGCGACATGGCCGTTCCCTTCGCCACAACCGTGCTCTTGAGGGCAGCCTCGACATCCACGTAGCCGGCGCCGATGGTGAAGACGTCATATTGGTCGGTGTAGGTGATTCCGGTGGTGGGGTCAGTGGTGCTGCTGGACTGCGGGAACGTCTTGTAGGCGGTCAGCATCAGGCGGGCTTTCACCTGATCAGGCGTGAGGTTGGGACTCTTCTGCAACAGGTCGGCCACCACTCCGCTGACAATCCCGGTCGCCATGCTGGTTCCACTCAGAGTGAAGTACTTTGAAGAAGGTGCGGTGCTGCCTCCGTTAATGTAGTAGTTATTCGGAACCTGGTTGCCGGGATACTCATTGTAGAGCGTGGAATTCGGCGCCTCCAGCGAAGTGAGCAGGTTGCCGGGCGCGACGAGATCGGGCTTCACGACGGCATCGACCACGGTCGGACCTTTTGAGCTGTAGCTGGCGATCAGGTCGTCCACGCGCGTGGGCGTACCCATGGGCTTCATGGCGCCGACCGTAATCACATAAGGATCGTTGCCGGGCGAGGTGACGGTGGCGTAACCGTCGGTGGGCTGGTAGCGGCCGTTGTTGCCTGCGGCCACCACCACCACAATTCCATTTTTCCAGGCCTGTTCGACCGCCTGGCACAGCGGATCCAGTGTGTAAGTCTCGTACACCGCGCGGCCGAGCGAAAGATTGATCACACGAATGTTGTACTGCGACTTGAGCGCGATCGCCTGATTGATGGCGGCGATCACCAGGCTGTCGGTGCCTGCGCCGTTGGCGTCGAGGACGCGGAGATTGATGATGCTCGCGCCGGGCGCGATGCCCTTGAAGGTCTTGGTGTAGAGAGGACCGGTGGAACTGAGGCCATCGCCGGCGATCAGGCCCGCAACGTGCGTGCCGTGACCGTATTGATCGTTGGCTGAAGAATTTCCCGACACGAACGACTGCTGATACACCACTCGCGAGAAAGGAAGGATGCCCCAGTTGAGATCGGGGTGACTGCTTACGCCACTATCGATCAACGCCACGCCAATGCCGGCGCCGGTATAGCCCGACTGCCAGGCAAAGGGGGCGTTCACGGCGACAGCGGCGTTGCTGAGCGATGGCGTCAGAGGCCGGTCGGTGCTGATGTAGACAACGTTCGACTGATTGGAGAGGCTCTGGATAGCGTTGCCATCGAGCTGGGCGACGATGCCATTGATCAGCGGCAAGTCTCCTAGAATCGTCCCCCCAAGATTGACCACGTCGTTCACGAGGCAATCCACCAGGCCGAGCAGGCCGTTGCAACTGAGCTGCGTTCCGGGCGCATACTGCACGATGACCTGGACCGGCTGGGTCGAGGTATAGCCTTGCAGTTCGGGCGACAGTTTCGAAGGGTCGGCATGTGCTGCCACCGTCACCGTCGCGATCAGGAATAAGAGCACGAACTTTTTCATAATTCCCCCACGTAAGTCGCGCCAACCGGCGCGTAACCTCACCCCAAGTGACTTTAGAAGTGCAGGTTCCGTGCCAAAACGGGAACGGATACGCCTTATTTATCAAAGGGTTAGAGGAGGTGCTGCGAAGTTAATCAGGGACAAATTGTCCCACGGACGCTGGGCGGGTCAAATTGTCCCACGTCGGGAGCGTATCCGGCGTTCTGATGCAGGGATAGGCTCGCCGTAAATTATTGATTTCCATAGAGAAAACGATGGTAACGGCGGCGATTGTTTTTGGGCGGACAGGCGCCTGCAAATCGTTGAAAATTTAAGCACTTCTCATGTTGTGGGGTCGTTCCATTAGCGCACGTGCGTTCATCGCCGCGATGGCTGTGGCGGCGTGTGTCTGCTTTGTGCCGGTGTTTCTCCACTGGCAATCGAACGATCCGGTCAAGTTCATTTGCTACGTGGTCGCGGCGGCTCTGGCGTCGTCGCTCAAGGTCAGCCTGCCCGGCATTGAGGGAACACTGTCGGTGAACTTCCTGTTCACTCTGCTGGGAATCCTGGAACTGAGTTTGCCTGAGACGCTGGTGATCGGACTGGCCAGCACCCTGGCGCAGTTTTACTGGAGGCCGGCGCGGCAATTGAAGCTGGTGCAGTTGGTGTTTAATCTGTCGCAGGTTACGGTTTCGAGCGCGGTGGCCTACGGCGCTTATAAGCTGATGGTGATTTATGTGTTGCACGCCCCTAGGCCACTCGCACTGCTCGTTGCCGCCATCATTCACTTCGGCTGCAATACGGCCGCGACGTCGACCATCATCGGACTGACCGAGGATAAGCCCATCGCAAATGTGTGGGCGGAGTCGCATCTCTGGTTGTTTCCGTACTACATGGTGGGAGCGGCGGTGGCGGGCCTGATCAACTTCCTGAACAAACACATCGGATGGCAGTCATCTCTGCTGATTCTGCCCCCCATTTATCTGATGTACCGCTCGTATCGCTTATATCTCGGCAAACTGGAGACCGAGAAGCAGCACGCCGAGCAGGTTTCGAGCCTGCACCTGCGGACCATTGAGGCGCTCGCGTTGGCCATTGAGGCCAAAGACGAAACCACGGGCGAACACCTGCAGCGGGTGCGGATCTATGCGATGGAACTGGCGAAGGAACTGGGCTTGAGCGAGGACGAGACTGAGGCGCTGCGCGCGGCATCCGTGCTGCACGACATTGGGAAACTGGCCGTGCCCGAACATATTATTTCGAAGCCGGGAAAGCTGACGCCGGAAGAATTCGAGAAGATGAAAATCCATCCCATTGTCGGGGCGGAGATTCTGGAGCAGGTTCACTTTCCGTATCCGGTGGTGCCGATCGTGCGCGCGCACCACGAAAAGTGGGATGGCAGTGGCTATCCGAATGGGCTGGCCGGAGAGGAAATCCCGATCGGGGCGCGCATTCTCGCCGCGGTCGATTGCCTCGACGCCCTGGCCTCTGACCGGCAATACCGCAGGGCTCTGCCGCTGGATGAGGCGATGGCCAAAGTGGTGGCGGATGCGGGCAAGAGTTTTGATCCAAAGGTAGTGGCGATTCTGCAGCGCCGTTACATTGAACTGGAGAAGATGGCGAGCGCCGAGCCGCTGCAGGCTCCGCCGAAATTGTCGACCGACATTAAAGTTGAGCGAGGATCGGCGCCGGCAGCGGGATTTGCTCAGTCGGCGGAGCCGGGGGATGCGGCGTCAGGAAAAACCGCAGACGCGGGCATTCTGATTTCGGCGGCTCGGCAGCAAGGTCAGGAGATCATTGAACTCAGTCGCCAGTCCGGAACGCGCCTGAGCGCCGCCGACATTTGTTCGCTGCTCGCGGTGCGGCTGAACCATCTGGTGCCGCATGTTTCCATGGCGGTGTATTGTCCGGCGAACGGCACGCTGGCGGCGGAGTTTGTGAGCGGGGAGAACTTCCGCTTGTTTTCTTCGTTGCGGATTCCCCACGGAGAAGGCCTCTCGGGCTGGGTGGCACAGAACCACAAGGCGATCTTGAACGGCAATCCGTCGGTCGAACCAGGGTATTTGAACGATCCCACGAAATACAGCACGCTGCGCTCGGCGCTGGCCGTGCCGCTCGAAGGAACTGCCGGAGCCGCGGCCGTGCTGGCTCTATATCGCGCCGGCCAGGATGCATTCACGGCCGACGACCTGCGCGTAGTGGAGGCGATTGGGGCCGGGCTGGGAGTGGCGATCGAAAACGCGGGGAAGCTCAAGGCTTCGGGAGCGGGCGCGGGATCGGCATAACAGAATTCAGCGGGGTTAACCCAGCTACCAGACACGCGGAACGTGGTATTCGTCGAAGATGGGATCGTTGCTGATGATCTTGAGGTTTTCCATCTGCGCTTGAGCAATCAGCATTCTGTCGAAAGGATCGCGATGCGCCCCTGGGAGGCCGCCCGCCCGGACGGCGTGGTCGAGCGAAATCGGCAAAGCATCGCACCCGAGTTGAGCGAGGTAATAATCGAGTTGGCCAAGGAGTTCGTCGCCTGTGGGCAACTTCCCCAGGCGAGCCTTCGTGGCGATTTCCCAGCCGGAAGCGGCACTGACCAGGAGTTCATTGCTGCCATCTTCGATGAGTTTTCGCGCCCGCGGACTCAACGAACGCGAGTCATTGAAGCACCAGAGCAGCGTGTGCGTGTCGAGCAGAAAGCGCATGGCTTACTCCCAGCTGGCAAGCTCTTCCGGCGGGAGTGGCTCGAAGAATTCGGGTCCGACCACGAGCTTCCCTTTCAAGATTCCGAGCTTGCGACGGCCCTTACGGCCCGCGATCGGAACCAGGCGAACGACGGGATCCTTGCCGCGGGCAATAATAATCTCTTCGCCCCTGCAAGCTTTTTCGATGAGCCGCGAAAGACTGGTCTTGGCTTCGTGAATGCCGACGGTCTTCATGTTAGCTAACCAAATATTAGCTAATCCCGGGCTCCGCTGCAAGAGAAAAGAACTGCCCCTTACTCCAACTCGAAGCTCACATACAGCAGGCCGCCATCGCGCTCAACTTGCAGCACGACGGGATCGCCGGTCTTCAGCGCGCCCACGGCGGTGCGGAGCGCATTCACGGAGTCGATGGGTGTGGTATTGAGCTGGTGGATAATGTCGCCCGCCTCGAGACCAGTATCAGGCATGATCAAGTCGGCAGCTCGTCCCACCACAACGACTCCGGCGGGGATGCGCAGCGCGCCCAGCCGGGCGCGCAGGTCGTCGGTGAGATCGATGGCGAGAACGCCCAGGCGCGGAATCAGGCTGTTTGCGGGATTGACCGCGTCGAGCAGTTCGTCCATGTGATCGTGCTGCTCAATCGCCGGGACGTAGAGAGTTTTCTTTTCGGCGCCGCGCAGAATCTCAAGCTTCACCACCTGGTCGAGACGGTGCAGATATAAGGCGGCAGAAAGGGATGGCAGAGTTTCGATGCGGCGGTCATCGGCGGTGAGAATAATGTCTTGAACCTGCAGGCCAGCAGCGGCGGCGGGGCCGTCTGGTTTCACGTCGTCTACAACGACGCCCCAATGCTGCGGCAGATGCAGACCCTCGGCCAGGGTGGGAGTAATTTCCTGCGCGCCGGCGCCGATCTCAACGCGATGAACGTGCCCGTATTTGCGCAGGCTGTGGTAGACGAAATCGACGACGCGGGCGGGAATGGCGAAGCCCAAACCTTCGCTGCCTCCGCCTTGCGAAAGAATGAAAGTGTTGATCCCGAGCACGGTGCCATTCATATCGACCAGCGGGCCTCCGCTGTTGCCGGGATTGATGGGAGCGTCGGTCTGCAGGTAGGTGAGGGCTTTGGCGGGATCGGGCTGGCGGGCGAGCGCGCTGACCACGCCCATGGTCACGGAATTCTGCAAACCTTCGGGACTGCCGATGGCGAACACCAGCTGGCCGACGCGGGGGCGCTGCGCGCTGACGAGGGGAAGAGTGGGCAGATCGGTTTCGTCGATTTTGAGCAGGGCGAGGTCGGTTTCCTTATGCTGGCCGACCAGGCGGGCCTCAAGGATGCGGCGCTTCCCGATTGGCACCTGTCCGGCAGAGTCGCCCATGGGCAGCGGCAGAGCCACGCGAATGCGTTGCGCCCCTTCCACCACGTGGGCGTTGGTCATGATGTAGCCTGTGGGATCGACGATGACTCCCGAGCCAACCGCTTTCTGGCGGACAATGAAGGCAGTCTGGGATTTCTCTTCCTCGCGCAGTGGCCCGTATCCAGTGACCAGAATCTGTACGACTGCCGGCGACACACGGGCCGCCAGGCTTTCCAGAGCGCCGTTGAGCTGGAGCAGGACATCGGCAGGCTCGGACGTTTTGGCATCGGTCGCAGCCGCGCTCGGGCTGGCTTTCTTCTGGACGGGCGGCGGACTGGCGGGCTTCTGGCTGGTTTGCGCCGGAAGTCCCTCAATGGCTGCGCTCAGGACAGTGCACACGAGAATACAGAGAGCTCGGGACAGCCCCGTCCTACGAATCGCCGTTCTGCTCATGTTCATCCTGTTTATCTGAGATGACTTCGTCATAGGAAATGGCTCCTGAATTTGTGTCGAAATGCCTGCGGAAAACACTACCATGCGGGTCGCGGCTTCGATGTAAAGGTCGGTCAAGGTCGCACCCGCGAGGCCGCCAGCGGCGACGGGGCCGGGGGGAACCTAGATGCTACTGGTAACTAATGGGTTATCAGGCTTTTACGCGGGTGCCTTTCGTGATATAACCGCCCGTGAGCATAAAAGCGGGTCTGCGCCCCGCCAGGAGCTTGGTTTGACGACGTTGGCCTCATTCGCAGACGAGAAACAAACAACAGGCCAGCATAGAGGAGGTACCGTGGGCGAAGAAGCACGGACCGGAAAACGGTTCCCGCTGGAACTGCCGATCAAGATACACAAGGGCGAGAGCGGCGGCGATGCCGCTGGAGTGACGGGGAATCTGAGTGCGGCGGGAGTGTACATCCGCGCCGATTCCGCGATGGAGATTGGATCGCCGGTGGAATTTGAAATCACGCTGCCTCCGGAGATGACGGGCGGTCAGGAAAATGTGACCATCCAGTGCAAGGGACGGGTGGTACGCGCCGACTCGACGGGCGAAGGCGGAGAAGGCCGCGGCGTAGCCTGTGTGATCGATTCATACGAGTTCGTGAGGAATTCTTAATATCTTCCTCAGTGTTCTCTGCGTCCTCCGTGGTCAAAAGATTTGAACCAGAGAGGACACGGGGACACAGAGGTGTTAAAAGCTGAACGTAGTGCACCGGACTTCCTTGGAGCGTTGACAACATGCTCAAACTGATTCTGGCCGATAACCAGGCAATCTTCCGGGCGGGCATCGCCAAAGTGCTCGCGGTGGAAGATGAGATGCGTATAGTGGCCCAGGCGCAAACGCCTGAACAGATGTTCATGGCGCTGGACAAGTTCCGCGCCGCAGTGCTGGTAGTGGCCGCGGGATTTCACAATGACTTTGCCGCGATCGTGCTGGCGGCGAACAAGGCGAAGACGCGGGTGATCGTGCTGGCCGACACCGGGGAAAGTGCGCAACGGCACATGTCAAATGGCGCGCATGGCGTGGTCTATCGCAACGTGACCAGCGCGGCGCTGGTGGACTGCGTGCGGAAAGTCGCGCGCGGCGAAACCTGGGTGCAGGACGTCGCCGTGCCCAGCGAACTGACCGAGAACGATATGGTCGGACTGCGAGTGCGCGACCGGCTCACCGCCAAGGAACTGCGCATCGTGGCGCTGATTGTGCAAGGCTACAAGAATAAAGAAATCGCCACGCAGCTCGGCACCACGGAACAGGTCATCAAGAACTATCTGCGCAACGTGTATGACAAGATCGGCGTGTCAGACCGGCTGGAGCTGGCGCTGTTCACCATCCACCACCGCATTTTGAACGAGGCCGCGGCAGCGACCACAACGGGCGTGGCACCACAACCGCCCGCGGGGGTTGCGCAGTAACCTGCGCAGTGAGCGTTCGAAAATCGAAGTGAAAATCAAAAGCCGCCTGAAAGGGCGGCTTTATTGTTGCCACTGCAGAAGATGGGCAGCAGAATCATTCCGGAGGTAAGCGGCATCTATGGCTGATATGGAATTCCGACAGCTTGGGCGGTCTGGCTTGAAAGTACCGGTGCTGAGTTTTGGCACTGGCACATTTGGCGGTGGAAACGAATTCTTTCGCGCGTGGGGCGCGAGCGATGTGGCTGAAGCCACGCGCCTGGTCGACATCTGCCTTGAGGCGGGTGTGAATCTATTCGATACCGCGGATATTTATTCAGACGGACTTTCCGAGACAATTCTCGGCAAGGCGGTTGCCGGACGGCGCGAAAAAGTTCTCATCTCGACCAAGGCGACGTTCCGCATGGGGCCGGGCCCCAACGATCTGGGATCTTCGCGGCATCATTTGATCTCGGCCTGCGAAGCCAGCTTGCGGCGGCTGGGAACGGATTACATCGACATCTATCATCTGCATGGCTTTGACGCGTTGACGCCGGTCGAAGAAGTTCTGAGCACGCTCGACAATCTGGTGAAGAGCGGGAAGGTGCGATACATTGCGTGCTCGAACTTTTCCGGCTGGCATTTGATGAAATCGCTCGACGTCTCGGATCGCTATGGATGGGCACGGCACGTCGGCCACCAGGTGTATTACTCGCTGCTCAGCCGGGAGTATGAGTGGGAACTGATGCCGCTGGGGCTCGATCAGGGAGTGGGCGCGTTGATCTGGAGTCCGCTGGGATGGGGTCGGCTCACGGGAAAGGTTCGGCGTGGCCAGCCGCTGCCCGCCGTGAGCCGACTGCATAAGACTAGCGACATAGGCCCACAGGTTGCCGACGAGCATCTGTACAAAGTGGTCGATGCGCTGGATGAGGTGGCGAAAGAATGCGGAAAAAGCGTGCCGCAGGTTGCGCTCAACTGGCTGCTGCAGCGGCCAACCGTTTCAACCGTGATTTTTGGCGCGCGCAACGAAGAGCAGTTGCGACAAAACCTGCAGGCTGCGGGATGGAATTTATCGCCGGAGCAGGTTGGCAAGCTCGACCGCGCCAGCGAAGTGACGCCGATCTATCCCTACTGGCACCAGTGGCAGTTCACGGAGCGGAATCCGCTGCCGGTCGCCAGCGGCAAGTGAAGTTCCGATTTGTGCTGAAGTTCTGATTGTGTGGAGCGGGCCTCCTGCCCGCCTGCCTGCAGCGCATCGGACGTCGCTGGGGTTGTGGTGGTTCTGGTATTGCAGAGTTTAGTTCCGGCAGTCGTTAAGCGGGCAGGAGTGCCCGCTCCACACAACCTCCGGCTCCGGAATTAGCAAAAACGATCAGCCGATTTTCTCTCCGACCACCTTCGCCTGCGTGAACAGGTAGAGATAATCCGGGCCCCCGGACTTGGAATCTGTGCCCGACATGTTGAAGCCGCCGAAGGGATGCGCGCCCACCATCGCTCCCGTGCACTTGCGATTGATGTACAGGTTGCCGACGTGGAACTCGCAGATTGCGCGGTCAATCTTGTCGCGCGATTTGGTGTAAACGGCGCCGGTGAGGCCAAACTCGGTGTCGTTGGCGATCTCGAGGGCGTGGTCGAAGCCGTGGGCCTTGATCACGGCGAGCACAGGGCCGAAGATTTCTTCTTGCTCTAGCTTCGATTTGGCCGGGATGTCGGCAATTATCGTCGGCTGGATGAAGTAGCCTTCGCCGGGCGCGCGTTCGCCGCCGGTGACGACCCGTCCGTCCTTCTTGCCCTGCTCGATGAATTCGAGAATCGTCTTCATCGAACCTTCGTTGATGACTGCGCCCATGGCGGCGTTCTCGGCGACATCGCCGACCTGTATTTTTTCGACGCGAGCTTTCAGTTGTTCGAGGAACTTGTCGTAGACGCGCTCATCGACGATGGCGCGCGAGCAGGCCGAACATTTTTGTCCTTGAAAGCCAAATGCGGCTTGTGCAACGCCTTCGACGGCGGAATCGATGTCGGCATCGGCGTCGACGATGATCGCGTCTTTGCCCCCCATCTCGAGAATGGTGCGCTTGATCCAGACCTGGCCGGGGGCCTGCGTCGCGGCGACTTTGTTGATGTGCAATCCGACTTCGCGCGATCCAGTGAAGGCGATGTAGCGGGTCTTGGGATGCGCGACGACGGCGTCGCCGAAGCTGGCTCCGGCGCCGGGGCAGAAGTTCACCACGCCCTCGGGCATGCCGGCCTCTTCGAGAAGCTCGACGAATTTGGCGGCGATGGTGGGCGAATCGCTTGACGGCTTCAGGATGACGGTGTTGCCGCTGACGATCGATGCCAGTGTCATCCCGGCCATGATGGCGCAGGGAAAATTCCACGGCGGAATCACGGCGCCCACCCCCAGCGGAATGTAGTGCAGCGTGTCGTGCTCGCCGGGCAGCTGGATCGGCGTCTGGGATTTCGCGAAACGCAGGGCCTCGCGGGCATAGAACTCGCAGAAATCGATGGTCTCGGAAATGTCGGCGTCGGCCTCGCCCCAGTTCTTGCTGACTTCGAAAACCAGCCACGCCATGAATTCCATCTTGCGTTGGCGCATCAGGTCGCCGACGCGGAAGACCAGTCCGGCACGCTCTTCGACCGTGGTGCGGCTCCAGGATTCGAAGGCCTTGAGCGCGGCTTGCATCGCCGGTTCCACGTGGTCTCTGCCCGCCTTCTGGTGGATGCCGACAATCTGCGAGGGCTGCGACGGGTTCAGTGACTTGATCTTTTCGCCAGTCCTGACGCGCTTGCCGCCGATGATCAGGTCATACTCGCGGCCCAGCTGGCCGCGGACTTTGGCGATGGCGGCGCGCATGCGGCGGGCGTTCTCATCGTTGCGAAAATCGTAAAAAGGCTCGGTGACAAATGGTCCTTGATGCAGGGCGGTGCGCGGCCGGACGGGGGCTTCTAGCGTTGCCATGGGAGGAATCCTTTCGAAGCGTTCAAGCCTAGGAGTCGTAAACAGTAGGACGTACTTGAGTATTTTACACCTTGGGGGAGGGGGCGAGTTGGGTACGGGACGGTGGTGAGAAGGCGTTAATTTGCCGGTAATCCATACCCACAGGACAAAGGTAACTACGCGGGCAGTGTAGCTGCAAAGGTTTCTTGCCGATGGGAAGTTTGAAGGACGCTATCCGGGACTCGCGGCCGAAATCGCGACCTCGGAAACGGAGGCGGCGACAAATTGGAGCGTGGAAATATGGGATTCCGCCCGAGACGCGCGATACTTTTGCAACGGCCGGCCGCGGCGCTGGCGGCAGGCATGCTCGAAGCAATCACGCTCAAGGCAAAGATGGTCAAGGCAATCCGTGTTGCGGCCATCGGCATTGCGATCAGCGTGGCGCTCTACGGTCAAGACAGTCCGATCACGGTGGCGTTGGTCTACGACGGATTGACCCAGGAAGAACGGGAGCCTCTGCGGGCTTATCTCACCAAGGCGATGGGGCAGCCGGTGTATCTGGTAGCTCCCGACCTCTATCACGAGACAGTCGCCCGCCTGGCAGGCGGATCCTACGATTTCGCATGCCTGGGTGCGCTGATGTACATCCGGGCTCATGCGGAGTATGGAGTGATCCCGCTGGTGAGGCGCAGCAGCGATTTGCAATATCATTCGGTTTTTTTCACCGGCGCCGACTCGCCGATCCACTCGCTCTGCGACCTGAAGGGGAAGCGCTTCGCATTTGGCGACATCAACGCGGCCAGCACTCGCCTGATCGATTATCGCGAACTGGTGCAGGCCGGGATCCATCCGGAGGGCGATCTTCAGCTGCGCTACAGCGGCAGCCATGTGGCAACCGCGGCGCTGGTGGATGCCGGCGTGGTGGATGCCGGAGCGTTAGATGAAACGATTTACAACTCCATGATCAGCGAGGGGAAACTGGATGGGAACAAAGTCCGGGTTTTCTTCACTTCGAGACCGTTTGTCAGTTACGTATACGTGGCCCGCAAACATGTGCCCGAGGCCGAGCGAGAACGATTTGCCCGCGCTCTTCTGGCGCTGAAGGAAGGCAAAGACGATCGTGTGCTGGAGATTCTCCGCGCCAAACAATTTGTCCCGGCCAACGACCGGGAATACGCCAACATACGGGCGATTGCCAAGGAACTGAAAATGTTCTGAGGGGAGCGTTGAGGCGGGGGCCCGTCCAAGTTCGCCGGGGCGGGGCCCTTTCTCGCTAACCGAAGAATTCAAAATCCCCACCCTCGTGGTCCTTCGAGGCCGCATTCATTGACTTGCCGGTTTCACCCCCCGTAAGATTGTGCGCCAGTAATCGCGTAAACCTGATCGGCCAGACGTGATTGGTCAAAGCATGATTGGTCAAACCATCTCGCACTATCGCATCGTCGACAAGCTTGGCGGGGGCGGGATGGGTGTGGTTTACAAGGCCGAGGACGTGAAGCTGCACCGCTTTGTGGCCTTGAAGTTTCTGCCGGATGAGATTTCGAAGGATGCGCAGGCCCTGGCCCGCTTCCAGCGCGAGGCGCAGGCGGCGTCCGCGCTGAACCATCCCAACATCTGCACCATCTACGAGATTGACGACCAGCATGGGCAGACCTTCATTGCGATGGAGTTTCTGGACGGGGTCACGCTGAAGCACCGGATTGCGGGGAAGCCGGTGGAGACCGAAGTTGTGCTCAGCCTGGCCATTGAGATTGCCGACGCGCTCGACGCGGCCCACGCCGAAGGGATCATCCACCGCGACATCAAGCCGGCCAATATTTTCGTGACCAAGCGCGGCCACGCCAAGATTCTTGACTTTGGATTGGCCAAGGTCACGAACCCAGCGAGTTCTTCGAGCCAGATTGCAGCGGCCAACACGGCGACGGGCACGGTCGACGATCCGCACCTGACCAGCCCGGGAACGGCGCTGGGAACGGTGGCTTACATGTCGCCGGAGCAGGTGCGAGGTAAGGACCTCGATGTCCGCACCGATCTTTTCTCGTTTGGCGCAGTGCTGTACGAAATGGTGACCGGGGTATTGCCGTTTCGGGGTGACACTTCGGGGATTATTTTTGATGGCGTGCTCAACCGTGCTCCGGTGTCGCCCACGCGCCTGAACCCGGACGTGCCGGTGGAGTTGGAACGCATTGTGAGCCGGGCGCTGGAGAAGGATCGCGATCTGCGCTACCAGCACGCATCGGAGATGCGCGCGGAACTGCAACGACTGAAGCGGGACACGGATTCCAGCCGGCAAGTACCGGCGGCGAGCGTGGAATCGGGGGCCTCGGCGGTTGGTCAGACTGGACAGACAGAGTCTTTGCGGATTCAGTCTTCGCAAATTCAATCTTCGCAGAGCCAGTCTTCGCCAACCCAATCTGCATCGAGCCATCCCGCGCAAGCCCGATTTACGCAGAGCAGTGGCAGTGCAGCAGTGGTGGCAGCCGCGCGGCAAAACAAGTTGGGCACGGGTGTGATCAGCGCGGTGGTCGTCTTGCTAATAGCAGCGGCGGCCTACGGCGTCTACGCTTTCTTCCTTCGCAGCCGGCCGGTTCCGTTCCAGAATTTTTCCGTCAACAAAGTTACCGAGACCGGGAAGGTGCGGCGGGTGGCCATCGCGCCCGACGGCAAATACATTTTGAGTGTCGTGGACAACAGAGGGCAGCAGAGCTTGTGGCTGCGGAATGTTCCAACCAACAGCAACACGCAGGTCATGCCTCCGGAAGCGGTGCAGTATCTGGGTGTGCGGTTCTCTCCGGATGGAAACTATCTTTATTTCGTGCGGGGCGAACCCGGAGAAGCGCTGAAACTTCTGTATCGCGCGCCCGTACTGGGTGGCACTCCGCAAAAACTCGTCACCGACGTGGACACGAACATCACGTTTTCTCCCGACGGCCGCAGCCTGGCCTATGTGGTGATGAACAACCCGGCTCTGGGCAAGTTGCGGCTGGTGACGTACTCGCTGGAAAGCGGCGAGAGTAAGACTTTGGTCAGCGGTGAAATGAGCCTACGGCTGGCTGATCCGGCGTGGTCGCCGGACGGCAAGACGATCGTGTGCGTGGTGGCGCAGCCCGGCGATGCGATCAGCGGCATCCTCGCGGTCGACACCAGCACCGGCAAACAAGACCTGGTCTTTACCTCCAACGATGGATTCGTGGTGAGTCCGGTGTGGCTGCCCGATGGCAGCGGTTTGCTGGCGCTTTATAGCAGCCGGGAAACCAATTTCTCCCGCCAGCAAATCGTGGAAATCTCGATTCGTGAAGGAAAAGTTCGCGCCGTTACTCACGATATCAACAATTATTCCGACCTGAGCCTCTCCGCCGATGGGCACATGCTGGCAACCGTTATGATCGAACCACACTTCGATTTGTTCGCGGTGCCCGCAGCGGACTTGGGCAGCGGCCAGGCGCGTCAACTCACTTCCGGAGCCCGGGGGAGCCGCTTTGGCTGGACGCCAGATGGCCAGGTGATTCTCGAAGAAGAAGATGGCCTGAAGCTCTTCCATCCCGGTACCGGGAACAAGACCACACTCACCACGCCGCAGCACGATGGCGTAGCGTTCCAGCCTTCGGCTTGCGCGGATGGCCTCTATATCGTGAGCTCGATCGGCGGCCATGCTGGCTCGAAAACAGTGACCATCTGGCGCATCGATGCGGGCGGGGGAGACTTAAAGCAGCTGAGCGACGACAAACTGGATCAGTTCCCCGTCTGCGCCTCGGATGGAAAATGGGTGTACTACTCGAATCTTGGCGATGGTGCAAAGTTAACCCGGGCGCCCTTGGAAGGTGGGAAGCCGGAAAGACTTTCCGAGCTTCCAGCTTACGGATTCGACATTTCTCCAGATAGCAAGTTGGCCGGCTTCATGACGTTTGCAGCGCCGGGCGTGGCCAAGCAACAACTCGCGCTTCTTCCCGTGGATTCTCCTCAGAATACGAAGCTTCTGGATTTTCAGCACTCGCGATCTGGCTTTGCTCAGTTCACGCATGACGGCAAAGCCGTGGTTTATCCGTTCCACGACCAGGACGCTGATAACCTCTGGCTGCAGCCTGTGGACGGCTCTCCGGGAAGACAGATCACCAACTTTAAGTCAGAACAAATCAGGGACTTTCACTGGTCCTTCGACGGCAGCCAACTGGGATTGATCCGCGGCCATACGGATTCTGATGTGGTGCTGCTGCAGGAATCCAAACCTTAGCTGATAGCCGAGCTTGACTCAGGAGCGCGTGGCTGCCGCGACTGGCACCGGTTCCAAGTGCGCGGTGAAGTGGCGCAGGAATGGCGCTTCGTAGGTCAGCCGCATGCCGGGAATTTTTTCGCGGTGCTTCCACACTTCCAGGATTACCTCGACGACATAATCAATGTGGCTTTGGGTGTAGACGCGGCGCGGAATGGCCAGGCGGACCAGATCCATTTGCGCAGCGGCGGCAAACATCAGCGTGCCGATTTCCACCGAGCGGATTCCACCTTCCAGATAAAGTTCGGCGGCGAGAGCTACGCCGGGAAATTGGTCGGCGGGAATGTGCGGCAAGAAGGCGCGGGCATCGAGATAGATGGCGTGGCCGCCGGGCGGCTGGACGATGGGCACTCCCTCGGCGGCGATGTGATTGCCGAGATACGCGGTCGAGGCGATGCGGTAGCGCAGGTAGTCTTCTTCAAGCGCTTCCTGCACGCCGACGGCGATGGCTTCGAGATCGCGTCCGGCGAGACCGCCGTAAGTGGGATAGCCTTCGGTGAGAATCAGCAGATCTTTTTCCTGCTGCGCGAGCAGATCGTCGTTGGTGCACAGGAAGCCGCCAATATTGGCCATGCCGTCTTTCTTGGCAGACATGGTGCAGCCATCGCCGAGGCGGAACATTTCCTGGGCGATTTGCTTGGGAGTTTTATTTTCGTATCCGGGCTCACGGAGTTTGATGAACCAGGCGTTTTCGGCGAAACGGCAGGCGTCGAAATAGAGCGGGATTTTGTGGCGCTTGCACACAGCGCTGACCTGGCGGACGTTTTCCATGGAAACGGGCTGGCCGCCGCCGGAATTATTGGTGACGGTGAGCATCACTAACGGAATATGTTCGCGGCCTACGCGGGCGATCAGAGCTTCGAGCGCGGCCACGTCCATGTTGCCTTTGAAGGGATGCTGCAGCGCGGGGTGGTGGCCTTCTTCGATGACCAGGTCGACGGCCTCGGCGCCCACAAATTCAACGTTGGCGCGCGTGGTATCGAAGTGAGTGTTGTTGGGAACGACGTCGCCCTTCTTGCAGGTCACTCCGAAGAGGATGCGTTCGGCGGCGCGTCCCTGATGCGTGGGGATGACGTGACGGTAGCCAAAGATATCCTGGATGGAATTTTTGAAGCGGGTGAAGCTGCGGCTGCCGGCGTAACTTTCATCGCCTTCCATGATCGCGGCCCACTGGTGGGTCGACATGGCGCCGGTGCCCGAGTCGGTGAGCAGGTCGATGAGGACATCGTCGGCGGGAAGAAGAAACAGGTTGTAGTAGGCGGCTTCAAGCAGTTGCTCACGCTGTTGGCGGGTGGTCCAGCGCAGCGGCTCGACGCTTTTGATGCGGAATGGCTCGATGATGGTTTTCACGGGCATGAGGCAGGTTCCTGGGAAGATTCACGAAAATCAAACTCACCATCATACCCCCCACACAGAATGCAGGGTGTTGGTCTAGTGGGTCTAGTGGGTCTAGCGCTTTGTCATCCTGAGCGAAGCGAAGGATCTGTGCAACTGGCCGAAGAGTGCATGGGGTCCTTCGCTCCGCTCAGGATGACAAGGGTTTAGTGGTAGACTCGAACGTTTTCATCGAGGCGATCATGAACATCCAGAAGGTCGGAGTGGTGGGGGCGGGCACCATGGGCAACGGGATCGCGCATGTGTTCGCGCGCAGCGGGTACAGCGTGGTGCTGTGCGACGTGGAGCAGCGGTTTCTGGAGCGCGCGCTGGCGACGGTGGGAAAGAATCTCGATCGCGAGGTTGCAAAAAACAAGATTACCGCCTCGGCTAAAGCCGAGGCCCTGAGCCGCATTCGGCCGGTCACCGACCGGGGCCAGCTTTCCGATTGCGATTTCGTGATTGAGGCGGCGACTGAGAAATTCGAGGTCAAAACGGAAATCTTTCGCGACCTTGACCGGCTGACGCGGCCAGAGATTATTCTGGCGTCGAATACATCCTCGATTTCGATCACCAAGCTGGCGGCGCAGACTCAGCGGCCTGAGAAAGTGATCGGGATGCATTTTTTTAATCCTGTGCCGGTAATGAAGCTGGTGGAAGTGATTCGCGGGCTGGCGACGGCGCAGGAGACATTCACGACCGTGCGCGACCTGTCAGTAAAGCTCGAAAAAACGCCGGTGGAAGTGAACGACGCCCCCGGCTTCGTCTCTAACCGCGTGCTGATGCCACTGCTGAACGAGGCCATGTACGCGGTGATGGAAGGCGTGGCCACGGCGGAGGCCGTGGACGAAGTGTTCAAGCTGGGGATGGCGCATCCCATGGGCCCGCTGACGCTGGCGGATTTCATTGGGCTCGACGTTTGCCTGGACATTATGAGGGTGCTGCAGAACGGCCTGGGCGATCCGAAATACCGGCCGTGCCCGCTGCTCATCAAGATGGTGGACGCGGGGTGGTTGGGGCGGAAGAGCGGGCGGGGATTCTACACGTATTGATGATTGTCGGTGGCTGCAATGAAGAATGAAGAATGAAGACATCTGGCGTCGTGCGCGATGTGTGGTTCTATCTGCTCGCTGCGCTATGCGGGATCGGCGCGGGCTGGGCCGACGTTGCGATCAACGATCTGCTGTTTACCGCGCTGCTGGTGCTGTCGGCCTGCATCCTGCTCGGGCTGCTGCGGCCACATTGGCCTTGGCGCTGGGTGGTGATGGTGGGAGCGTTCATTCCGCTGACGGAACTGGCCGCGTACATGATTCTGACGGTGAAGCCGACGCGGGCACAGATCTACGGATCATTCCTGGCATTTCTTCCCGGAATTGCAGGCGCATACGGAGGATCGTTCATGCGCGACGTGATTGACAATCTGAGGCAGGGGAAGTAAGGACGGCATCCGACGTCCGGAGCTTTGAGTTCCCAAACGTGGCGAAAGCCGCAGAAGCCGGAAGTCTGCTCTTAGGTATCGGATAACCAGAGAGTTACTCCCGGTTCCACAGGGCGGGCGCGTATGCTGCGGTTATGGGTTCGCAAACATGGGAGTAAGCGTGACGATGCTGGCCTCGGGGAGCCGCGGCAACTGCGCGGTAGTGGCGAGCGCGCGCACGCGGATTCTGGTGGATGCGGGCATCTCGTGCCGCGAGACGTTCAAGCGCATGAAGGCGCTGGGGGACGATCCTCAATCGCTCTCTGCCATTCTCATCACCCACGAACATTCCGACCACGTGTACGGGCTGGCAACGCTGGCTAAGAAGCTGAGCATCCCCATCTTCATGACCGGCGCGACGCACCAGGCGTGGGCGCGGGCCATGCGCACGGATAAAGGCGAGCGGCCGAAGCTCGACAAATTCGAGCCCTTTGAGTCTGGGCATCGATTTCAGGTCGGCGACATTGAGGTGAAGCCATTCACCATTCCGCACGATGCGGCCGATCCTGTCGGATTTACCTTTCGCGCGGAGGGCATCAAGGTCGGGGTGGCCACCGATCTGGGATACTTGCCGGTCAGCGTGCGCGATCACCTGCGAGGCTGCGATGTGCTGATCATGGAATCGAACCACGATCTGGAAATGCTGCGGGTGGGGCCGTATCCATGGTCGGTGAAGCAGCGGGTGATGAGCCGCGTGGGGCATCTTTCCAACCTGGCCCTCGCCGATTTCCTCACGAACGACTATGATAATAGTGCAACCTTTGTAGTGCTGGCGCATCTTTCTGAGCAGAACAATCATCCGGAAATAGCCCGGAAAGAGGCAGAGAAGGCGCTGGCCACGCGGGGTGGGTTGTTTCACAACCGCGTTCTTCTGGCGTCGCAGACCGAGGCGCTGCAGCCGATTCGGCTGTAACCAGCTTGCTGGAATCACGCTGCCGGGCCGGGTGGCTTCGTCGGGATGTGGTTTGGCTTTTTATCCCCCATGAGTCAGCAGTGCATCGATCCGATCGTAGGCAAGATTCTGGCGGGCTGGCGGTACGATATTTCCAGCCTGGCGCCGGAGATGCGCGGCGACTACGAAAGTCATTTCGCGGCGTGTGAACGCTGCCGCAGCCACCAACAAATTCATCGCATCATTGATGTAGGACTGATCGCGCTGGCCTCGATTTCCGCGGCGGTGTTTCTGCTGGCCTTTGGCGTGATCTGGCGGCTGGGGCCGCGCCACGCCTTCTGGCTGGAAATCGCCGCCCTGGCGGGATTCGGCCTTTCGGCGCTGATCTGGCTGGGCGTGGCCGTGGCCACACCGGCCCCGGTTACAGTGCTGGACGCCGCCAAAGAGGGCGCTCGGCGCGTCCACGACCGCTTGCCCGAAGAAATACGGCAGCGGCTCCCCGAAGAACTTCGCATCAAAATTACCGGAACATAGACGCGATGCACGGAATCCTACGCACGGTCACGACGTTGCTGCTGTTCGCCACCACCCTGGCTTTACCGGGCGCGGAGACGATGCCGTACGGGGCGCCAGCGGGGCACGCTGCGGGATGTCACGGCCATGGATCTGCAAAACCTGTTGCTCCCGCCACTGGGTTCGAGTGCTGCGTGAATGGTCATCACGAAGCCATTCCCAACCTGTCGCTTTCTCTTCGTTTCGTGGCCGCGCAAGTCAGCAGCCTGGATAGCATTGACGGCCCTGGTTTGGCTTTGCTTCTGCGCTCGAACTCTGCAGTGCTGGTGTTTCCTTCCAACAGTCCACCGGGCCCGGCTCCGCTGCGAATCTAGTCTCCTCGCGATTCTTCAGTGTCCTTCCCAACTGGGTTCCGAACTATGCGCACTCCCGCCCCAAAGTTTTACAACGCGGCAAACGTGCAACGAGGCTCCGTGAAGAAGATATTGTTGGCCGTTTCATTTCTGGCATTGTCGCTGGCGCCGGCGGGCGCGCAACAGAGCAGTTCGGCGGCTACTCCGCATGCGCATGACGAAAATCAGCAAGCGATGCAGCAAGACAATTCCATGGCAGGAATGAATATGCCGGGAATGAACATGCCAATGGAGAGCCAGAATGGGTTTCAACTGCCGTCTCCCCATGAAGGGTCCGGAACAGCGTGGCAACCGGCTTCTGTGCAGGGGCCAGAGTGGATGGGGATGCGCGGCGGGTGGGAACTGATGGCGCACGGCGTGATCTTCACGGACTACAACCAGCAAGGCGGCCCGCGCGGGGAAGGCAAGGCTGAGTCGGTCAACTGGGGCATGCTGATGGAGCAGCACCGGCTGGGCGCGGGCACAATCTTGTTTCGGCAGATGTTTTCCGCCGAATCGCTGACTTCGCCGCATCCAGGATTTCCTGAACTGTTTCAGACCGGAGAGACCTACCACGGCGAGCCGCTGGTCGATCATCAGCACCCCCACAATGTATTTGCAGAACTGTCTTTGCTCTACACGCTTCCGCTGACGAAGCGGCTTTCGTGGGAGTTCTACGGCGGCCCGGCGGCCGAGCCAGCCATCGGCCCCGTTACCTACATTCATCGCGCTTCCGCTTCTGAGCTGCCGCTGGCGCCTTTGAGCCATCATTTACAGGACTCGACCCACACCAGCTTCGGCGTGGTTACCACCGGATTAGTGATCGACCGCGTCAAGCTGGAAGCTTCCGCCTTCAACGGCCACGAGCCCAACGAAGAACGCTGGAGCATCCAGCTGGCGGCTCTCGATTCCTGGTCAGGACGGGCCTTGGTGGCGCCCACGCGCGACTGGACGGCACAATACAGCATTGGACGCCTGGAGCATCCTGAAGCGCTGGAACCGGGCAGCCAGTGGCGGCAGACGGCGTCGGTTGAATACAACCGGCCGCTGGCCGCGGGCAACTGGGCTACGTCGCTGATCTGGGGACGCGTGCACAAGATTGCCAGCGACACGAATCTGAACAGCTACCTGCTGGAATCCACGCTGAACTTCCGGCAGCGCAACTATGCGTTCTCACGGCTGGAGCTGGTCGATAAGGATGAACTGTTCCCGCAGGCGCCTGTGCATCCTGCGTACCGCATCGGGGCGTACACATTCGGCGGGGTGCGGGACTTACTCCGCCGGAAGCTGGTCAACGATCGGGCGTGGCAACTGGGCCTGGGCGCGGATGTAACGTTTTACTCAAAACCTGCCGTGCTTGATGCGAGCTACGGGAACAATCCAGTATCGTTCCAGATATTTCTGAGAGTGAGGCCCGGACGATCGGAACAGAAGGCTATGCACTGAGCGCGAGAAAAGAGGCGCGAGAAAAGAGTTTTGCACCGGCGGATTCCGCGTAAAATGAGTTCTTCTATTCTTCTGCTGTTCGCGCGGCAAACGTCACTTCGATGATCAGGGCCCTGAAGACACTGCGGGCGGTGCAGTGGTCGATGCTGGCCAGCATTCTCTTGTACGGAGTCGTGGGAGAGATTGCGGGCCCGGTGGCGCGGGCGGTCGACCCGGCGCTGAGCTACCTGTTCACCACCTTGGCCGTAGCGGTGGTGGGAACCATTTTTGTGGTGCGGCGCACCCTGGTTCTGCGCGCGGCCGAGAGTCTGGCAACTCACCCCGACGACGACCTCAGCCTCAACCAGTGGAGAACGGGCTACCTTGCGACCTATGCCCTGTGCGAGGCGCTGGCCCTGTTCGGACTGGTGCAGCGCTTTCTGGGCTGCACGCTGCAGCAGAGCCTGCTCTATTACCTTGGTGGATTTGTCTTGATCTTCTTCTTCCGGCCGCGACAACCGGCCAGCCTCTGATTTTCGCGCTGACGAAGCACTCGCCGTGAAGGGCTCCGGCCAAGGGCCGCTAGGCAGGGGTATGATGGTTCCGAGGTGATGGCATGTCGATCGAAGAGCCGGAGCAACTGGCAGGAATGCGCGCCGCCGGCACGGTGGTTCGTCTCATGCTGGAAGCCATGCGGGCCGCAGTGCGCCCCGGAATCACCACGGCTGAACTGGATGAAGTGGGCGCGGGCGTGATGCGTCAGCAGGGCGCGCAGTCGGCACCGGCGCTGGTCTACGGCTTTCCCGGCGTCAACTGCATCAGCCTGAACGATGAGGCGGTGCACGGCATCCCCGGCGCACGGGCGCTTCAATCCGGCGACCTGGTCAAGCTCGACGTGACGATCGAAAAAGACGGATTTATGGCGGACGCCGCCGTCACCGTTGCGGTAGGCGAGGTCACGGAAGAACGGCAAAACCTGATCGCGTGCGCGGAGCGGGCTTTCGCCAAGGCCATGCTGGTGGCGCGCGCCGGATTTCGCGTCTGGGAAATTGGACGCGCGGTGGAGCGCGAGGTGCGGCGCAGCGGGTTCTCAGTGATTCGCGAACTGGCCGGCCACGGCATCGGCCGTACGATCCACGAGGCGCCGCGGGTGCCGAACTATCCTGATCCGCGGGACAATCAGTTCCTGACTGAAGGATTGGTGATCACGGTCGAGCCGATCATTGCGGCCGGGTCAGGTAAGGTGTTCGTTGCGCCTGACAAGTGGACGATGGTCACCGCCGATCACCGGCCGTCCGCGCACTACGAGCACACGTTGGTGATCACCAAGGGCGCGCCCATGTTGCTGACGGCTGCGTAGGGCTCAAGGGCGATTTTGTTGGTAGTCCAGGGGCTAAAGCCCAATTCAAGACATAGACTTCTTACCGCAGCGCTGAAAGCGCTGCGCCACCCAAAGGCCGCTGCGCCAGCCGCAGCGCCACCCAAAGACTGCTGCGCCAAGAGCTTCGCAAAACAACTCAGGATTTATCAGGTCGTCGGGCTCCTAGCTGTTAATGTGGCAGCTCGCGAGGCCGCGCTTCTCCAGATACTGCTGGTGATATTCTTCGGCCGGATAAAACGTCACCGCCGGAACGATCTGGGTGGCGATGGGCTTGGAATAGCGGTGCGCCTTCTCCAGCGCTTCTTTCCAGGCCTGCGCTTCTTTGGCCTGCTCGGGCGAATGGAAGAAAATCGCGGAGCGGTATTGCGTGCCCCAGTCCGGGCCCTGGCGGTTCACCTGCGTGGGATCGTGGTTCTCCCAGAAAACTTTGAGCAGATCGGCGTAGCGTATTTTGGCGGGGTCGAACTCGACTTCCACGGCTTCGGCGTGGCCGGTACGGTCGGTGCAGACTTCTTTGTACGTCGGATTCTCGGTCTGTCCGCCGATGTAGCCTACGCGGGTTGCAGTGACGCCGGGCAGTTGGCGAAATGTGGCTTCGACTCCCCAGAAACATCCTGCTGCGAATGTGGCCTTCTCCATTTTGATTCATCCTCCTGGGTTAACATGGCTGGTTAATACGGCTTAACCATTACGTTCGTTTTCTTAATTGTCACCAATTAGATGACTAAACCCCAGAAAAGTCACACACTTGTAAAATCATAAAGATCATCCCCTTGGACAATTGACGGTCGTGAGGAATCACGATAGAGTCCCGAGGGATAGTCTGCAGGAGTAAGTTCCGTGGTTTTCTCGATTCGCCACTTCCAACCCCGGGCAAGAACTGTGCAGAAGCCTGCGCTCCTGGCTTTGTTTGCCGTCTTGCTGGCGTTGGCCACGGCCCCAGCCGCGCTGGCTGCGGCATCCTTCACCCCGCAGATGCGTGTCGGCTACCACACCGGCGACCAATGGGAACCGGCCATCGCCGCCGATGGCTTCGGGCATGTTTACATTCTCTATCCGCAGTACGGCGCGGTGCCGGATTGTGCGAGTTGCACGGCGCCGAGCATTGCCCTGCTGGTGAGCGGCGATAACGGGCTCTCCTGGCAGCCCTCGAAGGCTTTGCTGCCGTTTTCCACCGGCCAGTTTGATCCGCAAATCATGGTCGATCCGGTGGACCGGCAGACGGTGTACGCGTCGTGGCTGCAGAATGACAAGCGCGACGTTGTGGTCGCGCGGTCGCTCAACTTCGGGCGAAACTGGTCGTTCTCGTGGGCCGAACGCGGGCGTGAAGACGCCGATAAGCCGGTGCTGACGGTTCGCGGCACCGACGTATATGTCGGATTCAACCACGACGAGAAATTCTTTGTGGCCGCGTCGCACGATGCCGGACAGACCTTCGGCACGGTGCAAGTGAATCTCAACCCTGATCCCGGATCGTCGTTGGCCGGCGGCGCCACGGTTGATCCGTTGGGCGCCATTTATTTTGGCTGGACGGCCTATGCTCGCCGCGAGATGCCGACGAATCCAGTCAGCATTTTTGTGAGCCGCTCGATCGATGGCGGCCGCACCTGGAACACTGCGCTGCTCGATGTATCGAGCGCGCCTCCGGAGTGTGTG